>JGI24158J21664_10000879_pt1 | contig 30835 bp, 14 predicted proteins | sample Ectturendosymbi3_FD_21664 | JGI IMG/M metagenome (IMG submission 21664)
CCCTGACTTAACTGCTAGGGCGAATCCACGTATTAGCAATAGTTAAGTCTAAAGCATGCGGTTTGTAAAGTCTCACTAGAGACCCAAAAACCACGTGTACACCAGATCTGCAAAAGAAAAACCCAGAAAGGCATTGAAAACCCCAGATCTGGGGTAAAACCCCAGGTTTGGCACCATTGGCCAAATCATTTCGAAAGTACCAAAAATGCAATGCAATTTATAGAACAGGAACAGGCCAATGTGATGTAATAATATTTTTAATGCCATTCATAACCATAAAGTCAGGCAATATATTCAAACTGCTGCAGTTAGGCGTAATTGCTTGAGTGGTCCCATAATGTTGCATATAACTGTAAAATTGTCAAATCACAGTAATCATTCAATTAAAAACCTTCGTTAAATTGCATATGAAAAATTTAGCAAAATAGTGACTGAAAAAATTCTGTACATATAAACCGGGCGAACGAGGCGGTCGCCTCTGGCTCCCCTCTTTCAGAGTTTCTGTGAGGCTTCACATTTTGAGCGTTTTGCAGTTTGCATTGTTTTTGTAAAAAGCTTATCACTCAGAACCATATGTAAGCTCTGAAGCAAGTCATATGCAACTTTAATGTATAGTTAAATAACAATTTAAAATCAAATGACTTCAAACAATTTACAATGTAAAATTGACTTTCACACAAAAGCAAATTCCCAGACAAAATGAAAAATTTAACTTGCTTTCAGCGAATAAAGTTTCTGTATAGCATGTGCAAAATATAGGGCCCCCTTTCTGAGAGTTTGCCGGCACTTAAATTCTAATATGCACCTTTGAATACAATAAAGAACAAATTTAACACAAAGGACCGCGGGGCCCAAAGCAATTGTTAACATTTGCTACTGTTGTTAATCCGGCACTGACTGACCCAGCTAGTGACAAGTTGGGAATCACTAGCTTGTCTGCGGTAGTGCAGTGGGTCTCCTGAAGGAAGATGACGAGTGCGTTGTTCTTGTAAGCTAGCTGCTCGGTGACGCTATTCTTGCTCGCGGTGAGTTCCTCGGTCTTCAGCTGGAGTATGCCGGGTCTTGGGTCCTTTTCGGCAGCTGGGATGCTACCGCCGAGCCTTGCAAAGAGCGTGTTCCTACCCAGCCCGCGCCGAGCACATCTAGCACGGGTAGCAGTGGTTGCTCTCGTGTCGACAAGATTGGCAAGCATTTACAGTAGAAAATGCCGGAACAGGCAGGGTCACTTGAAGGTACCTGTCATTCTCTCTAGGGCCTACGAGAAGGGGCGCAAGATGTATATCGTACCTGGGCCAGGGAGGATGAAAAAACGCTTACTTAGTTTTTCTGTAATCAAGCCCAAAATTGATGGTCGCATTATTCTCCAACTGGAGAGCTGGCAGGTAAGATCAGTGCTCCGTCTAAGATCTTCACAAATGCGAAATTGTCCAAATGGTATTTTTAATGAAAATTTGCCCAAGTTTTCAGCTGCTTTCGACAAATTTCCGTTTGTTGTCATCTTTCCTCATGTTACAGTACAATGTTGTGTGACTAATACCTTATACACACCAACACACGTTGAAACTACGATGCAACAGAGTTTATGTATAGCGTATCAGGGGCGTACCGAGATTAGATGGCGTCCGGGGCAAGAAACAAGTTTGGCGCCCTATTTTCGAACCGAAGTTCTTTCGGAAGCAAATGTGCTGTATTGAAGAAAGTACTTGCGACATTGTTGTGAATGTTCGGCTCCTCCACTGATTCGACACCCGGGCATTGTATTTGTGTCTCACTCGATGCGTCCCTGTGATTGGCCTAGACAATTTGAGTAAAAATGCACACAAGTCAGTTACACGTTGGGTTAGCCACAATTGGTGAAATGTAGGATGAAATGCCTTTCTTCGCAGCAATTGTTATGGAAGGTGAGAGAACAAAGGTTGGGTTCCAGACATATATTTTCGAAGATGAGTAGAAGACACAAAGGATTCCGTTATTTTACGGAGTTTTACACATGTGCCGTGTGGTTACAGTACATACATTTGCTGTATATAGCACTGTGTTCTGTACTTAGTTACAATACTAGGGGAGATGTGGGATCTTTGACCAGGGTGGGGTCAATGACCATAGACTATTTCTCGTCACCTAGTGAACGTGTGTTCTTGTGGTTTTGGCAGCGAAGCTGAGCTTGCTTTCTTGTTGCCCATATGTGTTTTGAAGGAGTTATAGCTGTCAAATCAATTTTTGTGGGCTAATTTTTTATTTTGAAGGAAGAAAGTAAAATTTTGGTGCCTGCGTTTTTTTGGTTTTGCAAATGACAGGCAGGTTTTTTCGAAAGATTTTTACAAATGTGATATGGTCATGGAAAGAGTTTTAAAAGTGCAAGACGTTCGGAACCGATACTGTGCACTTTTTTTGTTATGACACATAATGCAAAATGGCGGCGGAAGGGACCTTTGAACCATGCGAGAAAGGGACCAATGACCCGGCGGTTCAAAGGTCGCTTAGCATATGGCCTAATGTCTCCAGCTTAAACATGCCTGCTTTCAAAATTAGTAAATGCAAAAAACGATTGTTTAATAATCAGGCCTCAATAAGGCGTTGAGCCATGTGACGGAGTATCAAATTAGTCAGCGAAAATCTTCCAAAGATAATAATATTGACTGAATGTCTTACGTCGATAGGTTCAAAAAGCCAAGAAAGAAAGTCGTGATTCTGTGAGAAAGCATTCGATGGCTACTATGGACAGGTGCGTTGATATACATATAAAAAGATTTTTGCTGATATTCGTCATCCATTTTCCAAGCTATACGAAGCATCTTAGAGCAGTATGCACTAACCAATCATTTAAGCACAGTAATATGAAGCATCTAAGCTCAAGGTTTTGAGGACAGCTAAAGAGAAGCCAAAGATGCGCATAAAATCGTGTGGCGTCAACTATCCGTATCTAGCGATGCGAGTGATATTATAAACTCAATACATTAATACAGTGGCACAGCAAATGATTACTGCTTAACCGAGCCGAAAATTGGTGGTGTATTGAGCGGATTTTCGGACCAAAGTATTGCGGCGGGTCGTTACTGCATTGTAAAAGTTCATTCCAAGTATAGAAATTTCAAAATGTTTGTAGAATTAGTGCTAAGGGGACCTGATGATGATTATGAATTTGAACTTCGTAGTTTCACACAAAGCGCCTTTCTGGTGCTTTGGGATTTGATACAGATTTATCTCAGCAGGGACGCCGCAACGGGGGTGCATGACGGGCGCACCGCCCCCCTTGCTCTTTGAAATGGGGGGCATAGGTGCCCTGACATAACAGTATCATAGGTAATTTCAAGGGTGCTAGAGAGCGGTGAAATGGATGGGGTATTTCGTCCCTACTCTTTTAAAAGGGGGGATGCTTTTTCATAACAGAATTATAGGTAATTTTATGGTTTATAAAAAGCGACTTGAAACAAATTTATTGCAGCTATTCGCGCACCCATAAAATTCATAATGGTTTTCTGTAAGTTCTGCTATTGTTTTTGAAGTCACCGTTGTTGCTACGCAAAAACAAACATAAGGGGGTAACGATTTGTTTGTTTTTTACAAGCTTCCATTGCCCTCAACACTTTTGTTGCCCCCCTTGCCCTACCGCTGTTCCGGCGTCCCTGTATCTCAGTAGAGAATTTGAAGGTGCTTGAGACTGAGAAACGGTTGCAACTTGTGGCAATCAACTCAGGGTGACAGTCCAACTCGTATCTCTGTAGTTAAGCTATGTCGTAGCCAGCTTCATTTTCTTCTTTACATTCTTTCGTTGCAAATCGCTACATTGTGTAAGTTATGTTGCAACGAGAAATGCTGCACTATGCTGAAATCTATTTTTGGAAGAAATTGCTGTATTGCACCTACCTATGACAGGATCTTTAGAGGTGGTTCAAAGTCCCCCCACAGGTGGTTCATTGATCACACACATGTGGAACCAATGAGACGAAAAAAAAATTTTTTCACATAAAATTTTCAGCCACTTTCTGAAAATATCCTACTGATTTTTATATGTGGGTATAGGGAGAGATTATTATTCATACTAAATTTTGGGTCTTTGCTCGCTAAACTCTGCGACTTATGACCTGAAATGTAAAAAATGGCTCATTGGTCCCACATCTCCCTTACCTCTCATTCTTTATATGCGGAATCTGTTATACTGTAACTTTCCGTAAAATTGCAATAATGACCGAAGTCAAAGGATGGTTGGCTATATTTTCCACTAACATACAAAATTTTTTACCTCTTGGTCGACATTTTTGCCTTTTGGTGTTACTTAGATAAGTGGTATAATTCGCACACGCCTTTAGCATTTCAATGCTGTCTTGCAAATTAGTATCTTACTGGTAAGCTTGACATTTCTGCCACGGTTCCGCAGATTTTTGGATGGGGAAGTTTCATTCATCTGACATTGATTCGTTGGGCAGCAAGTTGAACCTTATAAAAATTGGGCTAGCTCCCGCCATACTATTAAAAATAACCATGTTCTGCAAACAGGACTACACTGTTTGACTGAATGTTCCAAGACTCAGATGAATGAATTCTTTTGATGGAATTTACTGCAATTACAGAAACACATGGCCATCAGTTGTGGGGATTATTTTGGACTTAGACCGAATTTCGAAGTCTGAGGCTCTCCGATCGTACATACTGAACTTATTCATGAATTACATCTTAGAATGCATATGCGCAAAAGATACAATATGTATTGCCCAAGAATGACAGCCAGTAGCGTAACTGACGGGGGGGGGCAAGCTAAAAGTAAAAACCGGGGCCCCTGTAGTTGACATTTAGATATTAAGTATTCTTTAGGTTGTTGTGTTTTGAGTTTTTCGGGGTGTTTTTATTTTTTAGCTAGTATGGACCACCACGACATCCAGATTCACTATCATTTCGTAACGTTTTTCTGAGTGTTGGCCAGTAACTCCTCTAGCGTGACCAGTGGACCCCCTTCAGCTAAGCTTTGCCCCCCAGGCTCAAACCTCTAGTAACGCCACTCATGACAGCGGATATTGAAAATGTAATATCTATAATAGTAACACTTGTGCCTTGTTACCGCAAAGAGCAACTTAAAACTACGATATTTTATTCCATTCATCAGAACCGTCGCCAGAAAGTCTTCAGTAGGGATGGCTTGACATTCTAACTTTAGATCCAACTCTTGATTTATAGCGTTTCGTATTTCAATTGGGGGGCTTGGAGCTGTTTCGGAGGGCTAAGCCCACCAAAGCCCCCCTTGTCGATGGGACTCTTCATCATAACACCGTGCGACACAGATTACCTGGTGATTATTGATTACTACCGGTTGGTACTTAACATCTGAAGTTGCTGCCACTGCCTGATAAAACCGTCAGGATTACTCTTCAGTGTAGCAAGTGTTTGTGCTCACCATTTCACTTGCTGAAATTTCGAAACGGAGTTTCTGGTCTTTACACAAGCACGTCTCATTTTCATTCAGTCTCATTTTCTCCCGGATCACTGGTCAAGCTCAACGATTTGTGCCAACTCGAAAGAACCTATTCAACAAAGCAAAAGACGACCAACAAGATCCATCTTGTCTCTTTCGGAACACATCCAGCAAACCCAGATTTTGGAGTTCTTTTCGCACGCCCCACTCGAGAATCACCGCTCGAAGTAAATGAATAAATGTAACTTTCTGCGTTACCCGGCCACTTGTGGCGTCAGAGAATAATGCCAGCCATAATAACACGAAAATAAATCAGCGCTGTAGTAGTCGCTATCAAACCGAATTTTATTGAACTGTGGTCAAAACTGTTACGTTCTCCTTCTTTCTACTCGGTGCGCAAAACACTCGCTTTTTTACATTCAAGGGTAACGTGCGGGGCCAGTGATGCGGAGGAATGTACGTCGCCAACTCAACTTCACTTGCAAATGACGCTCTGGGTTTCCGTAGGTTGCTGTTCGGTTCGGTGCGAACGCAACAGTCCACGTGAGAGAAAAAAAAACGTTTTGCATTTTGTTTTCTCGTCCGTATTACTGTCTGTCATTTACGATTCGCGCATTATTCGACAGCACCGATATCTTTTAGCTTAATTTGCGATTTTGACGAAAACACAGTAACTTGTTTAAAATCGTACGCGATGTTCGTGAGCCGAAGACAACCTGAATAATGACAAGGACAGCAACACTAAAATTGCATCTAACAGACAAACAAACAAAAACAAATTGCTCTCTGAAGTGTGAAGACAAAAACAAGCACGAAGGCAAACGTCAGTAAGCGGATATTGCAAGGGACGCATGCGGGAGCAATTCAAGGAAAAACAGGCATTCGGCAAACAAGGAACAGAAGCGCAAAGTAATTCTATGACTAAATCGACATTGGATCAAGATGATTCAAAGTAACTACTATTGCAATCTAGGACAGAAATTTATCAACGCCTGTTGACCCATCACTCCCAGGTGACCAACTCGTCATCCCAGCCATCTACGTCAACCTGCAATAAAGAACAAAAAAACCCATGAGGATTGAATTCTGAAGTTTTGACAACAGCTGCACGTGCACGACAAATGTTTTAATTTCTTTTTGTAATATACGCTTTTACACTCGCTACGTAACAACGGTATGCTGAAAATTGAGTGCATCGACAGGCTGGTCACGATCACTACATCAATGTTTGCCGACTCAGTGGTACACCACGTGCCTCTCAAGCTGGCACTCCGGCTTCTAACCCTGGCATTGTCATCATGGTGAAGATTAGAAAAACGCGGCACAAGCGGACTTCACAGCCTCATGCTGAACTACAGTGCGTCGGTGGCGCGCGCAAGCGGGAGCCACACGCGGCGCTGCCGATGCACCAGAGCAGCACTAACTACGAAAGTAGTAGCCGCTAAACGGGGTGTAAGGTTAGCGTAGCTAGGTGCCTGAAGACAACCGATTATGGTGCAAAGCGATTGTAAATGACTGCTTCGTGATCTTAAAATTTTTTGCAGAACACCTTAGGGCTCTTAGAAATATGTTCTGGACCAGCTAAACCCTCTCTCTCGCGCACCTCATGCAAAGCATACTACATGAAACCATGTGCATGTTGGTCTATATTACTATCTCGACTCCCAGGCACGTATCCCGTCTATCCCTGAAAAACATTAGATACAAAAAATCGTACTGTCTTTTAACAATCACAAGAATGTTCCATAAAATATACTGCATAATGATTTTAAACCTCATCTATTCGCAGAACGACTTTTAAAGCAAGCTTCGCACAAGGTTTTCACTTTTCCAGTCTACAGAAAGGAGTTTGCACACGAATTTCTTCAACTTCACACAAAAGCGCCACACAGGCCTCAGCCCTGGAACTCGACCGGTACATCGGCATCCCCTGATAACGATGGTGCCGATTTATCACTTCAGCATCGGCAATTTCCGCCGATATCAGCAATAGTGAGATGCTAAAAATGCGTTCTTCCAAAAATACTGAAAAACTGTGCTTCTTGAACTATAACTTAAACTTGTTGAATTATGATTTTTAAATCACCTTTTTGGAAAAATACAAACCTTTCCGTGCATTCCTTCAGTTATGAGCTATTCACATTTTTGTGAGTTGATTTAATATGCATTGTAATGTCATTTAACTGTGGTTTGAGCAATGGTTGTCGGCAATGAAAAATATTAATCTTACTAGCGTAGACAGCGCGAAATTTTTGGGGCCGGCAAAATGTTTGATTTTAGGCGAATAACACTATTTTGTTTGGGATACCGCCTCTCAGGGACAAAATGATTACATGTTCTAAAAATTTAGGGGGCATGGCCTCCTCCTGGCTACGCCTATGATCAGTATCGGCCCAGATAAGTCTTATCGGAAGTGCTCTAGCAAGGAAACACAAAAGCCTTCAGCCGTTGTCCGATAAGGTGCGGAATAATATCGGTATCTCACTGTGACAAAGTAATCACAAATATCGAAAATATTATTCCATTCAATGTTTAAGCTTAGTGGCAAGCCATCATCAGGAATTTTAACAAAATACATGATTGAGACAGAAAGTGCCTACAAACTGCATTTTTACTTTTCTGTGTCATTGTTATACTGCATTTTATTAATATACCTGACGATGGCTTACCACCAAGCTTAAACGTTGAATAAAAGGTTTTCGATATTTGTCGCTATTATTATTCGCAATAAGATATCGATATCGTTTCTGGAGCAAAACATGGTCGTGAACCTGTGAATTACATCAGTATCGACAGCAAATGGAAAGAATTGCAACAACGGAAAGCTTGTCGCGGCAGTGTTCGCTCTATGCGCAAGTCAAATGAGGTTTAAAGGACCATTTCGAGTGCACAAAATCAACATGAAAAGCATCTAGTCTAGTTAAATGCTGCAAAGCGCTACTTACGCAAGCGTCGTCGACCAAATGAAACGCGGCGCTCACAGAACTGCCCCGGCCGCTGTCCACGGACCGGACGTCGGTGACGTCGACGGCTGGTTCCAGACCCGAGCGAGAAAGCAACGGTTGCTTGTCGTTGACGCGGGGAGTGGCGCGGGAAGACGGCGTGATGTCAGGCGCCATGTCCGCAAAAAAATCCGTTTCTAGTTCGTCGCAACGAGCAGTGGCTTTCACGACTATTTCATACTCGGTCCCGAGCTCAGGTCTGGCGAGATCCTTAGAAGCCGCATCGCCACGAGCAGGACTCGTACCGTGACCACCAGCAGGTCTTGTCTGTTTTTCCGTTACCTGTTTCTTGTCATTCGAGGGTTTTTGCAATTTAAGCGGTCCGTTAGGTGACTTATCGAGATTAACGACAGCCGCCTCAGTCCTTTCGGTCGAATTCACAAAGCGTAAGTCCGCTTCAGGTGTCAGATGTTCGGTCTCTCCTCCGGAACGTTGTTCAACAGCTTGGAAATCAGACCGGTCTTTATCGTCATACGGCAGCCACGACTCATCGCCACTTTTCTGCTCATCCGAACTCGCCCATGTCTCAACCTCAACAGGAGCCGGACGCTTGGGCTTTTCAACAACTTGCTGGGTTCCACTTGTAGGGCAGCTAGGGCCATTCGAAGCCACCTTGGAAGAACTTTGTTCAACGGTCAGATGGTTCACGGGCTGCTGAAATTTCGAAACAAAAGTAGAAACGTGCGTTACAAGGTAGTTGAAGCCGACTAAACAAGAAAACAGCATATATTTAACTGACAGAATGACTAATTACGGAATCGAGTACAGGCAAGTTCTTTATAAGATGCAAATTTAACAGGAGTTGTTTCTTTTGAGAAGGTGTAGGATCAAAGTTGTAGGCGTAGGGCATAAAAAATGTAACAGTGTTTTAAATCCACTGTTTCATCATGAAACAGCGACTGTTTCCAAAGATGGCTTTGCCATTGCAACGAAGCATTACTAACGCCCGTTCAAAAAGCGCCATAACATGACAATCAGCACGTGCGATTAATACATAGGACTTCCGCAAATTGATCCAACAGGACCTGCACAGTCACACTAGCATACGCAGAAAACAGGACGTAAACCTGTCGCGATTCAAGAAAGGTCGAAGCGGTGAATCATCTAATGCTACAGGTGAGCAAGAAAAAGATCAACAACTTACGGACATTAATTTTGAGCGTAAGCAGAGAAAATGTTTACGAGTATCAACAAAGATTCAAACATCTGTAACGAGGGAACTTCGCCACACTGGGCGCAAAGGTTGGCCATCTCGATTTTCAGCATTTTTTCACCATGAACAAGTAATCCAGACCGCAGATGATCATGAGTACTTTAGGTCAGGATGTGATTATGATACACTTTTCCACAGCACGAATCGCCCATTTTCGCCAAAATCACGTCGTTGCTGCCGCGCTACGCCACGGGCTTTGCTGCTCACCCTGCTAAGCACGCAAGCACCTTATGCCACTGGCAGGATGCGTTAACCAAACACGAACATTAATTATGTGGTTACGAAAAACGACCGGCAAACTAGAGTGGCGATGATATGCCGAGTGCATATAACAAAAAAGGGGGATACGGATAAATGGCTGTCGACACCACCATGCGCAGTGCTAACCAGGGCTGCAGAGCCGTCGTAAAAATAACACAGCTCCGGAGCTCTTCTTTTCATGAAAATGGCTCCAGCTCCAGTGCCCTTGGTTTTCGTAAGTTTGGCTCCGGAGCTCTCTTTGTTCACGGCTCCGGCTTCTGTTCGTTTTCACATATTAATATTTTCAATTGTCTTGGTGTGCCTCAAGTTGAATGGAATATGAATTATATCAAGTACACAAAACGAAGAGTATATACTAACATTTTTTGAGAGATGGTAGTTTTTTACAAGCAGCGTTCTTAGCATGAGAAAATCAGCCAAAAAACACCAATCACAGGTTCAGACGATTCAGGAGAACAGTTACTAGTGGAAACGTCCGCAACTCAAGATAACGGAAATACCAAGAAATTATGGAAAGGCAGTCGCTGGTTTTTCCGTCAATGCCTTTCCGTCAGGACCTTTTGTTATTTCTTAGGACCAGAATCAAGAAAATGGCTGTTTGGAAAACTACATTTGTGTCCGAGCATTTAAATACAGACCAGTCCCAATTCAGCAAGTGTTTTGCACTCGTTACATGCTTTGCCTGTGGCAGTCTTGGCGATTCCAGCTAACAGCGCTGCCCGAGCAAACGATGCAAAGAGCGCAAAATACATATTCGATTACCTCTCTCATGTGTTCTTTCTAACATGCACACATTTGCATTAACACAAATGTCAAGATGTGTTTAAAAGCCTTTTGTTATAACAAATAGTATGACTTCTAGCACGAAATTCACCTTTGACTTTTTAAAAATAGCTGAAAACTTCTGAATTCTTATCTTTTGCACTCACAATGAGCAGTGATCAATCGCAAAGTAAAGCACAATTTAACCTGCAAAGCTTAGGAGCAAATAAGACCGGTTACTTTGCTGAAAACATAAAATTTGTTTCCACAGAGGAAAACTTCAAGAAAAGTCCACATTTGTATACATTGCTTTTTATACCCTCCTGATAATGCACTGCCATGCAAAGTGATGCTAGTTCGCTACCAATTAGTTATATCTTTCATGTTATTCTACAGCTAGGAAATGTACGAGGTAATGTTTCCTAGTGAATTTCGCTACCAGTAATCTAGTAAACCTTGCCAGTGAGACTAATGATTTCTAACAAAAATCCCTATTTTGCAATGGCGTGTCGTGCATTTCACGCTTAAATCTGCAATGGTATATTTTAATCATATTCCCTGCTAACAGCATGATTACACAGCTACAAAAGCTACGGATATTATATTATATACCTACTGATTATGGCTTAGGGTATTTCTTTAGATCGCTACACTAATACAGACCTGGTTTGATCATTCTGAATACAAAGTGATATGTTGTGGCAGTTAACGTTTTTCTTCTACAACAGTGGTTCTCAATCATTTCGCTGAAAGGAGCCAAATCCAGACCTACCATTTACTTAGAGAGCCGCAATAAAAAAATTTTAACACAAGTCAGCTGACACGTTTTTTTTATTGCACTAGCGAAGTCTGTTGCACAAAATATTAGAAGTGTTGCTGAATGACTGCTAAGAGCCGCACAAAGGATGCTTGGGAGCTGCATGCGGCTCTTAGAACAGTGTTTGAGAATCATTGTTGTACAAATAACACCAACCCTGCTAGCTCGATGCCACACAGCCTTAGCGATGATTAAACCAAGGACACATCAAAGGCTTGCAGATCCATTGTCGTAACTACCTCTCAAATGTCTATAGCTCCAGCTCCGGTCCTAAATTTTTAAATGAGCGCCGGCTCCAGCTCCTGATTTTTAATTTGAGCTCCGGCAAAATGCCCAGCTCCGGTGCCGCAGCCCTGGTGCTAACTACAGCGAACAAAGGGCTTGTGGGAGTTAAGTTCGGTGTCTACAAAAATGTTGGGGGTGCTGTGAAAGGATAGAAATTGAACAGATGAAGCGGTGTCTATTGTTTCAGACGGGAAAACTTACACATGCAACGGGTGTGGATGATAAGCTCAAAGCGAACGCTTTCTGCCTCTCCAATGCAGCCTCATCCGAGAGAGTCCTTTTCTTTTTTTCCGACTTCTTGGGATGCCGCAACGCCAATTCGAGCAACGTTGCTGGAAGACGAGCTTCCTGGGCATTTGTTTTCTTCGGAGGTAGTTTGGCTCGCGGAGGAAGCGGCATGTCGTAAGCCAACGACTGGCTGCCGTTCAAAGCTTGACCGTTGAACTGAACCGACAAGAAATGTATATCGTCATGTCGATGCCAGAATATTTCGACTTAGGTTTTCAGTACAGCATTATCATCACCTCCTCGAAATGTAGTATCCTACTCAGGCTTGTGTCTACTGCTACTGTATGACGTTTTACAATCAAACTTGCTTTTCTTGACAATGTGAGTAGACCACGCGTTTCATAACACTGAGTCGTGTCACTGCTCGCTGATATAGTTTGTAAATTTCTGTATAATATTTTCACTCACGCTGAACTGATTTTTTACATTGGGTTCAACTTAGTTTCATATGCAAGAACCGCTTTTTCTTGCTCAGTCTCATGGTTCAGATTGCATGTATTCGAATCAGGACATTAGTATCTAGAATACAAATGACAACTTACAAACGCAAATAAAGTTAGCAGTCAAAATGTTGTCTACGATGAACTAAAATTCAACAATATTGAAAAATTGCCCCAAATATTTCAATTTGGGTATTTTTCTGGCGATTCATTCACCGTTTGGGTGGATACATATCTCTTATATTACGATTGAGTAACAAAGCTCAGTGTCGCTCACACACCGACACCTAGGGACTCGCTCGGACCCGATTTTATAATCCACGGCTTAAACGATTATAACATGTTTTGTTTGATGCGAAATTGAGTGCCTGTTTCCAAAAAAGTTGATGCACCTCGAAAAGGAGAATCTTTTCAGAAACTACTGGTTTTCAAGTACCGAAGTACCGTTGGCATGCTCACACGCACAAAATTTGTGGGGATTTACAACATAGTCTGTTTCCTCAGGATATAGCATTTGTTGCAGCTGCATCCTTGCTGAGAATGGAACTTCCAATTTCTCTGCACCATAGTTCATGACACGATTTACTAATGGCGACTAGACCACGAGTCGTATTTCAGATACCGGCTTCACCAAAACCTTTCCGACTCGTACAATTCTGCACAAAATCGAATGTGGAAGAAAATAAAACACGTCAAGTAACCACAACTCCGGCCAACCAAGCCAAGTTGTAGTAAAAGTTGTGAAGGTAATTGATCGACCAAGCGATTAAACATAGAGGAGCATTGTTTCAAGAATGCTGTTGTTTTTGGAGTTGCACAAGCGCTAGTCAACCATTTGTCATTATTATTATCCATCTAACTGCCAGAAATGTTGTGCGCTGATAAGTAACTTCATAAGTTACTTGCTGACTTCCGAGTGAACGAAGGACACAAGCAACGTAGCTGGAATTATCACAACAGCTTGTTTTTCCACCACACGTAACAGTTCACTGGTCCAGAAGCCCACCTTCGGCATGGCTAAGGAAAAAATCTTTCGCCGCCCAGATCCGACAATGACATCGCCACCAACTACAGGCACTGCATCGGCAAGAGCGTGTAAACTCGCTTGTACCAACTGGTTGTTTGAATCGCCCAAACCAACCAGAATCTACGCAAGAATGTTGCTCGCGGTAAGCATAAGCGGCCCAAACGAATAACGAAGTACACTACGGACATTCTAATCAAAGCTACAATGAAGTTACATTTCATAAGGAACAGTTATAAAATCAGAGAAAAAGAGCGTTTAAGTACATTGATATTGACTCTATTTGTCAAAGGACAAGCAATGACACGAAAAATGATATAATTTTTGTGACAAGCGTTCAGTACTGATAAAGCGTTCAAATGTACAATACTACGTTGATACTTCAGCGAATGTAAAACATTCGTACTTCCGGTAGAATGAGATCATCCAAGACCAACTTTTCAAACAAATGTACGTAGTTGGCGAAGTGTTCGAGCAAAGTGATGCGTACATGCAGCAATCTGAGCTTGAACATCTCAAGAATCTTCGGGATGACGTACTGAGCGAACACGTTCTCAGGCAAAATACCTGCTAGATCATTTAATAGCATTTGCAAGTCAATGAAGAAATTTTAACAGCATCTGCATAAACGATTTTTGCATGTGTTTGTGGCTGTTTTTTTTCGCTAAGACATTTTGGTCATTTGTCCCACAATAGTATTAAAACTCGCAGTAACGGTGTTCACTCGCCTAACTTTTCGGACATTACGACCGAATTGACTTACTTCTTTTTACATCATTCCTAAAAAAATTCGGTCTATGACCGAAAAAATAAACCCAGATTTGTCGCATGATGAAAACGCGGGTTTGAATATGTTGAAATCTTTTAAACAGGCAAGGATCGCTTAAGTCTAAAACTCTAAATTTCCAACAGGTGGATCATTCTTCACCATTTTCGCACCCCAAGCAACAATACCTAGTCTCTTGCATAAGAGCCATAGTAAAAAGACACAAAATTCTGTGGCAGATAGACAATGAATTTTTTCATAATGTGAGAAATTCCATGCTATACAACCCAATGATACGGAACTAAAACGTGTCTGCAGCGGTTGCATCTGGTGTGGTACAATCTGTGTCGAAACCTCATCCCGCACCACGTGCGTATGCTTTTTATTGGTTGGGTATGCCAAACGAGAACATAAAGCTAATTTCCCCGAAACCCCATCTCGCAACCACAATTGAGGATCGCTGATCTGCAGCAATCAGATGTGCAACAACTTTAGCCACCTGTAACAATGAAATTCTCTATCCTCTAGCACGAATATCCATGACGCATATGCATATATTTTTTAAAATTAATTTGAACGTCACGATTAAAACATCAACATCCATTACTATCAGAACGCTTATAAACATTTAATGGCTTCCATAACTACCATCAACTGCAGCAATTAATTCCATGCTTCATTTAAAACGACACGATACACTGTTGGCATCAAATTTCTTGTGAAAATACAGTTCAGGGGTCGGCAACCACCGGGCCGCAGACCGGTGCCTGTCCGTGCAGAACCAAGGCCAAATTGTGGTGACAGCAACCAAGACAAAATCACCAAGTAGGCTAGACACAAGGACAGACTGCGGGTATCACTGCCTACAATCCTTAGGTAGAAGCGCCCTATAAGGCAAAACAAGCCCAGATCTCTCATCAAATCAATGTTATGATGACTTATGAATTGTAAATTTGCGTACACTAAACATTCGTTATTTTATTGATGGCCAGCCCGCAAAATAATGCCAGGGCCAAAACCGGTCAGCAGTGCAAGAAAGGTGACCGACCCCTGGATAAGACCATGAAACCAAGCGTGATGGTCTGACCGGATTATCCCAAGAAATAACGCATTTGTATTAACACTCAGGTCAGCAGATAAGTTACCGCAGGCATGCGGAAAAAGAAACATACACTCTGTGCCGTTACCTTTTTTTTGCATGACAAGCTCAGCATTTTCTCGGTTTATTCAGGCATAAGCGTAGCACAAGCTGTATCACTGACATTGCAAATTAAAATGCCCACCAGCATTATTCTTCTCCGATGCAGGCGTGAGAATTTGCTGAATAACGTGCTTTTTCGCACTTTCCTCAGCAAAAACTATTGGAGTGAGCAGAAGGGGCACTAAACGACGTCCAACAACTTCAGCAAAAATATGATTCTCTTCCAAGTCTGAAAGCAAGTCTCTAGAAAAGAATTGATATAACTAGTAAAAAACTAAAATCTCGCCAGAACGGAAGCAAAGTACGCAGTCAGTATTCCCCAACCGGCATCAATCATACTCAAGGCGCTGCATCGTTCGTTACCAGTATTTGTAAGAAGAATAGAACTAACAGCGCGATTTGAGGGACGTTGCTCATTTTGTTTTATGTACAGCTGACAATGCATACGAATTTTTGATCGTTTTCCAATTTTTAGTTCTATAAAACACGTACAACAAAACTCATAACACAGACCAACGAAACTATGGCAAATCTGATAGGAGAAAATATCGAACAGTAAAATCAAATCGTGTTATTATGAAAAATGAACGAGATGTTTTTAGAGGAATGATCTATTTTACATACAAAGGGATAAAAGTAATGATGTAATTAAACTTTTATAAATTTTTACAACTCCAACCAAAGAGTTTTAATCCGCGGTTGGTGCAACGAAGCAGAAGCAAACGAGGTATTCTTTGGCGTCTCATCAATACCCACCTGAAGAAGTGCTCCTTTTCGGATCGGCTTTTGAGCGTTATTGATTGCAGGAAGTGCACGATTGAGATATATTCTGATTTTAAAATAGGAAAAGATAGAATCTCACGGAACGTAGGACGGTTTTCAAAATCGCTTCGCAGCATGTCAGCAATAAGGGCTCGAACTTTCTCCTGGAAAAGGTGCATAGTGTCATGTCTCATTCCAGTACACGTAAATCAAAAGCGTCGAAAGCGCGCATTTATGCTGGTTGGCCAGCTTTCTGGACTCAAGGCCTATCACTTGCAAGTTTTATTATGAAATTGATCTTGAAAACACTTCTGTGACGTCAACCGTCCGGCTCAAGCTTGCATAGTTCTCCAGTAAACAATCACTTTCGATCACGATTTCTGAATCGTTTGTGACGTACATACAAGCAACAGCTTAGTTGGTGCAGAAAAAAATCCTGCTCAACTGCATGTGCAATGTGCATGAAAGATCAACCAACTAGGCAGTTTTCTTAAACTTCAGTTTTCATAGAAGCACTTTAATGTTCCAAACAATGCAGTGTTGAGGTGTGTGGTTTTCGAAAAGACAAAGGTTGGTAAATCAAGTTTTGTCTAAAAATGTCTGGCGCACCGACAGAAATGTATGCTTTTTATTTGGTAAGGCCAAGCCCATTGCACGCTGTTGTTTAGACTGTGGCTGAAAAATGTTTTTTACTTGGAAGTTTCAAATTGATTACATTGTTTTTAATACAGTGAAAATGTTCTGATAGTCTAAATTTAGAAAAAATATCTTCGAAAATACCTGAACTTACTTTTCTCGCATGGAAAGCAGTGCTATATGGGTTTAAACGCACCATTAAATCCACTGTTCCCGTGTTCGTCACAATGATTGCTATGCAAAAATTTCATGTACATTCACAGGAAAACCATGCAAAATTAATGCAGAGCCTTGACATTACGTGTTTGTGGACTACACCTCATTCATAACTTTTTCTTTAAGAGAGTTCCTTTGATAGCCACTTCCGGGTCCTTTCAATTTTTTTTTGCGTTCCGTAACATACGGCAACAGACTGCAGGTGTAGTGATCGACAATCGGGGGCAAGCTGAAGCCTGGAACGAACTTTGTGCATTTTGATATTCTTACAGTAGAAGTGTTGCCGCGAGTTCCTCAAAGCTTGATCAGACTCAACTTTCCACCAGAAAGGCAGACTTTAAACCGCTGAGCTACCAAGCCACCAGACTGCAGCCATATAGCTTTTCAAACAATAAGTTGGCCATCTGGATCACACCGATTTGTGCTTCTATTCACAATCCGACTTACTAACATATTCTTTTCCTGTATCTTACTCGTCATTCAGTCAATCGACAAGAAATTACACAACACTGAACCCTATAACAGCTTATACATTGAAGGAAAAAAATGGTACGATATTTTTCGGCGTGCATTATGAAAAATGGCGTGTTTTCGTTAAATTTATAAACTTTTTATGCTTTCAAACTGATGTTCCGCTTTCTGTGAAAAAAGCAATTGTTACCTGATCGACGTGCGAAGAAAATCGTATTTGTTCTGAAAACTGATCAACCAGCAAGCCGAACATATATACATCTCGGGCGTGGCCATTATCTTGAATCAGGTGAGGTTTCAGTTTACCTATATCCTGCAAATAATAGGAAAGTTCTGAACTCACTGTGTTTAGTATTTACACACCACAAATAATGAAGATTTTTCATTTTCTCATCCGTGAAACCTGACATGCAATCTAACATCAAATCCTACATTCAGGAACTACGTTTTGTCTTTAGAAACAGTAATTAACTTTTCGATAAGCCTTGTTCATTTTCCCCTGCCACAGCAACTTAATTTAGCGTTTCCCCAACGGTATGCCACGATGCGCATGTGTGCCGGAGTCAGGCCGGAATGCGCAGATATGTTTATTTATTACAAAATTGGATAAACCTTGGATATTACTTCATATGTTGTTCACCTATAACTGCCTATGCTCTTCGTGGCTTTTGTTGGTGACGCATCACTTACCGGGGGTGGTGGGCAGCGTAAAACATATGCGTGAACTGTGCTGTAAGAATTTGAGAAGCGTTGGCGAAGACTTCTGCGCATCGAAAACTACGTTAATGATCCAAGTGCATAGTCAGGAAGGGACAAAAAGTTCCAGTGACTCTAGAAATTCCTCACAGCATAAATTTTAAAAAATGCTGCCCAAACAAGAAACAACCCAAACTTTTCACCTCTTGAAAAAACATTTCGTATAAAGTATCAATCTTTCGATTTGGCACTTCGTTTTTACCGAGATATCGGCTACCAGCCAAGTGAAAAAACATGACATCTTTGCATGTATCTATATTTGATCAATGACAGAACTTCAGCTGATAGCGAATTTTGTGTTTAGTTGCGTGCAAGGTATGATTATTAAGACAACCAATTTTTTGACCTAAAAACTTAAAATATTGACTTTATCATTTACAAATTTTGACTTTATTTTTACCTATCAATTCCCAGCGTTTGCAATTGAAACGCGGAATACAAAGCGTATATAAGAAATCAAACCGATAGGTTAAAAATCTTTTTGCTGTTGAAATGCAGTAAAAATCGTAAGTGTGAAAGACCTAGCGAACCAAAGGTAAAAACCGTAGACGAAAATCACTCCAAACGCACAACAGAAACATCTAGTGTCAAAAATCTACTGAAGTCACTGAGAAGGTTCCACATTGTTATACTCTAACATGAAGCACTGCCACGCCTAGTGTACTTTCAATCGTCCGGTAGTGTCAAAACAACATCATTACGTCAAAAGTCGAAAAAAATCCAACATTATGTCAGAATTTCAACTAAACTTGCAAAAGCATGTCAACATCTGTTGTCGTAGCTTTAACAAAAAGTCGATCAAAAGAACAAAACTGTGCTGCAACAAATTTTGACCTAACGATAAATTTTGACTTTTTTGACCTACTAACTTTGGAACCAGTCATGTATCAGCGTCAAACTTGGTTTGTGAACGTTTCATAAAAATTAAAAAAGGCAGAAAAAAATTGACTTTATTGACGTTTGGTTGCCCTGATGATTATTGATGAAACAATTGAAGCGGAAAGGAACCCGATAATGAATTTACTTCAAAAAATATATTTGGCAATGTTCCACCAAACGAACTTCACGTCACAATCACTTGATTGCAATAATTTCGCATTCACTTTATAACGATGCTGGTGATTCATCAGGTGATAGTTATGACATCACATCCTAAACTTGCAAAGCGCATAGTCAGATGTACTGGAAAACCCGTATGGCAATGAGGTAAAAAATGATTAAGGAAAACCATATCGCTGAAGCACACAACTTGCAAATCAGAAAGCATCGATTACTACTTCAAAGGACAATGCAACCCCTCGCAAATTCTGCTTCGGTAAACATTTGTTTTTGAAAGGTTGCTTTCAGACCTTATAAATCGTGACGCCTTTTACAATATCCGGTTTTGGGTGCTACTCCAGTGTGAGGTCTACCGCTGCATTATCCATTCACGCTACAGTAGCAACCAGTTTTGTTGGCAACGCCACTCTCAAAGTCTAGAGTAATAAGCAGGGACGTTCATTTAGGAAGTGCGTTTACTAAGCAAAATCGAAAGCGAGCATCTCGCTGGCAGAAAACGCTAAAAACTCGTTGGATGCAAAAAAACGAGAGGCGATTTCAACAATCCTGTAGAATATTTTTGCCTAACTGTGGTCACCACAAACGAGACCATCGATCCAATGTATGCACGAAAAATCTATCAAATACAAGTTATGGCCTGCTCTGTTAATTACTGCCGGCAATGCCGGACCGGTCCGCGCAGGAGCAAATAGTTTTGGGTTTTGGAATACTTGGCAAGTATTACAGAGCATTTATACCACAGTACGAAACAAATGAGAAACCACAGACGCTAGGGAAAAACTTAATACGATGTTGCGTATGTACGCTCCACACGCCATACATTTAAGTTGTCAACTCCTTAAAATCATCCAGCGACTAAGCAGAGAACCAAAACGATTAGGGTTTACCCTTTGGAATCTACAGTAAGACATCATCCAGATAATGTGGCAATTTTTCGGCTACATTTGATGATGCACTGCACAGGACTGACGTAATGTTGGGGCAAACCGACCCGGAATAACTCCCTGAACCGGCCATTATGCCAGCGCATGAGCCGACGCATAATTTCTGGACAAGTGAACTAACATAAAACCTCCTGTTACCTTTTCTTCCGGTAAAACAATTGATGTTGCTTGATGAATATTTTGAATAGTCTCTTTGCTGAACTCAGAAAACCTGCACGCGTGCTCAAATCCACCCAACTTCCACGATCCACTTTCAGTGACATAAATGTTCTCACAACAAACGTGATTGTGAGATACCGAAGCCTTTTATAACAAAAAAAGCGATTAGTTGCATGCAGCAAGCATAAGATGGTAACTAAAAACAGGTTTGTACCCTTAAGCTTTTTAAAATCCTTTCACAGGAAGAGAAGCATTTTGAAGATTGCCGTTGTTGCATACCTGGGTGTGGATAAACTTTAGAGCTAGAGCAATGTCATGCAAACCACTGCATATCTCATGTGCATCAACAGTTTTTAGATGGACGAATATAGGATAAGCATGTTCCGTGACAAGATGAACTTCTGATTCCACACAAGTACATCCCACAAATCGCAAAATATTTGGATGTCGAAGAGTCTTTAAAAACTGAAAACAAATGTGCAGGTTGCTAATGCATACAGCAATGTCATACAAAAATAAACGGATGATGAGGTAGTCAAGCATGTCTCAGAATATGACAGCTTATTGGAAAATGTATATTTCATATCATCTGAAACTATGTCACAGAGTGAAACTTGAAAGAAATTATAATACAATAACATCAGTTTACATGACGTCATATTGGACGTTTACAAAACATTGCTTTTTAAAACGTTCAATATGGCATCATTTAAATCATTTCTTGTTGCATTATTGTTTCCCATGAAACTATGTTTGTACAGTATTGATATTTACCAGTGACAAACAAAAACCAAGATACTGGTAGATTCTATTTGCATAAGAGCTGATGATGCCTACTTTGTAGGCGAAATATATACTCTGTAAGATCTTAGTGTCTGATTNTGTGCTGAGAAAGCATTTCTTTCAATAGACAGTATACTGGTAATTACTTTCTACTTTGAATAAAACACACCATTTTACCTGCTGCTGTGAAGTTCCTTGCAGCAGAAATCCCACTGATGTCACTCAGACTGCCTTTATTGTGTGGATAGTTGAGCTGTTTATAACTGTCTGGAGTACAAGCGATATTGCTTTGATGACAACCAGACTAATTGCTACTTTGGTCTTTGAGCACCAAAGAATTAGTCTTTGCCTTAAGGCTGGTTTAGACTATTGCAAGCTCTTGCAAATCTGTGCAAAAATCTTTGTTTATTTTATTTTATTGATTGCTGGGAAGGTTTCCAAAAGTGGAGAACTTCTCATCACTCCAGCTGGTTTCATTTGCAGAACTTTGTTCAATTTCACTCCCAGAGCAAAAAATGACAGAGCTTTCCTCAGCTTCACTAGTGTTTTTTTGCTGTAGGTCTCAGATTGCTGGGTCCACAGTGTTGCTTTGCATAGCTTGCTTGTTGTTTGAAAAGGTTATCAGCATCAGCATGATTCTGGTTTTGCAGTTATTATTCTGTCTGTGCTGGTGCATGGTAGGTTTATATTGCTATCTTTGAATTAGCCGTGTAGCCATACTTGAATTGTATCACAATTGCCTGTTAACTTTACTGTAGGCTACTTGTTTTTATTTAGGCTTGGCTACACACAAGCTCAGTAAATGCAAGTCTGTCAACTGAAAGTGAACATAAAATGTTTTGCAATACCTTTTCTGGTTGGGTTGTCAGGCAAACTATAAAGTAGTTTACTTCATGTATGATTTTAGACCACTATATTCGGCCCACAATATATCTTTGTCTGCAATGGTCCTTTTTTGAAGCTTAGCAAAAAACGGGGAACTAGCACTAGATCACAGAAAAAAAGCTTTGAAGGATTTTGATTCAAACATGTAATGGAAATATCGGTTCTATAAGGACGGGAGTTTACACTTGCTGATTATTATGACAGCAAGATGCAAATGCAGGTTGCCTTATTGTGTAGTCCAGATTACGATCAATTTTGAAGGCAATTTCATTAGTTTTTTGCATCCTTACAGTATGTCCAGTAGGCATGCTGCTGAACTGACCCACAAACCCAAAATATTCAATACATGTAATCCTTGTATGATTTTGCTTGTGAAGAGTAGATTTGTTTGTTATTTTAAGTGATCATCTGTACGGCACTTGACAAGTAATAATACATACATACTTTCCACAAATTTGGTATTGTGCTACTGATTGAATTTACGTAAGGTTGCAAACACTGTTCATATCTCTGTTGATTAATGTTGCACCTATTTCCTGCCAAAGTATTTCTAATGTCTGCGTTTTGATCTCTTAACACATTGGCAACTGGTATACCATATACTTGTACTTTGAAATGACACCTGATCCACCATTTTTGCGGCACTTTGCAACTCCATAACTCACCAGGCGATTGTGCTAGAGAGCTGTTTAAAAGATGTAGCAAGTCTTCTAGTTTGCATTTTTAAAAATTGTAAAGTTCTGGATTTTGGGTGTTTTGTGGGTGACATCACAAGTGGGGTATGTTTTAGGCCATTTCAAGTTTTTATTGGAAACTAGACTATAATCCGAGTCTTTTGAGGCCTTGATTAGCTTTCTAGTGTTTCTGGTTCGAGGTTATGGCCTAAAAACAACAAATTAATTAATTAGGGAATTAATTACTGTTGTTTTTAGGCCATACTTTTATTGGCTTTTGGTCGAATTTTGGTCATAACTTCGCAACCAATCGTGATGGAGAGTTAGGGCTCAAAGGAAGCGGATATTGTCTAGTTTCTTTAGAAAAACAGGTGAATTGACGCTTTGCTTTCTTCCACAGGCCCCTAAAATGGCATTGAGACCACCTTGTGACACCACACTATCCCCAAACAATCCAAACCCAAAAGTGTCCAATTTTTTTGTATTGAAAGTACAAGGCTTTCTGCATCTTTTGATGCTTCAGTTAGCTCTCGAGCTCTGTCAGAGCTACTAAAGTGGTTTTCAATGCCCTTGAAGGGAATAGTGCGAAAATGGCCAATCTGGACACCAAAACTGATGGAAATTTTTTTTGACAATCAAACAATGATTGCATCTTTTTGCATTTTTCAAATATATTGGCAACTCTTTTCATAGTAGGGAGGAAAAAGGGCAAACAGCCAAATGGTGCATCAAAAATGCATCCAAACCATCAAATTTGGTCATAATTTACACGTTAAAGGTGTTAATTACATCTTTCATTACACTTTTTTGAAGTACATACACAGTTAGTTTATATACACAATTTTAAAAACACCAATTTTGCTAAAAACGGGCTGGCACCCAACATAAACCTGGCAAAGAAAATGCCTGGCACTCAAAGTGTTAAACTATGCTTTGATTTCAACACCTGATCTTACTTTGCACATCTGCCTCTGGTTTTAAACTCATTCTCAGTTTCCTTTCCATCTTTCTATAATTTTAGCTGGATGCAATTTTGAGCAAGGACTTTCCTAAACTTTTACAAAAGTAGCCAGCCACAGGCTAGGGCTTCCTGAGTCTTGAACATACTATTGCCTAGTACTTTAGCTATAATTTGCATCTCACCCCGTTGAAGTTCTTAAAGTTTTGTTAGATAATTAACACTATCTTAACATATAAACTACATCACCAGCTTTCAGCATCATGACCATAAGATTCTGCAAGATATCAGTCTCATATGGAAAAGCGAGTTCTCTTTTAATAATACTTGACATAACCATGCAAAACATTTTAAACAGGTCATTCAACTGTTACTGCACCACACAAAGCAAACTCCATTCTGACAAAGCACTAGCAGCCTTTCTTATGTATTACATTAATCCAAGCCTTTATCAGGCAGTGCAAAACTTGGGGGAAGGTTACTGCAGAACCTAAGATATCAGCATAGAGAAGAGATAGATCAACAACTACCTTAGCGGATTCTTCCAAATGTGTTGGGTGCTTTTTCTTCTTTCGAGCCACAGTAAAAATATTAACTAAACTCCCGTTTTCAAAAGATCCAGGTCTGACCACAACGTTTGGTAGGTTTTTATGATGCTTTCTCTCCAAGGTAGGAAATGGTTCCCCAAACTGACAATTGGCAAGCAAAAATTCCTCATTTGATCCATAATACCAATCTAAAGCAGCACTAAGCATTGTGGAGTCGGTATCATGAGACACCTGAAATAAGAAACATTACAAGCAATCAATTAATTACACTGCAAAATTGAAGCTAGTTAACCAGAAGTCAGCCAATTCAGCATTTTGTCGTTTGGTACCAATAGTCTCACAATGATAATTACAAGAATATAGCATACTGTTGGGCAATGGACTGCAAGAAAGATATCAAAACCACCCTGAATATGTAGATATAATCCCAGTTATAACTGCTTATCAAGAAAACAAAAAAGAACAATACATAATTCCACTGAGATCAAGATTAGAAAGTTATTAAGCAGGGTAATTTGTTTCTTTACATTTTCCACTAAACTTATTTTTATACATGTTTGATGGAAAACTATTGCTGTGACCACCTTTCTACATTGAATGTCTTAGTTTTTGTGCAACAAAGAAGTTGTAAAGAAATCACACTTTTTCCTTCACACACTGAGTAATAAGTTTATTGTGATATAATACAAGTAAGCAAAACCAAGTATACTATTTTAGTGTTATTTGGTATTTGGCATTGCTATGTGCTCTAGGAAATTTGGCAGTCTATGAAAAAGTATTAGCACACATGCAGTTTTTCATAAGATTCACGGTCAAAAAACATGAAATTTATGCACAAGTGTATGTAAATGAATTCAAACTTTTAGAACTCATTTTAAAGGGTCTTCACACAAATACCAAGTTTTCAAAACACGTTGGCATTTAAAAGGAAGAAATGGTCACAACCAAAAATAATTCTGATTGCCATCTAACAAATCCAACTACTGTAACAATATAAAAATTTATGAGAGGTACATTTTATTGAATTGATAATCAATAGTTATCTTTAAATATATACTTGAGGTAACCAGTGAGCGGACAATTTTCACATAAACACTGATATCTTTCTTTTTAGGCAACTTATAATTACAAAATTTATATCGTATGATTAGAATTTTAATGCCCTACCAGTTTCTTTGCTTTTATGATTCAGAATTAAGCAGGTGTATAGCTGAGCTACTCTACTTGCATGAAAGCAAGTTTTAATACTGCACATGGAAACCAGCTTCACTTACACATGCTTAAAATATGTTTTTTTAATACTGAATCACAAATTTACTTACTGATGCAAGTTTGATAGATGGGAATAAAAAGGATAATCACAGAAAAACTTGTTAAAAGAGGTGATCACTGCAGCCACATATTTAGTAGGATGCAACTAAATCCTTGGAAAACAGAAGATTACACAATTCTGCACAAGACACATAGGCATCATGCATAGGTGTGAACATTTTACTGACCTAAATCAAAATAAAAAAACTCTAGCATGTGAAGTAAATACCTTTGCCACTAGCAGAAAAGCAACACTATATGAAAAAACAAAATATTAAAAGCATACATACTGCACACAAGCAAATTTGTCTCACTGCATAATTCAACGTCAGCACAAGGTAACATAGGAATTTTGGGTAATTTAATGTGGAGAAACAAAATGTATGCATATTTTGTGGCATATGTAACTTCAAATTAACTGTAAACAATGCATTGTTCATACTGCAATACTTTTTTCTTATTGACATGGTAGTGGCCACAATCAGGTTTAGGCCCAAGGAGCATTTTACATGATTGCACAATATAGTAGACAACAAAAATATGCTATATGAACGAAATGGCTTGTTTGCTCTTAGCTAATGATTGTGCTGAATCCTGAGCTAAGAGCAACAAGCTCTTAAAGCAGTGGTGCTCAAACTTTTAGGCTCATGGGCCACATTTGTCTATCAGAAACCCTTCGCGGGTCACAAGAATTAATAATCTCAATAAAAATTACCTAAAAAATTCTCTGAAATGATTAAAGTGTTAAGTTTTCTTTCCAATGAAAATTGCTTCATGGGCCACTCCAGAGGGCCTTACGGGCCACATGTGGCCCGCAGGCCATGGTTTGAGCACCACTGTCTTAAAGCATTGTTGAAGTCACTCATAAAACTTGTAGCATCCCCATCATGTTAATCAAGACAATATTGATTAATAACCTCTTCCTGATGTTTGAATATCATCAATCGATTCTACAACCAAAGTCAATGGCTTTAACAACACTTATAGAATGAACTAGATATAAAAACATTGATGTTTGTATTATTTTCATGTATGTGTGAATCCTGTGTTTTGTCATTGACCAAAAAAAAAATTGTGGAATTCAGACAAAAATGTTCAGAAATGAAAGATGACAGAAAGTCTGCAAGCTATAAATGACCAAAATGTCTTAGCAAAAATGAAACCCAGAGTGAAATCATTGGACTTTGTTGTGAGGTAGGAAGCAAAATTAGTGCAAACAGATTAGTGGTCTAGTGTAAAACTTGTTCTCCCTATCTTCCCCAATAATGCCATCAGCAAAAGAAGGTACCTTACTTTGATGATAATTTGATGATGATGTCAGTATCATGCCATGAGATACAGTCTGCCAAAGTTGACAACCCTTTGTACTGGAAACCTGGAAACCTTTCACTGATGCTCTCCTACAAAGTATACTACAGATAAAAAAAGCAAAAAGGTCAGTTGTTTGCAGTTGGGAAGTTTGAAATTAGATGCTTGTTGGAATTGTACTAAGCCGCAGTTGGGAAGTTTGAAATTAGATGCTTGTTTGAATTGTACTAAGCCCTAACTGGATTCCATGTCAGTTCTCCATGAGATATTGTGTGTGATATGAGACTTTTCAGGCGCATGAGACACATAACAATGGCATTACATGTGACAAGACAGGTATGGTGATCACTTTTAAATGCAAAGAAGCTGGCACATGGTCTGACTGCTTGTGGACTACCAACAATTTCTAGAAATACACCATAAGGAATTTCCTGAAAATGAGCAAAACATCATGGAGTCTATAGAAACAAAAACTTGTGATTGATAAATAAACAGAAATTACTTTCTTTTAACAGGTTTCAGATTGTTAATCTGATATTTTTTGCCAAGGCAAAAGCACACATTTTTATGAAGTTCCATTTTGTTGTAGCACATTATGCTTATTGTAGATGATTTTCAAAACTAACACACTTGAGAAGTCATATATGTTGCAAAAATTTTAATTAAGTGCAACATAGATTCTATATTTAGAATCAAGATAGACAACTTATTCATTTTAACAACAAACTAACTTGATCAAGAAAGACAACTATAGTATTAGGCAGCAACGGCTGATTTTATCGTATCAAGGACTTTTCTCAAAACTACCAGACAATAAAATCAAATGATAGTATTATTAATATCAATATGCTTTTGCAAAATAGTTAGTCCACATTTTTAAGGTGTTTTAGGGACCTGATTCAGGTCCTTAGAATCAGCGAAAATTATCATCAGGTCCTTAAAATCAGAGAAATCGGGTCCCTACAGGTCCATACCAGGTACCTAACATTTTCCATAAACAAACCCTGGTTATGTCCAAAGTTTTCCTTTGTTCTGAGCTTGCTAACAGTAATAAAAACATCTAAAACATCTAGATTTGCGGCAGGCCTCGAACATGGAATCAATTGGCTGGCTCCACTTTCACAACTTTGTGATGATTCTGACTTGCACATATCTATATTCAAGTAATTATTAGTCTCTACAGAAATGATTTTTATATAGGAAATTGATTTCATGTAATTATGCTGATACTTAGTTGTGAAATCTGAAAGTAAAAGTTTATGATAAAATGCTTAAGAACCGATGCACAAGCAAACAAACTCTATTCCAGACAAAAATAAATAAATCAAAACACCAGCTTTGCCAACAACACTTCAAGAAAATGAAGGATGTTTACTTGGCAATGCCAAGTACTATTCTGGAAAAAAGGCCATTTTTGTATATAACTGGTACTTCTTCAGCAAAAGCTGAAAAATAGTTTGAAGCCAATTGTGAAGCAATATGACACAATGAGCAAGACAGTGGTGACTCAAACCAAGCAAGTAGCGGACTGCATTATCAAAAGTCTTAAGTTTATAAGGTTGATTGACATACTTTGGGGCTCATCCTTTTTAAATATTGAACATATTTGAAACCTTGATCGGAACAGTTTGCTGCCTCTGTGCACCAAAATGCACCCCCCCATCCCTGCATTATGATGGGTGAATGATGCTACAGTTGGGGTGCTGTTTGTGTTTTGCTCTTATCAGTGTTGGTTGTGTGCAAACACCAATTCTGTAATGCGTTACGGCTAATCAGTTTTGTGCTCTTGTTTTGTATGATTGTGATATGGACCACGAGTCTGAATAAATTCTATTATTATTATATCATTAAAAGGGAGGCATAAAAATTAGCAAATAAAAACTGTATGAAGCAGAGAAGTTCATTCCTCTGGTGATTATTTTTATTTAGCCTACTTGAATTGGTGGATAAAACTTTGACTAAATAAATACTAAAAATAATCACCAAAAGAACAAACTTATCATCTCCTTGCCTTTAAACCTGGCGGAAAATGCTGCACAACAACATGAGTAGCAAAAAGAATAGCATTTTTCAAAAAACTATATGTGTGGTAAGATGGTCTGAGGTCAAACAATTGGACAGCAAAATATATATTTATGAACATCACAAATTGACAGAAAAAGGGCAAGAATCATTTCATTTTTGGGAGAATCACGCGTTCAACTGTTAATTTGTGCATGTTTAGGTTGACATCATCAATCAAAACTCATATGTGACCCAATGATTAGATCTTCAACAAACTGAGCAACCAACATGCCAAACTTCCAAATATAAAATAATCAATCAACAAAACAAATACTCCATAATTATCAGAAACACCCATAAGAGAAGCAGGGGTCGGGGGTCAGAGATATGCGGAGTCATATTTTTCAGACTCTGACTCCACTCTTGCTTCTGGCTTTAAGAATCCCGGCAAAATAGACACTGCCAAAAATATATTCTGCCAATGTAATTTTTGACACTCAATGCGCTCACTACGCACAGTAGCAAATCATTTAGGTTTCAACAAACCATGGCATGATTTAGTTACTTGTACGGCGTCATAATAGAAACTCCAATGGTAATAGCAATGGTCATGGTATATTTACGTATACACGATTAAAGGCAGCTACTTCAGTAGTTGTGCCTCGTTGCCTTGTGTTGCCAAATTTAATTATAAAGCGTCAGAAAGAAGGTAAAGAATTTTTTGATGAAGAATGTGTAAAAGTTTTCATCTCTAAAAGCTGTTGGAACAAGTATTTGACCAGGAATTTCTTACCTGCTTAACCTCAGCCTGCCAAACGGTTTTTAAAATCCTGCTAAAAATGAGATAACTGCAAGTTTGATAATATTTTACAGCTAACAGTGAGAAAAACTTGCTGGATTTAGCAGCAAATCAGCTGAAACGGCAAAAACACGTCACCAACCAAGTCATCTACTCTACTCTCCAGTTACAGTAGTAGGCTACTTCTGTACTTCTTTTGTTATTATGACGCAATCATACGCTAGAAGCACGTTGGTTGCGTCACAATGAAAACTCGAAATGATTGAAACAGATTGTACTTGGCCCTGGTGTTGACCATTTCAAAGCGTCGTTAAGAAGACAAAGCATTTTTGATGGACAAGGAGGAAAAGCTAAAAGATTATCACCAAAAACTGTTCATAATACTACAATTGGTACCCTGTAAAAGGCGGAGCTCCGTGAACAGCGGAGCTTGGTTGCAGAGGTTTGATGACGTAAACAGAGTCGTCAAAACCGATATTTTGCGTTGAGCAATGAGAACTAAACCGTAGTAAAAATAATTTTATTGCAAAAGATGATATTACACTAAGGTAAAAGAAATCTATTATGAAGTTTGATAATTTTTGCTTATCTGAGTTTCACAACGGTTCGGGGACAAAAAATAGGTTTCAACAGCTGTGAATGTATAAAATTTTTAAACATCGCAAACATCCATGTATTAGATGTTTGGGGAAAGCGCATGTTTATTTGCAATTATAATATATTTTTCCTTTGCTTTTTTTCTGTTTATTCCTTTTGCAACGCAACTTTTTTCCACTCCGGTTACGTCATCAAAATTCCGCAACCAAGCTCCGCTATTTACGTAGCTCCGCCTTTTACAGGCAACCCATACAATTTTTTATCAGGAATTTGTTACCTGCCAAACAGTTTTCAAAATCCTGCTAGCTGCTAGATTGAAAAATTTCGAGCTAACAGTGAGAAAAACCTGCTAGATCTAGCAGGAAAACAGCTGAAATGGCAACACTGCTGACTACTACCACCAAAACGAAAGCAGAGATGATCACTATCCGGTTTGCCGGTTGGATATCCGGCAGGATAGTGAGTTTGCAACCGGATAAGGATATCCAAAAACTGCTTT
>JGI24158J21664_10000881_pt1 | contig 30812 bp, 29 predicted proteins | sample Ectturendosymbi3_FD_21664 | JGI IMG/M metagenome (IMG submission 21664)
AGCGCGGTAGTCAGTGTTCATTGTTGCAACACAATTGCTGTTGTCCGTTTGCTAAACACGACTAACAAAAGCAGTGTTTGCAACAACGCAACTTACAGCGCAGTGCTGGTGATTGGATCAGAAGTACCGCGGCATTTGCACAATCATCGGATGCGTAATGCGCACATGTGCACCTTAGCTATCGTCATGGCGACTTCTTACGGAATTTACTTCTGTCGAAAGGGCGGTAATCGGTTATAGCCTAATGCTGCTTTTGTTTGGGCTAGGTTGTAGATGACTGGCTAACCTACTCCAGGCTACTTGGTGAAAATGCAAAAAAATTGTACTTTCTGCATGACAATCTTAAACTGTTGATATGGAACTACTGAGAATTGACAAATCAGTTGAGGTGTTTCATTTCACACCAATGCCAGTGCTTCAGTTGCAGTAACTAATGCAACTAGTTTGCTTTTTTAAGGAAATGCAGTTATTTAATGTTACATTACATCAAAATTCCAAATTTGGTTCTTTACGACTTGGATTGACTTTTCAAAGTGAAAACCCACTGAGTTGCAGAAGAGCCTGAAAGGTTGATTTGTGAAATATACACAAAAACAAAATTTCACAAGATTTATGTAGTACAGGAACTGTTAACAAACATACTATCAAGACCAAAAAAGTTACTGCTGTTTTGGAAATATTTTCATTTTTGGCAATGGTTAATTGAATACAGTGTTGTACTGATTTCAACCTCCTTAACTTGATGCTCCATTTTGTACTTCCTTTTCATTGTTCAGCATCTTTCAACTTTCAAGCACTGTTTTTACTTTCTCGGGTTTAAACACCGTAGGCAGTTCTCTTCTTTTTTTATTCATGGCACTGTGTTTATTCATTGTAAACAGTGTATACTATGCTAACAAGTTGGGCTAATCAAATATTGAAATTGCTGCAATTTCAATTATTTTAGCTGATAAATCCTGATTTTTTAATTTTTAAAAAAAAGGTAAATGCATAAAATACATCATATTTTTGATAATGAAGCAGAAAAAAAGATTTAAAAATTTTGAAATATCGGTATCGGCCTAAAAAAGCCATATCGGTCGATCTCTCTGTAAGATTTGCTTAAAACCAAAAAAATGACAAATACTCATTCAAAAAGCGTAAATTTTTGCCATCGATATTTCGCACAACGTCACGTTAGAGTTGAAAACTCAAACGCAAAATACCAACCGATCAATCCGAGTCGCCCAGTCAGGTGGCTGTTCGGAGAGTTTGAGGTGGTTGAGCTTGTCCAAGGCAGCGACCATCAGCCGAGAGAAGTCAAAGCGTCGTTCCAGCAGCACTTCCTCCCCAGCGTGGGAAACCTTCATATCTGACCCAATACAACGAAGCCACTCGACAAAACGAAACACAGGTAAATCAGTGATAATAAGTAAAGCGAACACCGATAAACGCGCAACTGTACGCAATTACCAACTCATCATCAATCAACCCATTGCCACACTGACGGTCCGAGTTGGCTTGTATCTATAGCTCTTAAACAGGTCCCACGCACAATTTTACACTTGCGGTAGCCTGATGATAGTAGATGTTCATTTGTTTTACTCTTTTTGGATAACTGACAAGAACATCCTCTTTCGCCGCAATGCAGTATCGTCAAAACACCAGACTTGTTTGGATACTCGTTGCTAGGCAACTGAGAGTTAATATCTTTTCGCCACAGAAAGTATGATCATGCACTTTCGTCGCAATTTAGTTTTGTCGAAAACGTTATTATTCATAATTATTTCGAGACTCCGTTGCATGTTTGGAAAAAATTACCTTTCGAAGGCTGTGCCTCAAAACTTCCTTGTCTGGAAATGTCGGCTCTTGGTATTTCAACATCCGGCAAAGAAGTCCACCAATCTTCACCAACAGAGTCGGCGGCAGATTTCTCACCGCTGGGTCGTCCGCGTTCCAAGGCTTCGACAATACCGTTCAACTTGTTGGCGAACCTGATTTTAAAGCAGCAGTCTTCTTAATTCGCGCCAAGTTATTACGTTCGAGAATTAAAAATTCGTTGAAAGAATATCAGTCAAAAAAGCATGAGATCACTTAAACGATTCCTCAGGCGCTGGCTGACGTATTAAGTGAAATGGGACTTTACAGGATGAGCATGGCAGCAGTTTTGGGGGAGTTTGCTTTGTGAGTGCGTCAGTCCGCATACGTCATTATACTTACTTAAAGTTCAACGGAAACCGCGCTCATCACATAAAAAAGAACCTTGTCGGACTAAAGCCTGACGTGTATTCCTGCATTCAGTCACTGAAACAACACTATACCGCCACTTGACACAATTCAACAATGGCGCCATTAGAACATAAGTATTTGTACACACAAGGGCGAAGATTTCAGCAATCGCATTGATGATATGCAGCCGTGATTCCGAAACTGAGATCACCTCCGGTGACCTCACAACGTTCAACTTACCGATGAGGGCGCATGGCTACGTCAGCAGCGCACTGGCTGAGAAAGCTTGTCAAGTGATCTGACACTTCGACGTCATTGTTTGGCATGTTGACAATCCACGTCATCAACTCTTCCGACCACTGTTGCGAGCACACGTCATTCGTGACACATATCTATGCAAAAATCAAGTAAGAGTAGCGCATAACCACTGTAACGGTCACTTTTTGGAGACGCAGAGCCTGTGGTATTTCAGCATCACAAACAATAAGAGATTCTCTGCTCGAACAGGTCTGGTTCACTCTTATTGCCTGTGCTGCACTCAGGATGGAACCAGGTTTTGAAGTTTGGTGGGAGAAAATACATTTTTTGGGGAAAAAGTTTGTTTCTATTGTATGGTTAAAACAAATTTTTCATGGCATAACACAATTTGGAGGGGCACAAAAATATTTGGGGGCCATGCCCCCAATGCCCCTTGTGGCTACGAGCCTGGCTGCACCGCGCCTTCTGTAACTAGCGCTGTGTGACTTGCCGTCTCACCACCGTCATGTACCATACTGCGATCAGATGCCTATACGACGGAGGTTAGGGGGCAACGAACCCACAAGCTGCTGAAGTGCGCTCCCCTTTTCATTTTTGATTTAGGCTTTCTGCGTTTGAACGATAGAAGCGTTGGCGATGGTGCTAACGAGCCACGACTTTAACAAACAGAAGAAATCATTTTCCTGTGCGGTTCGAAGAGATGGAGTATGTGGACATTATTAACCAGTAAACAATTATCAAATCATCAACAAGGACGTCAGTGACGAAAACAAAACTGCAACGTAAAAAGCAGGGCATTTGCTCGTTTCACTAGTCTCAGCGCTGGGTTCAAACAGCAGCCATTAGCAATCTTCAACAAATTAAGGAGATGATTTAGTTACAATTCACGGCACACTACGGGATCTGCGCTCTCTTGGTTCCATTGTCAAACTATGCAGCATTTCTCGTGTGGTGATACGTCAACATCAACATTCCGAGACGATAGTTCATCTTTTAAGTTGCTATGGATTTCGTGCGAAATAATGGGGCGCGCTAAAGTCAACCGCTCAAAAAAACGTGCGAAGAAGACTTGGTTTTTCATTGCCCTGTTGGGTCATCACGTGATGCCGTTTTCAGACAACAAATGACAATGTTTTCTTCGGAATAAATTCTTGATCAAAACGGATCGCCAGCGTAAAAGCANAATAATAAACTGCTATTTATAATAAAACCATTCAGTTTTATGCGAATGCAGCAAGCTTTGTCCGTTAGTCAACAACTACACGTGGTGACGCATCACACAACAGTACACCAACCTTCCTCAAGAGCTCCACAGTCATGTCCATAGCTGGTCGCGAACTTCCCGACCTTCTCAGATTAAGAATAAGCCCGATGAGCTGATGGAAAGAAGACGGCTTGCCATCTTTCTGAAAGCAGGCAATATTGTGTTGTTAAAAGCTTCACGTCCGCTGACCAAAACAACAACGTGGGTGGGATTCGCACTTGGAAAAAAGCTGCGCGAAACACTGCTACTTGCAGCTGCGCACCACTGTTCTGCGCATTGATGCATACAGTTAATGCTTTTCCTGGCATAACCAAAGAGCATTGTTTGAAATAAATAATAAGCATGATTTAAACCAGCAGCGTTTCCGTAAAGAGCTGTTTCATTCGTTTGACCTGCTGCATTGTCCAACCATAAAAAATAATCTTTCCGAAGCTGAAAAAAACCACACACCTAGCAATTGATAATTTTGGCGGACCAGTGAACGGCAAGACATTGTTGATGGGTAAATACAGACGTCTTTGCGGAATTTAATTCACGCGAAAGAAGCCCAAGATAACTGTTCGCGACGAGATGTATTTCGTGACGTTCTTCAAATCACGCCACGCATTACCAAGACGGCTGCGAACGACGCTGGCAGTGTCGACAAACGAAATTATTATAACAATCGCAGCGTATTTTCTGAAGCGTTTGCGACAAACGCAGCGCGCGACGAGTACAATCGGGTAACGCGACGAGTACATTCGGGTAACGCGATGAGTACATCCGGGTAACGCTATGAGTACATCCGGGTAAGGGGGATCGTAAATTGTGCATCGTTCACGACAAGTGAAAAGAAACACGAGAGTCTGATATTAAAACTCAGGCACGCTAACGCACGACAGATCGCCGCGACTTGCGGACAGGCTAAGTTAAAAAAATACGATCAAGCAAGGCTTGCGCACACTCTTGCTGATTCAAACCAAAACAAAAAACGATCAAAACGAAAGCACGGCTGCGTCATCGCACAAGTTCATCAGCATACGCACCTTCCTAAACCATTTGTACTTGTGGGGCGAGTGAGATAGGATGGTCACGACGTTGGCGACCATTTCTTCGTCGGGCTGCGACATGGATACGTTTGCGCCGGCTAGCAGCGCGCTGAAGTCGTGGTTGCAGTGCGCGAAGGACTCCGGGAAAACCTGGGGGAGACACAAGGTATACACCATAAAGATGGACGTCGTGGGGGGAGGGCAAAATATTCCAAGTTGAAAATGCAGATAAACATCTGGTGCATAATTTCGTGATAAAAAACAAAAACAAAAAAGTTTGGATCAATCGACGAACTGCTTGTGGCACTCACATTTCTGTAAAACTCGGAGATTTGTGAGGAGTTGGTCGAAAACAACAAGGAGTTGGTTAAAATGAGTTATTTGCGCAGTGACCGCATGAACTTCAACTACCCGCTAGTTCAGGGGCCCCACAGCAGGGCGCACATTTTCTTGAACAGAATCGTCACCATAACAACCGACGGAGATGACTAACCTTCTGATGAAGAGCAAGCGACCCGAGCATCTTGTTACGTAGGTCTTGTGCGCAGTCATCGTCACAACGATCCATGCTTGCTTTCCACGAAGTCACGAGGAAGTTCAAGTCGGGAAAGGCCTGAAACAATGCGGTCCTGAATTTTTTCGAACAACTTTCTGGTCTCTATGGCGGTTAAACTTCCGCGCAAGCGTTAAGTGCAGCGAGACAAAGGGCCCGTGTTACTTTTTCGTATATTACACGCGACAAGCAGACCAGCCAGCCATCAACGCACTTTACGTAAATGTCAGCAATTCTGTTCCCACAATACTTTTCCTTAAGAGAAAAAGCATCTTCTTGATACACGCCTACTCATATTGCTGGCCACGAAGAGATGCAAACGAAGTATCAAATCTTCATATGAACAATAAAAATACCACCTTTTATTTAACACATCGTGTAAACAGGGTCTACAACCTTTTTGTCAGAAGGCCACATAAGCACAAGATTTCGAGGGCAGGACATTTCATGTAACGAGATTTTATTTTTCGTGATATTTTACATTGTGCTAAATCAAAATTTTTCGTGAATGTTTTACTTTTTCTTTATTGACAAAATGCCTTCGCGGGGTGCATTTGGACCGCTGGCCGTAGTTTGAAGACCCCTGGTGTTAACGCCGGGACCTGTCGTATACCATGGAACGCTTATGGGAACGATTTTTGAGCCAAGAGGGAAAGTAACAGATTGCCAACCAATCAAATCGTACAAATGGATCTACGCAGAAGAGGAGAGCAGCAAAAGCTGAACATACCTTCGTCATCTCCGTAACAAGCGCCTCATGGACAGCGTCTCTCTCGCTTAAGTACATGCTCTTTGCCCAATTCGAATCCGCGTCAAGGAAACTGACAGCACTTTCGAGCTTCCGCAGTGAGTCGGTCAGAACTTGAAGACCGCGGAGCTGAACTTCTGGGTCGGTGTGCTGGAACAAATATGAAAAGAAATTTTCAAAGTTGCAGTGAGCACAAGAAGTGATACGAGCGGAACCGAAGTCTCAGAAACAAGTCTAATGACGGAAGATAAATCGTTGGCAAACAGGCATTCTACAAGACATGAGATGCACTGTGTGCGTTGTGCATGGCATGGTATTCAGTAACTGACCAGTAGCTGGCAAAGGGAACTGATGCAAATGTATGCTGCACACTGCTCGCACTTGGACACTCACTTAATCTGAGTAATGCACCGCGCATTGCCAAACACAAGTATTGCTTATTACCGGTGTTTTTTTCAAGTTAAAAGCTTAACCACGGCAAAGCCCGACTAATGCAAGCAGGAAACATTTGCTTAGACCAGCAATGTCCAACCCGCGGCCCAGTCGAAGGTTTTGTGCGGCCCGGTTTAGGTTTTTGCTGTAGTAAAAGTATACAACATACTGACAACCTGTCCTTGATTCGATAATCTTGAATTTCACGATTTTGATGCAGGTGGTCCACAGTGCCACTTTATCACGTCTGTTACCACTACAGTGAGGTTTCGAACGCTTTCAGTACATTAGCTTAAGCTAAATACAGTTTTCTAAGATCAATGTAAGCCATTTCATGTGCGGCTCTCATTAATATGCTATTCAACGTGCGGCCCCGGTTAAGATATTGACATAATTTTTGGCTCAGTAAGGCATTTGGGTTGGACATAGCTGACTTAGATGCTGACGAAGCTTGTGGCAGGGTCAAAATCATTTTTGTCGATCAAAAATCATTGTTAATTACTTCACCAACTATCAAATAAATAACTAGTAATTTAGCTATATAAATAAATATAAATATAAATAAAGCGCTCAGGACGGTGGCAGCAAATGACGGCACGCGATTCAACTTGCTTTCAACGCGAGCTTCATGTTCTCTCTTCGGAAACAGGCCGGGAGTATGGCGTGCGAACACATGGCTGCCAACTTCTCAGGATCGTGCTTGATTGCATTGAAGCTTTGAGCAGCTTCGGTCAGCGCGGGCGGCACATCGGGCTGTACAGCGTAGATGTCGATCACCAACTGAACGTTTTCCATCCACCTAAATTATTTTAACCATTTAAAGGAGCTGTGACTTGAAAAAGACGGTTATGCTGACTCCATTTATTCGCTGGAAAGCTATGTTCAGCAAATTATTTCAATACCCTGGCGAACAATAGCGCCCTAATTCTGGGTACCCTTTGGAAACTACAGTATCTAGTCGATGCATGCTTGGCGGGGATCGAACTTCTGACCTATAAATATGCGTTGCATCGCTTAGTAATGTAACCCTGATAAGGGCGTACGCACATGTCTCCCATACCGCAGCACCCAGCAGTCAGGAAAAATGAACTGCACTCCTCAAACAAACTATAAAACCTGCGACTCTTAACTGCACAGATGCCTTTTCGCAACGACTCATAATTTCACATTGTTAAAAATAAGCATGATGGCAATTTCACACATGGACACTAAAGCAAGCGCATCGACGAACAGTGAACGCGACCATTCACAGACTGGTCTTATGTTGCTCACCTTTTGGAAGCGCGAGGGTCGTACGACAGAGTAGTCGCAGACAAGTAAAAGCCAAGCAAGTCAGGACACGCGCGCAAGATCTCAACCACAAGATTGTGGGCGTGCACGTTGCTCGATGCTGATCTCAGATCGACGAGGAATTTCAAAAGCACGTGGTTGTGCGATCTGTGAATCAAAAGAACAACACAGCTTGTACACTGAACGCATCTGACATGAAACAAATAGTACAGATATAAAATGCCGCCAGTTGTGCGAAGAAGCAAAGAAGATGCAATTAATATGCCACGTCGCTACTTTTTTTACACACATTCTGTAACAAACGACAAACTGCAGCTAAGTCGTACCAGGCCCGTAGCCACAGGGGGCATTGGGGGGCAGTGCACACGAAAATTGTTGTGCCCAGTAAAATTTGTTTTAAACATCATAAACATAAAAATTTCCCTCCTTTAAAAATGCATTTTGATCCCAAAAACCTTACAAGCTGCCTGCGGGCCTGAGCCGTATGTCCTATTCCAGGAAATATAAATAATGATACATGACTCAAAACAAGGGGAGGAATATCAAAATTTTCAGAATTGACGGCACTAAATTTGATGCATTTTCGCAGGAAAGATGGCGACAAAAAATCAAATGAAAATAGACAATCAGTATTTTGGGAATTCAGTAAAACCAGCTCTCTAATCTCTAGTTTAAAAAAGTAATTTTAAAGTGAAGAAAAGAACAATCCCTTTGCTCCTCGTCTCTACCTGGAAGCCGTGCCGAACTCTCGATCCCTGAAGTTGATGCCATATTTGTGTGAGCAGCAGCTGTGGAAGAGGAATTCGTACGCCAGGTCATGGATGCACTCTTTCCTATCGGCTTCAACCTGCCGCATCAAAACATGTGACAGCATTCATCCGCGGAAGCACTCCCTCATCTTTTACCCAACAAAAGTGCTCCTACAACGTAGCATACCAGGACGTGTAGCAGAGGGTAATTTGCTTTTACATCAACCCTACAGTTTCAAACGGTAAAGAATACGACAGTAACTTAAAATCAATTGACTGCAGTTACACAGTCACAAATTTAGGGAAAAGCTCGGAAAAAAAAATTATAGAAAAGCAGCACAAAATGAACTTCTGCTATGGGTGTGATCTAGTGATGTATAGAATTCAACATTGAAAGTTCAGAAACTTTTTTAAACAAAGGAAAATCCATAAAAAACAAAAAAGCAGAGAAGACCATTTTCATCTTCTGCAATTCAATGCAAATTGTTTCGATTCGTGGGCATACTGGCAGATTTGGTCCAAAACAATCCAGTGAAGGATAGATTGTTTGATGTGACCTCATGATGTGCAGCAAGATATCGACAATGCGAGGAAGCAATTCAAAACATTAGGTTGATCAATGTGAGCTCAAAATTCTCATTGTGAGATCAAAATATCATCATAAATTCGAAACGTCGACGTGGTAAACACAATATCAGCTTGATTGCTTATAAGGGCACGCTGTCTGGTGGCCAAGTGGCTTAGAGAAAAAAGTCATCTACGACGCTAGTGGCATCATCAAGGGTCTTCAAATTGCAGAAGTCCGTCGAGATCAACAGCGACACAACGCAGTAACGCTTCGGAGAGAAGCAAGCCATCAGCTGGTGGAAGATCCTTCCATGGAACCTGAGGATCCAGATGCTCAATCACCTGAGCGATTATCAAGTCCTGAACAAGGCGCAGATCCAATGATAGAACAAGAACTGCTTATTGGGGAAATTGGTTTAGGAGGCTCGACCCCTGAGCAAGTTGCAGACGCTGCGGCACAACAAGAGCATGCACTTCATGTGGAAATTGGTTTAGGGGGCTCAAGCCCTGAACAAGTTGCAGATGCCGTGGCACAACAAGGGCATGCACTTCATGTGGAAATTGGTTTAGGGCAGGGCTTCCCATACTAGGGGGCACGACCCCACTGTGGGTTGCGCGAAAAAATGTTGGGGTTGAGAAAAATTTCTCTATTTTATACAAATTGCTAACAATAGTTTAAGAAAACAATTATCCGACACTTACCACCCTACTGTCTGTTCCGTGGGCTAGCTTACTTTGTTTGAACGATTGATAAGCTCTGTATTCGAGCAAGTTCTGAAGTTGGTTTGCAGCTGATGTGGTGTGGCATTGCATTTCTCGAACTTTCTTGTGCATTGTGACAATCATAAACTTCTATTCTCATGTAATAATGCCACTGTTTGCAGTGCCTGCCTGAGTGGCACACCACGGAGAGCAAAAGGTGTCAACAAATGTTGCATCCCATACTAGGCTTAGTCGTCCGGACCACGACCCTAGACTAGGGTTTATCTGACGGTCTAACGATCAGTTGCTGTTGAAGCTTGCTGCTTGACTTACGACAACAAAAGTTTGCGCTGACCATCTTCCATTCTGCAGCAATTGCTTTAGGAAAGAATAGGCTGCAGCCTACTGATGTGTGCAATTTGTGAGGCATCAGGTTAGATCAGTGGGTTCTCAAACTGTGGTACGTGTACCACTAGTGGTACGCGAGGGCATTTCAGGTGGTACGCCAGCAGCTTCCTTGACGTATTCGAAAATCTTTGTTAATTCGTTTCTGTGTTATAATTCGTTCGTGTGTTATGCTAATGTTGTTAATTCGTTTATGTGCTATATTTATCTTTAGTACATTTGAGCAAATTACGTTCTTCTGAAACCAGGCATGTTACACTGCAACATTAAAAAACATCAGGTGGTACACGATCTCAAAAAGTTTGAGAACTACAGCGTTAGATGAAAGGTTGTTGCACACACTTTTAAAAACTCTGTGAGAGAGTTTACTCATCACAGCTCGTAATTAAGGCTGCCGCCGTAACAACCATAGCATAAAATGGAGCTCTTATAGTACCTTATGGAGACTGGAGAGCCCCTATGAGAATTGAAGGCGTTTTTGACAAATATTCATACATGACAGACAAGAACTAATCATTTGAAGTTCTTCACGTGTTTTTTAAATCTCAAGGCTATTTCAGTTTTTAGAAATATAATTGGACAGACTAAAATTAAATGGATAAACTGGGGTTTAAGATCTGAAAGTAATATTGCTGCAGAAAATATTAAAAATGCAGAAGAGGCAGAAATAACTCCGACTTGCAGCAATACCAAACATTCTAGTGACAAAAGCGCAAGTGCTTCCAGAAGAAAGAGGAAATACAACCAAAGTTTTGTTCGGTATGAATTTACGTCGATAACGGAAAACGATGAACAACGTCCAGTGTGCATGCTGTGCAATTAAATTTTGGCAAATGAGAGCCTTAAACCTGTGAAGCTGAAAAGACATCTTAACAAAAAACACGATTCTTATGCCAAGAAACCACTGGAATTTTTTCAACGCATTTTGAGAACATCAGAACAACAACGACGATCATTTGAAAGCGAATTTCGACCTCAAGAAAATGACACGAGAGCATCTTTTGAGGCTTTGTGGCTAATTGCAAAAACCAAGAAACCGTTCAGCATCGGTGAAGAACTTCTTCTAGCAGCAGCAGTGAAAATGACTGCCTTTGTTCATGGCGATAAAAGAAGCCGATGAAATGCGAAAAATTCCTTTATCGAACAACACTGTATTAAGGCGAATATCCGCAATCAGCGATGATCAACGTGAGCAACTTATTCTAAGAAATAAAGAAGGTTCTAAGTTTGCTATTCAGCTTGATGAATCGACTGATATCACCAATATGGCAAATCTGCTGGTATATGTCAGATGTATTTACAATAATGACATCAACGAAGACTTACTATTTTGTCAACAACTGGATAAACGTACGACAGGGATGAATATTTTCAAGAAAGTAAATATTTTTTTCAATGAGATGGGGCTGCAATGGAAGGACTGTGTTGGAGTATGTACCAACGGAGCTGCAGCAACGACAGGACACACAGCCGGTTTTCAAGGTAGAGTGAAATCTGCAAGTGATGCACCTATAACTTTTACACATTGTATGATTCATCGAGAGGCTCTAGTGGATAAAAAACTGTCTCCCGAACTTGATACAGTTGTTCAAGATGTTGCGAAAGCTATTAACTGCAAAACGATTCGGACTTGGTTCGTCATTTCCACGATCAGAGTTGGTTGCTGAAATTATGTCACTTATCAGATATACTTGAAAAGCTCAACCAATTAAATTTGTCCCTTCAAGGCGACAACAGCAATATTTTTCATTGAAATCTAAAATCGAAGCCTTCACAAAGAGATCAAATATCTGGATACAAAAAGCTCAAAATGACTCAATTGACATGTTTTCATTAACAGACGATTTCTTGGCGTCCGATGATGTGGAATGTTGTGCAATTAAGCCAATCACAACTTCCCACTTGACAAATTTGATAAAAAATTTTCAAAAAGTGTTTTCTTCCAGAATTAGACAATGCCAAACGAGACTGGATCCAAAACCCATTCATCGTGTCGAATCAAGGCATGGAGCGACTCACTCTTAGTTCTCAAGAAGAACTTGCTGAACTGTCCTCTGATTCAAAGATACAGCTTGAATTTAGCAAAAAAAGCTTATCACTTTTTAGCTTAATTTTAAAGCAGAATATCCACCATTGTCTGATTTACCAATAAGTGTTCAGCCATTTGTTTCAACGAATTTATATGAGTCTGCTTTTTCAACCTTGACATCTATCAAAACAAAGTATCACGCGCGCATTGAAGACATTGAAACTGCTATGAGACCAGCACTAACAAAAATTGAACCAAGGTTTGACTTACTGTGCAAAAATATCGAACCATGCATCTCACTGAATAGCCCGTATTGTTGATCTTTGTAAATGTTGTTGTTTGTTTGCTTTTTTGTATTGAGTAACAGTAAATTCTGACAATTTTTGAGCTTGAGTGCAAAACACATAAAGAGGCCATGAAAATTTGTAACAATTGGAAAGGGGTCGCACGCAAAAAAGTTTGGAAGACCCTGATTTAGGGGACACAAGCCCTGAACAAGTTGCAGACCCTGTGGCACAACAAGAGCATGCACTTCATGTGGAAATTGGCTGAGGGGCCTCGAGCCCCGAACAAGTTGCAGATGCCGTGGCACAACAACAGCAGCAACTTTTGGTGGATATTGCTGAGAAAGCAACGAGTATGGTGCTTCCCAAATCGGTGGCGATGCAAGCGAACACCGAGGCCATTTATACGTTTCGTGAAATCGGCGTCCAGACGATGCCATTTAATGACGATAGACAAGAAATGCATGGGTCTCGTGAATTTCGTGACATTGGTGTTCATACGTCACCTTCACGTTGGCTTCGTCTGCCTTCTGAGGCGCCGCCTCTGCCTGTGTCATGTCCAACTTCTGCCAAGCCACCTCCGCTTTCACAAAATACAAATTCAGATCACCAAAATCAACGAAAAAGGTCTTTGGAAAGAGGCGAAGAAATACTCCCAAAACAATGGGCAATGCAAGATTTGTTTAAACCAGACATGCAACGAGTTGTGGCACAAGACTTGCAACAACAAGGCTCTTGTACTGCGCAAAGTACATTTCAAGGAATGCTGCCTCGACCCTTCCAAACTCCCAGATTCATCATGCCACCCCTAATCAGCTTTGGAAATTTCGAATTTCTTATCCGAATGAAGGCTTCCAACAAGAAGTTTCCAAGATGATCATGGTGCGATCAAAATATCATCATAAATTCGAAACGTCGAAGTGGTACACACAATATCAGCTTGATTGCTTATAAGGGCACACTGTCTGGAAGACAAGTGGCTTGGAGAAAAAGTCATCTATGACGCAAGTGGCATCATCAAGGGTCTTCATATTGCTGGAGTCCGTCAAGATCAACAGCGGCACAACGCCGTAACGCGTCGGAGAGAAACAAGCTATCAGCTGGTGGAAGATCCTTCCATGGAACCTGAGGAACCAGATGCTCAATCACCTGAGCGATTATCAAGTCCTGAACAAGGCGCAGATCCCTGATAGAACAAGAACTGCTTTTAGGGGAAATTGGTTTAGGAGGATCGAGCCCTGAGCAAGTTGCAGACGCTGTGGCACAACAAAAGCATGCACTTCTTGGGGAAATTGGTTCAGGAGGCTTGAGCGCTGAACGAGTTGCTGATGCCATGGCACAACAAGAACATGCACTTCATGTGGAAATTGGTTTAGGAGGCTCGAGGCCTCAACAAGTTGCAGATGCCGTGGCACAACAAGAGCATGCACTTCGTGTGGAAATTGGTTTAAGAGTCTCAAGACCTGAACAAGCTGCAGATGCCGGGGCACTTCAAGAGCATGTAGTTCATGTGGAAATTGGTTTATGAGGCTCAAGCCCTGAACAAGTTGCAGGCGCCGTGGCACAACAACAGCAGCAACTTTTGGTGGATATTGCTGAGAAAGCAACAAGTATGGCGCTTCCCAAATCGGTGGCGATTCAAGCGAATGCCGAGCCCCTTCGCACGTTTTGTGAAATCGGCGTCCAGACGATGCCATTCAATGATGATAGACAAGAAATGCATGGGCATCGTGAATTTCGTGACATTGGTGTTCAGACGTCACCTTCACCTTGGCCACGTCTGCCTTCTCAGGCGCCGCCTCTGCCTTTGTCATGTCCAACTTCTGCCACGCCACCTCCGCTTTCACAAAATGCAAATTCAGATCACCAAAATCAATGAAAAAGGACTTTGGAAGGAGGCGAAGAAATACTCCTAAAACGACGGGCAATGCAAGAATTGTTTTTACCAGACATGCAACGAGTTGTGGCACAACACTTACAACAACAACGTTCTTGTGTTGTGTAAAGAACATTTCAAGAAATGTTATCTCCACCCCTCCAAACCCCCACATTCATCATGCCACCCTAATCAGCTTTGGAACAACAATTTCGAATTCCTTCTCCGAATGAAGACTTCCAACAAGAAGTTTCCACGATGATCATTGTGATCCCAAAATTATCATTATGAGATCAAAATATCTTCATAAATTGGAAACGTCGACGTGATAAACACAATATCAGCTTGATTGCTTATAAGGGCAAGCTGTCTGGTGGCCAAGTGGCTTGGAGAAAAAGTCATCTACGACGCAACTGCATCAAGGGCCTTCAAATTCCTGGAGTCCGTCAAGATCAACAGCGGCACAACGCAGTAAAGCTTCGTGGAGAAGCAAGCCATCAGCTGGTGGAAGATCCTTCCAAGGAACCTGACGATCCAGATGCTCAATCACCTGAGCGACTATCAAGTCCTGAACAAGGCGCAGATCCAATGATAGAACAAGAACTGCTTCTTAGGTAAATTGGTTTAGGAAGCTCGAGCCCTGGGCAAGTTTCAGATGCCGTAGCACAACAAGAGCATCCACTTCTTGTGGAAATTGGTTTAGGAGGCTCGAGCCCTGAACTAGTTGCAGATGCCGTGGCACATCAAGGGCATGCACTTCATGTAGAAATTGGTTCAGGGGACTCCAACTCTGAACAAGTTGCAGATGCCGTGGCACAACAACAGCAGCAACTTTTGGTGGATATTGCTGAGAAAGCAACAAGTATGGCGCTTCCCAAATCGGTGGTATTTCAAGCGAACGCCAAGCCCCTTCATACGTTTCGTGAAATCGGCGTCCAGACGATGCCATTTAATGATGATAGACAAGAAATGCATGTGTCTCGTGAATTTCGTGACATTGGTGTTCAGACGTCACCTTCACCTTGGCTTCGTCTGCCTTCTGAGGCGCCGCCTCTGCCTTTGTCATGTCCAACTTCTGCCACGCCACCTCCGCTTTCACAAAATGCAAATTCAGATCACCAAAATCAACGAAAAATGACTTTGGAAGGAGGCAAACAAATACTCCTAAAACGATGGGCAATGCAAGAATTGTTTCTACCAGACATGCAACGAGTTGTGGCACAACACTTGCAACAACAAGTTTCTTGTGTTGCACAAAGAACATTTCAAGAAATGTTATCTCCACCCCTCCAAACCCCCACATTCAATATGCCACCCCTAATCAGCTTTGGAACAACAATTTCGAATTCCTTCTCCGAATGAAGACTTCCAACAAGAAGTTTACATGATGATCATTGTAAGCTCAACATTATCATTGTGAGATCAAAATATCATCATAAATTCGAAACGTCGACGTGGTGAACACAATATCAGCTTGATTGCTTATAAGGGCACGCTGTCTGGTGGCCAAGTGGCTTGGAGAAAAAAGTCATCTACGACGCAACTGGCAGCATCAACGGCTTTCAAATTGCTGGAGTCCGTCAAGATCAACAGCGGCACAACGCAGTAACGGTTTGGAGAGAAGCAAGCCATCAGCTGGTATAAGATCCTTCCACGGAACTTGAGGATCCAGATGCTCAATCACCTGAGCGACTATCAAGTCCTGAACAAGGCGCAGATCCCATGATAGAACAAGAACTGCTTTTTGGGTAAATTGGTTTCAGAGGCTTGAGCCCTGAGCAAGTTGCAGACGCTGTGGCACAACAAGAGCATTCACTTCATGTGGAAATTGGTTCAGGAGACTCGAACCCTGAACACGTTGCAGATGCCGTGGCACAACAAGTGCATGCACTTCATGTGGAAATTGGTTTAGGTGTCTCAAGCCCTGAAGAAGCTGCAGATGCCGTGGCACTACAACAGCAGCAACTTTTGGTTGATAATGCTGAGAGAGCAACGAGTATGGCACTTCCCAGATCGTTGGCGATTCAAGCGAACACCGAGCCCCTTCGTACGTTTCGTTAAATCGGCGTCCAGACGATGCCATTTAATGACGATAGACAAGAAATGCATGGGTCTCGTGTGTTTCGTGACATTGGTGTTCAGACGTTACCTTCGCCTTGTCTTCGCCTGCCTTCTGAGGCGCCGCCTCTGCCTTTGTAACGTCTAACTTCTGCCACGCCACCTCCGCTTTCTAAAGATGCAAATTCAGATCACCAAAATCAACGAAAAAGGACTTTGGAAGGAGGCGAAGAAATACTCCCAAAACGACGGGCAATGCAAGAATGGTTTTCACCAGACATGCAACGAGTTGTGGCACAACACTTACAACAACAACGTTCTTGAGTTGCGCAAAGAAAATTTCAAGAAAAGTTGCCTCCACCCCTCCAAACACATTCATCAGGCCATCCCTATGAGCAATGGGATTTGAAACACCTTGGCACTTTCGTACACCACATCAAGAAAGAACCTTTCAAGAAATGTTGCTTCCACCCCTCCAAACCCCCACATTTCATCAGGCCACCCCTATCAGTTCTAGAAAAACAATTTGAAAAACCATGGACTGAACCCCCCCAGCATAAACGCTCATTCAGGAGGCAAACCCAATCAGTTGAACGAGACAACCAGCAAGGTCTGCTACAATATCTGCTGCATCAAGGTTCCTGTGTTTCTCCAATGGGGTTGCAAAGACCTTGTCAATTTCCTACTTCACACCAAGACAATATGGTGTTCAATCCAGACGCGAAACTTTTGAAAAGACTGCTCATCTTGAGTCTGATTTCATCTTCGCAGAGTCGTTGCTAAGTTCATCTTGTCAAGATTAGCTAAAGCCACTCTCAAAGTAGGATAACACGCAGATTTTCTGGCCTAACACTATTGCCAATGATGATATGGTTCAAGTGCAAAGAAACACCAAGTTGAGAGAAAATGAATAGATTGATGTGATGTTTACTGTTTGCAAAGTTTTCAACCTACCACCAGTTTGCCTGATGCAAACCTACCAACGGTTTGCCTTATGCAGACTATCCAGTTTTCCCATGCCCTTTATCTGCTAAAGGGCCCATTGCTCGGATTCTCTGTGAATCTGTTCAATAGAACATCAGTGTCGTTTTGAAAGTACGGCTTCGGAGGATTCATTCCTACTTCCGTCTTTGAAAGACTGGATGTCTGCATTCTGCCTCCGCGCTCCAGGCGGACAAATCGATAGATTTTGAGGCTTACTCCAGTGAAAAGACTGCTCTCGTGATTACGACACCCCGATCTTCAACTAGGTCATTTGCGAATGATTTAGCACCCCGCCTTTCGAAAAGGAGGATGCACCAACTAGGGAGCGGCCCTTGCCGCGCTTGCGCAAGGTCGGATATCGGCTCTAGCAACAACCCAATGGCCGTATAACTGTGCCGGTCGCTGGCGGGGCACGAGTGCATCGTCGCCTTCCAGGCGGGATTCTCGAGTGACCCATGTTCAACTGCTGTTCGCATGGAACCCTTCTCCACTTCGGTCTTCAAAGTTTTCTTTTGAATATTTGCCACTACCAAGATCTGCACCGACGGCTGCTCCACCCAGGCTAGCGCCCTGGGCTTCGAGACCCTCCGCCGCGGGATTTCCTATTCGTCGCAACATAGCTCACCGGCAGTTTCGTACCGCCGCGACGGCCAGGTATAGGCCCGACACCCCAGCGCCATTCATTTTCAGGACTGATTGATTCGGCAGGTGAGTTGTTACACACTCCTTAGCGGATTCCGACTTCCATGGTCACCGTCCTGCCGTCTATATCAACAAACACCTTTTGTGAGCTCTCATGAGCGTGGCGTCGGGCGCCTTAACCCAGCGTTCGGTTCATCCCGCACCGCCAGTCCTGCTTACCAAGAGTGGCCCACTTGCCCAGGCTCCAACCAAGCGAGTCGGACTTCTTACCAATTTAATGTTTGAGAATAGGTTGAGGGCGTTTCGCCCCCAAGGCCTCTAATCATTCGCTTTACCAGATAAAACTGCAACAGAGCGCCAGCTCTGAGGGAAACTTCGGAGGGAACCAGCTACTAGACCGTTCGATGAGTCTTTCGCCCCTGTACCCAGATTTGACGATCGATTTGCATGGCCAGAATCGCCACGGTCCTCCACCGGAGTTTCTTCTGATTCACCATCTTTCGGGTCCCAAGACGGACGCTTTCGCTCGACCCCCGCCTCAGTATGGCGGCACACTGTGAGGCAGTGGTGCTCAAACTTTTTGGCTCGTGGGCCACACTTGTCTTTCAGAAACCCTTCGCGGGCCATAAGAATTAATAATCTTATTTATGAAGGAAAACGTTGCTGTATCTAAACTTTTTAAGGCTAAATAGTAAAAATGAGCATTGTACAAAAAAGAAAAACGGCAACAGGATATTTGATAAGTCATGGACTCAACAATACTTCTTTACTGAATCAAATGAAAAACCATTCTGTCTTATCTGTTATCAGACTGATGGAGCTACCAAAGAATATAATTTGAAAAGACATTTTGACGCCCTCGCAAATCAACTATGCTTTTGATTGATGAAGATCAAAGGAAGCGAAAATTGAATTAATTGATTTCAGCACTTGAAAGCCAAAGAAAATTTTTCAAAAATTCTGACAGTGAAAACAAGGTTGCGTCAACAGTTAGTCTTGAAATATCTGAGCTGATTGCCAAAAGAAAGAAACCTTTTCAAGATGGAGATTACATTAAGGATTCAATTGCATTTTTCTGTAAAAATGTATGTCCAGAAACAGAGAACACATTGAATAATGTCAGTTTATCCAGACATACTGTGACAAGAAGAATTGAAGAAATCTCCACTCATATTCAAGGTGAAATTTCAAAATTGTGCGATGATCTTGAAGTTTATTCCATGCCTATTGATGAAAGCAATGATATAAGTGACACAGCTCAGTTGGCAGTATTCATCCGAGGAGTTACTAAAAAATTTGAAGTGTTTGAAGAACTATTGGCCTTAACCCCAATGAAAGACACAACCAGAGGCATTGATATTTTTGAAGCTTTGAAAAAGACAGTTGAAGGTAAGAACTTAAGCTGAAAAAAATTATGTGGTATGTGTAGTGATGGTGCTCCTGCAATGGTTGGAAATGTTAAAGGGGTCGCTGCTAGGTTGTATAATCACCTTGCTGAGTTAAATTTGCCTACAAATGATGTAATTTGGTACCACTGCATCATTCATCAATCTGTTCTTTGCTGCAAAGTTATTGATCTCAAAAATGTAATGGATGTTGTTGTAAAAATTGTTAATTACATTAGGTCTCATGCATTGAATCATAGGCAATTTGAAGAACTTCTTAATCAAGTTGAAAATGAATCTGGTGATGTGTATTTTTCTGATGTTAGAGGGCGCAGTAGAGGAAAAACACTTGCACAGTTTTGCAATCTCATTAAAGAGATAAAATTATTCTTGCAAATGAAGGGTAAGCATTATCCTGATTTAGATGACGAAAAGTGGATATCAGACTTAGCATTTGGAGTTGACATTACCAGCCATCTGAATGATTTGAATCTGAAATTACAAGGAAAGAACAAACTTATCCATGAGTTGCTAGGAAATGTTAATGCATTTCAAGAAAAGTTATCCTTGTGGAAATTGCAATTCTCTCAAAATTGTTGAAGCTTTTCACTTTCCTCAACTTTTTCAGAGGCCAAGAATAAATCTAGAATGTCGAAAATATGGAAACGAAATCTTGAAATCAAATCAGGATTACGAAAAAAAATTTCAAGATATCAGAGGTAAAGAAAAGGATGTAAAAATCTTTGCTAATCCATTTACATGCAATATAGCAAATGCACCTCCTGAATTACAAGCTGAACTAATTGATGTTCGAAATGACATTGCTCTTCAGGGAAAACTTGATTCAAAGAAAGTGATAGAATTTTTCACAGACATTCCTTCAAATAAATTTCCCAACTAGATCAAGTTTGCAAAGAAATTCAGTTCATTGTTTGGGTCAACTTACCAATGTGAAACAGTATTTTCAAAAATGAAGTACCTGAAGAACAAGCAAAGAAATTCCATTACTGATAAGCATCTGAATGACACTCTGATAGTTGCTAACAACAACAATGCCGAAATTGACTACCAAAAGCTGCTAGAGAACTGCTCACAATTGCATCCATCACACTAGAATTAAGTACTTAAAGTAGTTATTATGTAATTGCAATTGTTGGTTCACTTGACATCTTCAATAAAAATTATCTTAAATCATTAAAGTGTTAAGTTTTCTTTCCAATAAAATTTGCTTCGCGGGCCAGTCCAGAGGGCCTTGCGGGCCACATGTCGGTTTGAGTACGACTGCTGTAAGGGCACGCTGTCTGGTAGCCAAGGCATGATTGCTTACAAGGGCACGCTGTCTGGTAGCCAAGCCTAACTGAAGACCACCCACGACAATTTCATTATCACTGTACAAATGACGTCTGCAATCGCCCATCGCTTACCACATCTAAAGGCCCATTCCATTCAAATAGCTCGGAAATTCCGTTCAGAACATCGCGCCCGGCCAACAACTTGATTTTGTTGGTTTTGGGAATCTTTTGATTTTTTATCACTTTCTCGAGCATAGTTGAGAGAAACAACCTTATCACTGACGCCCGATCGTTGGAGAGCCCGCGGAAAACAGAGTCGACGAAACCTGTAGTGCATTGGGGAAAATTAAAAACCAACTTTTGATGTTTCAAAAATTGGAATCAACAATTAATTTCTGGTGTTCCAGACAATACTAATGATTAGAAATGCCGAGCAACAAGCATCATGACTGTGATGCAAGGCCAGTAAAGCTAAAGTTGCTGTTTAACATAACAGTCATAATCAACAACACTGCAGTTTGTTCCTTGAACAACAGCAGCCATATCTGAGAGAGGCTTCCCATTCAACAAACAATTGCCGCCGACAAGCTTAAGTGAGAATTTGCAAGAACCAGCCTCACAATCGTTATGTTTCAAAGCTTAAGTCTTGCGCAAACGAAAATCGATGGTGATCACAAAAAAAACAGGTATTTTTTTCTTAAAAAACACAAAACAGGTGCTACAGCAGGTACAAACATCAGCAGCATGATATGCAGCCACGAATGAAACGCTACTGGTATCAGCGAAACGGAACGTCGTCGCAACCGCTTTGTCCGTGACAATTTGTAGTCGCGTACAAACCTCTTGCTTCCAGCACCCGCCGAATTGTTTGGAAGCCGCCAGTTTCAAAAAACGCCAGGATGAAGCGCACCAAGCATATCCGAATGTTGCTGGCCGCCGCCTTCAATCCTTGTTTTTCGTCTGCAAAAGAAGGAAAGCTTTTTAGCAGCAGGAAGGGTGTTTAGAACAGAAATCTGCAAGGATATTTCTTACCAGGTTGATATTTCGCAAGAGCAACAAATAAGCTTCCGCTAAGGTCCAACGACGTAGCTGCATCCGCAGCACATTCTGATCCCTAGGAGTGTATAATCAGGAGATTGTAGGTGCAAAACTACACGCGTTGAGAGAGCAAAACACAGAACAATAAGCAGCCGACCACAGACTTACCTGTAGAACCATGGCTGTCAACATTCTCAATGTAGGCACGATGACTTTGGCGCGGTTTCGGAGGTTCAGTGCGCCGTATACTTCTCGCAGATGGCCCTAACATAAAAAAGGTTTCTGTTTTATTACATCGACGTATCGCTGTTCATATTTGACAGACCTTTATCTGAAAGGAAAAACGCTAGATTTCCCATACCACCGCAAAGAACAGAACAGTGCTTTAAACAACCAGAATTTCCACAGCGGTTATCTAAAAATGCAGATTAGGCAAAGCGAGGCTACACCATTTCGCGAAGCATTTTTTAACTCAGGGGTTCGCAACCTGGGGTACATTTGCCTATCCTAAGGGGTACATTTAATGTTAGCAACAGAAGATAAAAATATATTTATATATTATTTATTTCCAAATGTTTATCGATATATCAGTGAAAAACATTTTCAAAAATCTTTATATGCTTATTGTTAAATATATCTATGAATAATTATCAGGGTTTTTTTAGGGCATTTTAGGGACCCTATTCGTGTCCCTAGAATTTCAAATCGGGTCCCTAGAATCAGAAAAAATTATCATCGGGTCCCTAAAATCTGAGAAAATAGGGTCCCTACAATCAGAGAAATCGGGTCCCTTCAGATCCATACCAGGTTCCTAACATTTTCCTTAAAAAAAAACCTGAATCATGATAAAAATTTTGTTACAAGAAATTTTAGAGGTACATGTTCATCTGTTGAAATGCTGAGGGGGTGCATGCTTATCTTTCGAAATGCTGAAGGGGTACATGCTCATCTGGCAGAATGCCAAAGGATTACAAGGTAAGAGAAAGGTTGTGAAACCCTGGTTTAACTGAATCCACTTTAACCTTTCCTATACACAGGCAAAATCTTCCAGTTCTCCACCTCACCTGGTCCTCAGACATTTTCGTACAGATCGGAAGCATCATATTGAAAAGAGCAAAGTTCACAATCAAGCATGCCATGAAACCGCTATACCAGGGGCGCAAAAATGTGGTCGTGCACTCGCACCGCGTGACCAAAAACTTGGAGTGCGCGATCGGGATTGGCAGCGACGTAGCAGAGCCTAGTTTATAATTTTCAACGCAATATTATGGCAAAGCTTATACATGTACACTACTAAAATTCACAGAAAATTTTGCAACCCTGGGCTAATCGTTTGGCAAACGCACTGCATTATATTCTGCGGTGACCAGAGTTCTCTCCAGGTCCAATTTGGGTGGAATCCAACACAGATTTAGTGCTCGGTAGTGTGTTTTGAACTTTTCGCAAAATCCACCAACACTGAATTGCAACAATGCTTTACCTGCGCGGCATTTGGCCTGCGTTGTTTTAGTGCCTGCAACTTGATGGTTCACTTTCCAACTTCGCTCATCTTGTTGCCGAAGCATGCAAGTACGTAAGTTTCAGGTGTATATATCAGAAGGAAATCGCCATAGTAAGCAGTGGTGTAGGAGGCGGGGATGCAAGCGCATCCCCAAAAGTTTTGATTTGTTGAAAATCCGGGCATAAATCCCTGAAAATTTGGGCAAAATCTCTGAAAATTTGGGCAAAATCCCTGAGAATCCCTAAATATCTAGGCAAAATCCCTAAAAATCTGGGCAAAAATGGTGCCCAACGTTGTTTCACTTCAAAAAATGGCGCCCAAGGTTTGCAGAAAAACAAGTGAAGACCATAATTTTGGAGGTCACACCACAAAAGTGGTCAGCTCACCAACTTTTTGGGCAAGTTTGAGAAAATTTGGGCAAAAATCCTTTGCACCCCCAAAATTTGCTTGCTCCTACACCTATGATTGTAAGAATGAAAAAAACACCTGGCCATCACAGGCTGATTTATTTACAGTAAACGCAAACAACCTGCAATATGCGCCTCGTTATGCCGACTCCAACCGAACCGTACGTTCCCGAAAGATCGGAAGATGTTCGTTTCATGACAATCACCAGCGTTTCGAAAATCAGGCAAACCTGAGCAATAAATGAAACGTTAGGGAGAATATTGCACAAACGTATTGATAACAGGGTAAACTTACCACTACCGAAGAACCTGATGTTTGCACTAAATAATGATTAGACAAACATGCACATGTACATACAGCGGAACCCCAGTAACATGACCACCTGCTAGACGGTAATCAAATGGTTGTGTTAGCAGGGTGTTCATGTTACTGAATTTAATCACACTTGCATTCCTTAGGGTTTCATGATCACTTCGTTTCTGCCAGCCACATAGCAGATGTTAGAGTACATATAGAACACACGTTTTACTTGACACAAACTGTTCTAGTCAATATCCCTGTATTTAGGTCTCTGTAGGACAACACACAGCTAAGCAGTTGCTACAGAAAGTTACCAATTTTCCTGCTTAATGATGCTGACAGACTATTTGGTCATGTTATGTGGAGTTCAATTTCAGTAGAACCTTCGTAACAATAGCAAGACTATGGTCACAGTGTAGATACCAAGATGGTTGTGTTACTGAAACAAAAAGTAATGCATTAATATAATAAAACGTTTGGGACTGCGTTGAAGTGGTCATGAAGCAGGGTTCCACTGCACCGGAATAAGGAATGACTAATGCATATACCAATATATCTTGTATGAGCAACATTTCAAATGGGATGTCTACACTGCAGTTTCCATACTTACATTCTCTGGTGAAGTTTTGCCTTTCTCAATGAGTTTGAAAATTTCTGAACATTCAGGAGATGCAGCTATATATGCTTTGACAATGTCTAGAGGAGATGTTGACTGTTGAAAATGTTGAGCAGCTTGGCAAAACTTGTGCAAACCTTTTCAAAAGAGAAAATTTTACATAAAAGAACACAAGACACTTCAATAATGCTGTAATAAATAATGCTTTGAATGAACATAATCTAAATTTAAGCAGCATTTGATACTGTTTGTTTCTGCACCAAGTGATAAGTAACCCAAACACAAGTCCATTGAATATGAGAAATTGTAAAAACAGTTCTATAAATCTATTTTATGCACTAAGCAGCTCTAGGACAACTGCCAACCAGACAATTGCCAACTAGAAAACTCCCAGTTAGACAATTGCCAACTAGAACAACCGCACAAAGCATTTCCAAGTGGTCTACATCAAAACCAAATCTATAATTTTTCCAACACAAACAAAACTTCTTTCACTTTTATTGCAAACCAAATTTAAAGCCTAATCATCTATATCAAAGATACGCTTGTGCAGCAAGCAAGCTCAGAGTCACCTTTGCCCGATTCTCAATGACAGTTGAAAATACTTTTCTCAAGTCTACTATACACCATAATATGCTTGCCAATTGTAGACGTACACACCGTCTGATACTGAACATCTGCACACAGCCTATAACCCTGCATTCCAAATTTCTCATAAATGCTCACTTCAAGTATCTGATGCTTTTAATGTTTCTCCTCCACCATGTAATGCTTTAGTACAACAATAAATGGATGCAGTAGTTGGTGGTGCTTTCAGTGTTTGTTCAACCTCAGTATTGCCAGCATGTACATCAAACACTTATCCTGCCATGTGTAACGACTACAAATATGTGTGCATGAATAAAATGAAGATCAAGAACAAAATGTTAGGAGTTTCAGTAATTTTGATAATGTAACACTGTTTGTTATTATGTATCCTTAGTTTTGTGTTTGTTGTTCTTTTCTGTACACATCCAAGTTTTTCTGCATAAAACTACATTATATACATAACTTTTTTTGGTTGGATTTTCTTGTGGTCATCCATAATTAATTTGTTTTCTTATTTATTTTCATAGTTTGTATAAACATTTTTGACCACACAAAATTTCCTCACTAAGTTTGATCCACTCCTTTATGTACATAGGCATGCTCTTCTTATTTGCACATTTACTTCACCATGTTTTATGTTTGTTTTTTGTCGTTCTAACTGTGCTTATTTTGATTTTAAACTGTTATTTTTCAACACTTGTCAAAAAGCGATAGTACAGGTTGGTTGACCAGATGACCACCATGGCCCTTTTTTCACCAATCCTATGTGACACAATAACACTTTCTTTGTATTTATCAGTTTTTTGCCAATGTGTTTTCATTTATGCTAATGTTAACTGAAAATTGGTTTCCTTTTTGTATGATGGTTCTTTGTATTGTTTCTGTCTATTAGCTGAGTCGAATGAAACACTACATCAATCAATCAATCAAGTTGTGTTCTTTGACTAACCCTTGTGACATGGACCTTGAGTCTGATCCAAATTCCAAACACAAAAATAAAATAGTTCAACCAGCCCATAACAAAAGTTTGAAATTGTTATCCAAATTAATAATGAAACATCTGTTAAATCTTACTTGCAAATGCTATATATATATATATATATTTCATTACCGGTACCTTAGCAACACTAATGAACTGTGAATTGCACAGCCAAACCACAATATACACCTCATGTTCAATCTTTGAACTTTTGGCAAGCATAGAGTACATTGCTTGCAAGCAGTCATGTTACAAACATTTCAATTTGTGCTGCAAAAAAGATGTTGTGTCAAAAACGGTTTTTGTGGTGGTAAAAAATGAGGCAGAAAGTGGACACAAAATATGTCATCTACACATTGATCAAATTTCTCCAGAGTCGCCAATAATTTGTGGCTTACAAAAAGCTAATATTGCTCAGCAGCATGTGACATGATACTGCCTACATAAAAATCTACCTTATAGACCTGCTCCATTTACAAATTTAAAAAATATACATCACTACCTCAACTAAGAACAGAGTACAAAGCTGGTAACATATACTAAGTAACAAACAGAGTTGCAAACTTGGAGGTAAAATGTCTGACTCTGACTCCAACTCCGACTTCTTGTTTCCAAAATTTTCCAACTCCTCAACATAACATGAATAAAGTTTGACTGTCAAGTGTCAACAATGGCAAAGAAGCAGGCTAAAATTATTTTATAAATGAGCATTTTGTTATTTTCAGTAGATAGATGAGTTAATGCTTTGAATTAATCTATTTATTCAAAGAATATTTGCTAATAATGAAAATTCATTCTGTGGACTTCTGGAGTCAAATAAAAAAATCCAACTCCAACTCCTAGTGTTCTTAGGAATCTGACTCAACCCAAAAACCTCTGAGACCTTGTGACTCTGCAACTTTGTAACAAGTGTGGGATGCACATAAACAACAGCCAGACTAGATTTTATGACAATCGCACACCATTTTCATAAAAAGTTTGTGTCATTCGTCAATGGACAAGTGTTTGTGTTGTTACAGCATTTGAAGGAGAACTGCAACTTTCATACACCCTGCCCTTTAAAGAAGAAAGGAAAATGCTGAAAATACAATGACTTCCTCATCAATTACTGCTTTAAACTAGTCGCAATTGAAACCACTGTGTGTATGGCAAATCTACTGCCCCTTTCTTGAGCAGCCTTACAAAGAACCTTGTTGATGTCTGGTGATCCCAAGGAGTGATAGTGCTTGCATCATTGCTTATCCCTGGCGGCGGTCTAAGAGAATACTGCCAGCATATTAACCTGTCACCTGTGTACAAGTTTGATCTGATTTCAGCTATTCCCAGTGCACTAACCAGTATTACTGTACACCACTTGCCTTTGTTTCAATGCATAGCTATTACTTTCCAAATGTTCATCTTTTCTATAAGTTTTGTTGTCCCCTTGTACACTGCTATTTTGCTCAGTTGTTAACTATCTTGACTACTGCATAGCCTGTGATGATGCTACCATGTTGTGATATTTTACGTCGCTTGAAACTTCTGAGGATTTAATTGCAAAAAAGCAGAAAGTATGCATCAGGNGAGAAAGTGAAGTACNACCAAGAATAAAATGATCATTACTTTTATGTGCAAGCTGCCAGATTGTTAAGACACATGTTTCATCTTCTTTTAACACTATTCAGAGTCCAACACTATGCACAGTTAGTCCGCAATCTTTGCATCGTGTCTTTATTGTTGAACAGCAATCAAATCTGATTTGTCATGCATGCTTGAAAATGTTCTCATCACACATTATGTCTCATTTTTTCAACAAAAACGGCCATGGTTTCCAGACTCTAACTGCAGTAGGAAGCAAGCTTACTGCACCTTGTCAACCATACTTCAATTTTTACTGATTAAAGAGCATTTGCATACGTGATGTCCCCTCAATATGTTTCCCCATACCAAAGTACTTTTAACAGATTATAAAAATTCATTGTATGGCAAACAATAACAATGCAAAAGTTTCACTGTGTCATGTTTAATCTCAAATTTGGCTGTAATTAAGGAATGAACCGGCAATAGCACTTCTGAAAGTTAACAGAAAGAAACAGAAACCATTAGTAGGCCAATGGTGCAAGTGAAATGATCTTATGAATATCAAAAAAGGCAAAAAAATAAGAATCTGTGATTCTATTGACCTATTAACAGAATAAGCTATTGATTGATGCGAAGTGGTAATGCACATCATAAATTCTAATTTTTTAAACTTTATACTTAACAACCTTGTCAAAAAACAAGCAAAATACGGTTTACTACTGATAGCAATGTGGGAAGATTGGATATTACAAAGAACTAATGTATAACAACAGGTGTTAATAAGAACCCTTCTCTAATGTTTTGGAAGCCATTTAACATCATAGTTAATGTAAACATATCACTAATTTGACTAAAAGAATAGACGTTTATGCTTAATTAAAGAAAGATAAGAGAAAAAAAACACAAATAGGATACTATCTAACACTACACAAATTATCCTTAAACATCTTACAGTACAGTACCTTTAACATAGAGAAGAGGATCTTCAAGCAATTTACAAAATTCAATTGATGTGAACACTCCTTTCTCTGTCTTTTTTTTTTCACAATCCTCTTTTTTCTTTTTGGCCACAGACACACTTTGAGTAACTTTAGCTTTGCGTTTGCCCATGGTTCACATTAATAAACAAGACATCCTACCATCAGTAAAATTGCTTAGTACAAAAATTCACTGCATACACTATACAGTAGAACAGACAACAGTATATTGTATCAATTGCAAAAGTTGAGCCTCATCCAGCTCACGGACATTTTTACAATGATGCACTCGGTCCTAAAAGATTCACAAAGTATGAAAAAATGGACAAATAACTCCACACACATTTGACATTACATAGCTGTTATGCAGTGGAGTATAAATGCTTTGCTTATAATGAAAAGCTCTGCAACCTGCCACCCACGTGCATCTGAAACATTCAAAACATTTCATTTCGACAAACCTTCGTCACCATGCCTGATCAGGATTCCTTTGAATAATAAAGACCAACTCCCCCAGGTGCAGGGCTCTCACAAATGCAATGGGACCGGAACCGGAGTGCCGGAGTCAACTCCGGCAAGATTCTGGGTTTTTCTTTCGGACCAGGAGCCGGAGTCAAAAATTCGTGAAAAACCGGAACGGGTAAGGAGTCACTTTTCAATTTCAGCAGTAGCAAGACTCTGTGTGGTCTTTTCTTAAGCAAAAACATGGGCAAATTACGGTTGGATCGATGATTGCAGCCGGAGTCTGAACAGGAGACGGATTCTCAAATTTAAAAATTGCCGGACCCGGAACCAACTTCAAAAATTTTGGAACAGGAGCGCAGTTGGTGTCTGAAAAAGTGACTCCGAACACCTCTGGCCCTGATCCGCAAAATTTTTGAAAATCATCAGCCCAATCCAGTCCTGATCCGCCCATGCAAAAAACATACATTTTTATTTCGACTCATGAGATAAAAGTACTGTCAAAGTTATCTTGCCTTTAACCAAACAAGATTGGTTCCTGCTGTGCTTTTGCCAAATGAAGCAAAATGGACAGAGCCTTACGGCATATCCAAAATTTAGCGAAATTGTGTCTATTTTGCAATCAGAGGCAAAAGCACTGCTGGAGATATTTTATCAACAGGCGTTGAATTGGTCAAGTGACAAATAACAATGCAATTGGATTATTGTAGGCCATCGTGTTTGTCACATGACCTAAAGCCCTAAACCTAACCTCAAACCTTGACCTAAATACAAAATGTAAACACAAACCTTAATCCCAAAACTTAAACGCAAATCCTTAATATGAAGTATTTGAAAAAGCACATTAAAAGCATAGATGAGCGGATTGTCATATTTTGCAACCCACATCCAGACCTGATTTTTAAAACTCACTCCAAATCCAAGCATATTCCAAAATTTTTTTCAAATGTGAAGTCCAAGTAATCCAAATGTAGTCCAAAACACTTGCAAAATGCAGCCCATTCAAAACAAAAATGCCGCATTTCTTTCCGATTAACTAAGTCCAATTCCAGCAGGATCCTAAATTTAGAAGAGTTTTACAGTCCAGGTCCAATCACAATTCAACCAAATTTGCAATAGTCCGGTTCAAGTCCAATCTAAGTCCGGTCCGATGCTCATATCTGATTAAAAGGGCTCCCATTAGAGATGAGCGGACTGTGAAATTTTTCAGTCCAAGTCCATTCCTGATCCGCAAAATTTTTGAAAATCATCAGTCTTAACCAGTCTTGATCCACACATGTAAAACCATGTAATTTGTTTTGTCTCATTAGACAAAATAGACACAAGCTTTTGGCAATTCCAAAATTTAACAATAGAGTTTTTATTTTGCCATTAGAAGCAAAGCACTGCTGTAGTTACATTCAAACCAGGGATGTGGAAGCGGAAGCGGTGGAAGCGGTCCTTTTTCTGTGGAAGCGGAAGTGCGAAAATCCTACCGCTTCCACTTCCACATAGGTTATTTGACTTGGAGAGTAACTTGGCGAAAAATTTTTGTCCATTTCCCAATGTGGATTTAAGCGGTGAAGCTGCACTATAAGTCTGAATGAACGTGCGATATCAGTAGCGCGAGAGAACGAGATAAAGCATAAC
>JGI24158J21664_10000882_pt1 | contig 30807 bp, 18 predicted proteins | sample Ectturendosymbi3_FD_21664 | JGI IMG/M metagenome (IMG submission 21664)
TGACACAGCGCCCCTCTTTGTTTACACTGATCAGCTATTGTGCCATTGTGTTTTCATTTGCTCTAATGTTCGCTAATGGTTGGTTTACTGCATGCGGTGGCTTTTATGATGCTTCTGCTTGTTGGCTGAGTCATATGAAACAATAAACCATAACCATAACCATGTTTTTTTTTATTTTTTTGCAACTCTTTGAACTGCGCCAATATTTGTCCTTATTAACATATGCGCATACTTGCAAAGTGCTTTCAAACTACCAATTTGCAACTAAAGTCTGTGAACAGAAGCAATACTGTGTTACCTTTCAAAAATTTCTACAGTTATGGAAATAGATCTTGAATAAAATTCGCGAATTGAGCAAATTTTCCCCATGTTTCCCATTTAGGTAAGGCTTCTCGTTGGTAACCATTTGTCTAGTCGTTCCAAGTCAAACTAGTGTATTCAGGGAATTACTTTTGGTATGGATAGCTTTTATGAACACAACTGTATCCACTTACTTTTTTGTTCTACTTTACCGACTCAATTTGGCTGTAAGGTGCAGACTGTAGAAGACTGCTTCGTCACTGCGCAACATTCCAGTCGCTTGTGCTTGCCTGGTGAATAGTCACAAGATAGTGATAGACGAACGACACAGTCAGACACTGGAGAAACACAAGATTGCACTATTTATAACTTGACGTCATAGGTGACTGCATCGCTATCAACAGCTGGCGTATGGTAATGTTTATGCGACTGAGTGGATCAGACTGGTAAACCTGGTAGGGTGAGTGACGCTTTAGCAGGAGAGGCATGCGCAAGCTATATCATCATATGTGTTCTGACTACGACAGCCTCTGGAATAGCCGCACCGCAAAGTAAATGTTTGCTGTTTTTTGACCAACCATTAGTAGCTTTTGTTCTGCATTGTTGAGTTACGTTTTATTATATATTTTTATGTTTCAGGATAGGCTACCTTCTGGCTGTAGCGTATGCCTATTCTGTAACATTGACACCAGACCATTGCTATGCTGACATGACGGTTGTGCTGCATCATACTACTACAGTACTGTGTCAACCTTGATTAAATTTTGGATACACTGCACATGGGCTTTTGAAATGGTTCAGTTTCGACGAGAGAATGTGGAAGATTATTATGACATAACTGAGGAAATTGGAAGGTATGCTATTTATTGTGTCTGTGTGAAACATGTTGTATTGTATACTACTGTATTGACTAAGTAGCAGTGATTGGGAGTTGCACCATTCTTACACAGAGTTTTGGCTTCCTCACTGATGCTTTGAAGCAGAAGCAAGGTTTTCAATATACACTCGGTTATTTTTTTATTGGGCTTGTATGTGTAATGCGTATGATGTCTATGACAAACTTTAATTGTCTTTCATTTAATCTAGTTGCAGCATCACATCTTTATATTTTAGCCTAAGCTAGCCTGTAGAATGAGACAATATTCAAAAGTGAGTTGTGCTAATTGAAAAGAGTTTGTGTTACCTTTGAAACGTTTGTATTTTTTACTGCAGCATTAGGCTAATTGATAGTGATGAGTTTATGTAATGATGATGTTGGGATGTTGTATATTAAAATGGCAATGGAATTTTTAACAACTACTGCACATTAACTTGTTGATTGCAAAACATTTGTACCTGAAAATAGCACTGAAACTATAAGGCTCAGACTCATTTTTCCAAAGTGGTTTAGGTGATGCTTGACTTCATTCACAATGAATTTTTTTGAAACTTTTTAAAAAAATACTCTTGTGATTGCACAAAAGTACATTACAGCTCCAGAAAGTTTACATATGTAATTTACTAATCTGATCCTATAATTTCATCAACTTAGCTTGATTGACTAGGAAATTAGTCAGCACAGCATTCATCTGGTCACTTGAGTAAAAAGGATTTGGAGGCACTTTAATGGGTTTGATTTTAAAACACGTTTTTTTATCACTGACAAAGTGACCTTGGTGGATTGAGCACATACCATAAAAGTTGGTAGGCTGGTTCAATCNCAGTCAAGTCATGTTAAAATATTACAGAAAAATGGTAGGTGATGCTTATTTAGTTAAGTGGTCGGCATACACCATTAATGGGTGGGTACAAGGGCAAAGTTCATGTGCGATGCTGTTATTGACTCATCACAGATGTGGAATTTACGATAAATGTAGGTGTGATCCATGGGGCAAGCAATTGGAGACAAGCATCACTGACTATTTATGACACTCAGAAAGAAGTACAAAAGCAAGTACAATGAAATTGAACTTAATTGACTTTTTTTCTGTCATCTTTTAATTTTTGAATAACACAAAACTATCAGGCATAAAATTTTCACTACAGTCTTCTTAATTTCAAATAAATCAACATCATATTTTTCTATGAAGGAAGTTACACTTTACTTTAAATAATAATTGGTTATCAACTTGCTTGACAATCATTGAACCCTACCTAAAATTTGTCATGATTTTAGTAGTACACATTGTAGGTATTAATTTCATTTGTTGTGCTGTTCAGAACTTCAGATATGAATAGATATTGTGAATTCTTATAAATTCTTAGGCTTCGCTGAGCACTACACATAATCAAACCATTAATTTTAGCTGATCTTTTTGTCTAGTATTGAATAGGTATTCTTTAGTCAATTGACAAGTAGCTATGTTAAGCTTGGGTAAATTACAGCCCATATGCTACAAATGATTCAATGAGCTCTTTAATCTAGCTTTCTGAGCTTCCAAATGATAGTAGTAAAGCTAATTCATTTTTTATTTCATATTAGTTCGTCCAAGCAATCTATACACCTACGTTCAATTGGCTCACTGTTAAATTTAAGAATCTAATGGTACCCATGAGTTAAAAAGTTTGGCCACTCCCAGGTTTGACAGTGCCATTAGACACAGTAGTAGTTACTAAAAATGACGACAAACTGTAAAGAGTTTTATGGCCATTTACACATGTATTTAGTAAACACTACAGGTAGGTCAGAACATTCTCGATTTTCAATTTAACTCCAAGTGTTGACTTGAAGCAACCTAACTCTTGAGATCTTCCAATAATAGTCTGGTTGTTTCGTGCTTGCTATCACACTGTTTTTTGTGTAATATATGTTTTGCTATGAAAAATGCACAAGTTATTCATCTCAAATCTCTGCAGCTTCCACTGCTCTCATCTGAAAATTCTTACAGTTGTTATTTTTGCAGTGGCCAGTTTGCAGTTGTGCGCAAATGTGTTGAAAAAGCAACCAACAATGTGTTTGCTGCTAAATTCATCAAGAAAAAACGGGCCAAATCTAGCAGGAGAGGGGTAGGTTGATTGTGAGTAATATTTTTTGTTGCAAGTGTTTTAAAATGTACATACATTTTATCCAAAAGCAAAGTTAATTGATTGCAGGCATGTCATTGTGTGCACTTGTCTTGTTGACATTATGCTAAAATGTGTAAAAGTTCTTTGATTTGGTTAATGGTTATGATCATTTATTGGCAGCATTGACTTACTGAACTGTTTATTTTTTTAATGTGACTCTAACCTTCCAAGTAGTTTAATGCCAATAAAACTATTGAATAAATTTTGAAGTTGAAATTGCACATGAATAGTTAAAATGATTGATTGTAAAAAATAGATAGTGCATGTATGTTTTACATTGGTTGAAAGTGGCTACATCTGTACTCTGTTTCGTGTATCATGCACTGCTGTCCATTTATGTAGCAAAGCATTGCATAATTCAGAAGTGCCTGCATTGGTAAAGTTTGATGCTGAAAGAAGATAAAGGGTGATATTAATTTTCTCTTCCAGAAATTTATGTAATTTCTATCTGCAGATGTAGACAAAATTTAGATGACAGTTTCTATGACTGGACTTATGATTTTCGAAGTGTATTTTAATGGCACTGTCAATTTGCTAGCATGGCTAAGTTGTCAGTGTTGACGAAATATTGTACTTGCATGTTGAAGTGTGAACTTTATACCCACTTCAGTTTCACAGCTTTATACATAATGATTGAGAATAGTCAAGTGTATTTATATTAAGTAGAATTATGTGAAAAGCTAGCTTCTAGTTTTTAGAGCACTATTTGCTTACTGTCTCATGCAGTTTTTTTAAGGAAAGATTAGGTACCTGGTATGGGCCTGTAGGGACCTGATTTCTCTGATTCTAGGGGCGTGATGATAATTTTCTCTGATTCTAGGGACCTAAATCAGGACCTAAACCACCTTGAAAAAACCTGGTCTCACGTTAATATTTATCAAAAGCAATCTTTTCACTGCAGTAATCAGCCAAGCTATGATCTTCACAGAGTATGTATTTTGCCAACTGCATAGGTATAACAGCTCCTATTTAAATAGAATTCATCTTAACAAGTGACTGCATGGGTTGGCGTGTCAAATTACCCATGTTACATGTATGACGTTGTTATTCAGAATTTACTTTTATTATGCATGTAGTGTAAGCATAGGTGTTGGAAGGATTTTTCCAGAGGGGATAGTGGATTTTTCCAATGGGGGACCAACGGTGGCAAAATTTAATTCTACCAACTTGAAACTAGGAGAAAAACGTTTTTCTACCTAAAAGTTAATAGGAAAACATCAAATTTCAAAATCCAGGGCACCCCCATCTGACGCCCATACATGTGGGCATTTTGCGATAATTTGATGCTGGATGTTTACAACAGTGCAGAACATATTTGCTCTTTTTATCATAGTTGCATGTTCCGTGTTTCTAAACAAATGCAGGCTCTCAAATACTCTGTTCTGTGTGCAGCTTATAAATCTATAAGAGCTATTTGAACAATTAAAATGTTTTTGTAAGTTTAGCTACAACAAGTTTAACAAAACCTTTACTTAATTTGTCAAACCTTTCAAAATCACCCTTTCCATAAATATCAAAAATAACATCTTTTAAATGTGTTTTGTTCAGTATTTACCTGTGAGTCCAGTAAGTTAAAATGTACAATAAGGTTCATTTTGCTGCGAAGTTCCATCCACAAGAAATACAAAGTTACTGGCCCAGCCCTCATAAAACAGTCTGTTGTATAAAAAGTAATACTCATGGAAGTTGGAAATAATTTTAGATTTCAATCAAGTGCTGGGCAGTTGCTGTTACAATTAGAATGAAATTTTTTTTTCCAAAGGAATATTGGATTTAATCTGTTTGGGTTTGAAACAATTGATTAGCTTACTCTTGACATTCGTGCATTATTTTGTTTTGATTTCAACTCCTAAAGTTCAATTATGTTATTGCATGTCAAGCATGCTTTGGCTGTGCTTGGATTAGGGACAAAAATGTTGCATATTTAATGGTTGCAGGTGACTCCACAAGACATCCAAAGGGAAGTGAGCATAATCAGCAATATTGATCATGAAAATGTGATATCGCTACACGAAGTGTTTGAAAACAACTCAGAAGTGGTTCTCATACTAGAATTGTAAGTGTGAGGTGATAATTGATTGTGTGCTATTTGGGGTGGTGTTACATTGATATTTTATGGTAAATGGCTAGGCTGCACTGTCTGTTGTGATGGGTCACACTTCACACACATAGCACCACCTGACGCCTGAGTTAAGTAAGAACACTGGTAGTGATATCCTCTACGAATGGGACGTGCGTTCTGGGCAGTGTGCTTGAGTGATTTGGTATCGAGTTCGTCTTGCACAAATTTCTTTTGCTTTTGGACATCTTGGTGTGGTAGTAGAGCCTGTGTTGGAATAAATGCTATATGTTATGAGTACTTGATCCAATGTCATGCATGGAAAGGTCGCTATTGCGGGCTGGACTGCAGCTTAGATTAGTCCAGTCTAGCGTTTTGTGTTTTAGCCAAACATGAAAGCACATGTGTATTTTAGGCTAAGTGTGTTTCGTGCAGTGTGGCACAAACCATTTTTCGTAATTTAAGGGTGGCTGGAGGGGAGCTTTTTGCTTTTCTTTCCGAGAAGGAATATCTGGCAGAACCTGAAGCAGTCACCTTCATGACCCAGATATTAAGAGGAGTCGACTATCTGCATGAGAGAAATATCGCCCATTTCGACCTCAAGGTAAGAGCAGCTACATTGTCGCTTCAATTTCGTGGTAGTAACATTTCTTGCCACCACAGCCAAAAAAACAACGGCTGTGGGTTTTTAAAAAAACGTGGCCTAATTTTTCAACGAAGTTACTTCGACTGGTTAAAAAAAATTCATAGCGATAATGTTACGTTGGAGCATGACCGCACGTAAGAACCCTATTGTGGGCCTTTGCGTTTGTCGAAAGTGAAACATGCGCACGGAATGAAAAACGTGTTTGCGCGTATGCAGCGTTGTGTGCGAAGCCACTAGAAGCTTCTGTGATCTTCTCAGCCGGAAAACATCATGCTGTCGAGCAGAGAGATGGCGCCGCACAGCGTAAAGCTGATCGATTTCGGCCTCGCTCAAATAATCACGCCGGGATCGGAGTACAAGAACATGCACGGCACTCCGGAATTCGTCGGTATGCGTTTGATTAAATTGCCTTTTAACGCGCGCGCGCGCCTCATTTTTCAAAGAGCTGGAATATAATCCGCAAACAGCTTACCGCTAATGAAGGTACATCGGGCCCGCGAGCGGCCCGAAGTAGGTTCGGACGAGCCAACAGCTAGTGACTCCTCTTCCTCATAGCAAGATAGTCAGTGTGTGTTGCTAATACGCTTTAGGTTTTTTCCTAGAGAGATCGTAAAGAGCTTAGTTTTGTTTCAAAGCAGAACGGCAATATGCGCTGTAGACTTTACAGACACCTACGCAGTGAGTCAGGAATGCATTACGTGGTACCCGAGCATTTGCGTGTTGTTAGTGAGCACCATGCAAGCACAATGCTTTTCTCCCAAACAACGTTTATGCCCAGCATCGTACGTAGGAATAGGGCTCGGTTAAGCCCATTAAATTGCTTCAGGCATTCTGTTCCGTTGGTTACATCATTTGAGTGAGAACCGCGCAACGCTGCAATTTTTTCAGCTTTGGGCCGCTGTTTGGGAAGATTGTCGTAAAGTGGGTGAAGAACGCGTGGAACGTGTGGGTGAAACACGTGTGGGTGAAGAAGCACGTGGCGCGCTGCGAAAGAAGCAGCTAGAACTTTTTCTTGCGGGTCAGACCCCGCTTTCGATAGCCACTGCAAGAACTTCGGGCTAAGAACAACGGTGACGCTGATCAAATAGACGCAGTAGTTTTGCACGCTTACCCCCCGACTTCTTGCAACTGTGTGCGAAGTCGCTGATCATTCAATCAATCCCTTGTTATTTGAGAAAATCTCACGGCACTCGACTCGCCATCAGAGCGCATCGCGTCAGGCAGTGGGCGAATGTACTGACCTCTCTGTTAAGTTTACTTTTGCATCAAACACACCTCACCATCCGCGCCTGACAACGTGCGCAGGTAGCTGTTGCGCAGCGCTTCATCAGCAGAGAAAGCACTGTAGGAACTAGCGCTTCACAGCGACAGTGGACCGCGCAGTTCTTTCAGCAGCTCTGCGAAGCATTTGAAAATATTACAATTTTCCAGTGTTTAACTAAAAAGATTGGTCGATTTCTTTGGAAATTACCCGATTTCCTATTGATTTGATCTTATCATATCTAATAAGTAAGCTCAAGTTTCCTCTTAACCGTAAATTGCATGCTTTGTTAATGCTTTGCTTCTCGTATCTCATTTTATATCGCCATTTTACCTCAATTTCCCACAAAAAATTGTCACTAAAAGTGAATTGTAAGCTTAAAAAGGTTGGGAAAGACTCATGCGGTCCGTGCTCACGGGTACGAAACCGGAATCTGACGTAACATCAATAGAATGCCGGTTAAGCACATTGGGTATAAAAGTCGAATGAAGGGGGCCAAACCCTCCGACTTTCTGGGCGTGCAGAATGCTTATACATTTGAAACCTGCGTTGCGACCCTTGTCACCTGACAATAGATGTCAGATGAAGTTGTTTGACGAAATTCAAGGCCTCGTCTTGACTTGCGGTCGAACACTGGTCCCGACAAGCTCACGAACTAAGCCGTCCGGCATGCCGGTTGCTTGTTTTCAAATTCGCCTCGCCGAGAAAATAACCAGTTTTCTTTCGTCTTGCGTTTCAGCTCCTGAAATCATTGCGTTCGAACCTATTGGTCTGCCAGCGGACTGCTGGAGCGTCGGCGTCATTGCCTACATCTTGTAAGCTTTCCTTCCATCGCATTCGCTGTGACCGTATGTGCGTGTGCTGGTGCCGGCTTCGAACTAAGTGCGCGGGGTCGTCCATATGCTTTGTTGTGACGTGCAGGCTGTCAATTGTAACGCGACGGACTGTCAACAGTGTTCATTTTCTTTCGCGCGCTTTGTTTGAATGCGGCTCGGGTTTTATTTCGCGATTGGAACGCGATCGCGGTGGTAAAATTTAACTTTTAAAGCCTCGTTTTCCCACTGCGTAGCTGTGGTTGGAATTTATTTGTTTGTTTGTGACTTAAGTTTGTTGCAGTCCCTGTTTATTTCTGTTTTCAATTAAGTAACGAAAACAAGTTAAAGAATGGAAATTTGAATTAAAAAGGCTTTGATGATAAGCTTAGTAGATAAAATAGAAATCAGTCCACCAACAAGGTCTGTGTCCCGATCTCACAAGGAACTGTCATTCCGTCACACAGACTGAGCGGTTGTTCACCGTTTTTGGGTGACGACAAAAACGAAACGTTCGAGAACATAACACGAGTCGATTACGAGTTCGACGAAGAATACTTTGGCGAAACGAGCGAACTGGCGAAGGATTTTATACGACAGTTGCTGGTTAAAGATCAGAGGTAAGAAACCGTTTGGGATTTAAACGTAAAGAGTTTCCCCTTTTAAAACGTTAGAACTTAATGGCTTTCCTATCCCCGTGCTTGTTGCGCTGACTCTGTCNCTGCATCTTACCTTCCGGGGGTTCAATCATGGGAGATAACGTCCGACCTGTAGACCACGACACCGCTCGGTTTTCCTCGAGTTGCAAGAAATCAAAGTCTTCTACTGTATAATATATACAAAGGATCAACCGGCAAACGTTCTCAAAGAAAATAAAACAAAACAAAACGACACCGACATTTTGTTTTGTATGATTTTCTTTGAGAACGTTTGCAGGTTGAACCTTTTCAAATACATACTGTACGTCAAACCTGGCAGCCATACTAGACATTTCCTTTTTACTGTAATTGACTAGAAAAGAAAATGCACCGAGAATCGTTTGGGGTCGCACTGCGCATTTCAAAGAAGTTGGTTTGATTGACAGAAACTCACGAAACCCCGGTATCTGTTCCGACGGTCCCTTGACCGAGAAGCGATATTGTTAACGCGCCGCTCGAAGCCGCACTTTTCTCAGCAGAAAACGTTTGCAATTGGAAGTTCGGCGCGTTTTTCAAATCTTGGTCCGACACAATCGGGCACGGATGCCAAGCCGAGCGTGCTGAGGCGTATTCAAAACGGCCTTTCAATACGGCGCTTGTGTGGCCAGTAACGTTGCTCTGCGACTTTTCCCCTTGCCCTTGTCTTAGAAACTTAATGAAAACCGTACAACTTTGTCGTCCTTTTGCAACGTTAAGTTTTTGTCGAATGGAGGTGCGCAAGGGGGCGTGGTGGTGCGCAAGGGGGGCGTGGTCTGCTCAAGTCGCATGTCTGACAAAAATTAACGGCAAGAAGGTGTGAATGTGTTTTCCGTCAGGGTAAGCTTTATGATTAAAAACGTCTCTGGGCTCAACCTACGAAAAAAACACGCCCAAATAAGCCGCGTCCCTTCCGAAGCAAACCACTGTCTCGCAACAAAAAAACAACCTCCCGTTCACTTCAAAGTTCCGTAGATTCTGGCGCATTACGTAATCGAAGCCTTCTACGCTGAAAAGGGATAAAATTCAGACCGAAGCTTTTTTTTTTATGTTTCCACAGAAAGCGACTCACCATCAAAGGCTGTCTCAACCATCCTTGGATAAAGGTCAGTGTGGGCGACGGCGCGCGTATTTGTACAGTCGCGTTTTCTCATAACCCGAATATTATTGCTCTGCTCGCACAGAGCCACCTGTTGCCTATTGAGAACCTCGGTGGTCTCCCTCGCATATTTTCTGGCATCCGTCATCGCGATCCTTTCTGACGAATTTTATTGGGGGGTAAATTTTTTCAACGCCGTTCTGTTCAACAAAAAAAGGAAATGAAATCATCCTCCGGGGCCAGCTTCGCGAGGTCCTGCGAGAAGTTTACGTCGAGCGTTAAATTCGGAGGCGTAAAAAAGTCCGATCTTCTCGCGCGTTCCGCGACCGCTTTAAAATTTATTTTCGTCGCATTTTTTGGCTGCTTGTCACGACTTCGTCGCGGTCGCCAACCACGTTAACCTGCTGCGCCCCCACACACGCAGCACAACTGTGCGTTCGCCCCATCGCCACCGCACTCAGTTGCGCTCGGTATCCCGACAATTGAAATAAGCAAATTTAAGCCACAAATTCAAAGCAAGCGGAGCAGAAAAACGAAGTAAGTAACGAAAACCGATGAAAACGACCGCCCTGTGGAAAGTTTGTCTGTAGTTTGGCCAGCACAGCACGTTGTTAATGGCATATCACACAAGTCACTGCGTAAAAACCACAGTGTGCGCATGTCAAGTTTTGTTTCAGTGGGAAAGTTTATTTTTTGTCATTGTTTATGAAACACGTGGCGCCATAGATTTTTTGTGTTTTCCATGGCAACCACGAAGTGCACAGTACCTGCAACGCCCTGACACATCTTCAATTTGCATTTTTGTCTTGCTTGAAGCAAGGCGCTCGCATTCTGACAGAACAGAGCTGTATGCTTTGCCCCATGAAACGACACACTGTTGGCGGCTTTGAAATCGCGATTTGAATTTGAACTTTGGAACTTGCGGATTTGAATTTGCAATGTGAATTGTCACAAGACCGGTGCGCTTTCAGCGGCGAAAGGCCGTAACTTTCGTTTCGCCGAACGTGAGCGATCGCTCAGCGTCCGCGCGTGAGCCTGGCGCCGCGCTCTGCCAAAGCTTCCTTCGTCGCTCGCACCGAAAACGGTTTCGCTCAAAGACGCGATTCAACAACGAGCGGCGATCGCGTCGCAATTGGAGCGGCGGCATTCCGGTGACGTCACGACGCAATGGCCTCCGCGGCGCAAACCTTTCGCTTTTAACGTTCGCGCTTAACCGTGACGTAAGCGAGAAACGGGCTCGCGAGCGGGATGGCAGGTCGTCGTGTCGCAACATCCAGCATTCCTTTGCTGACGCGTCACAGTGCTGTGTGTGTTGCGCCTGATTCGAACAAGTGCTGAATCGTGGTTCCCTGACAAGCGTTTCGTTGGTGGTTGTACCTGATAGTGTATCGTTACGTGTGTGGGGGGGAGGCGTTGTTCCGCGCTGGGCGGTTCTTTTGATGACAGGCGGGTTTGTTCCTCGCCATAAGTTTCCGTGCGATGGTTGCCGATCATAGCAGGTGCCACCGTCAGCAAATCGCAAAAATTCGAACACGTCTTCTGACGGTGTCGTGCAGTCGAGATCATTGTTCATTGGCTTCCAATTCCACTGCGCGCGTCCCCGTTACGCTTTCAGTGATAGTGATGCTCGTTTCCGAACGAAACTGGCCGCTTTCTTATATTTTACAGCTTTCAGACGTTTTCGTACTCCCATCAAATTAGTTTGAAAATTTGTTGTTTGAATAAACCCCGCTTGATTTGCTGTTTATTAAAAACCTTGAATCTCATGTCCTGTTGTTACTCAGATCGAGCGTAGCCCTACCAGTAAAACGACTTATGTCATGCTTGTAGATCCCTGCAATATGAAGCTTTGTGGTCGTTTTGTTCCGGGCAGGTTTTCTTAAAAACGCTTCCGAAAGCGGTAGGTCACTCCACGTCAATGCGTGCTCAATGGTTTTTGGGAACCTTGGCTACAGTGACGAGCCTGGATTTTCTTTTCCCTGAAGCATTTCGGTCATTTGTCTCATAATAGTATTAAAACTCCCGTAACAGTGTTCACTAGCCTACCTTTTGGGGTATTATGGCCGAATTGACTTTACGTTTTTGGTCATTTAAAAAATTTACCTAATTTTTCGGTCGATCAAAAAAAATTTGGTCTGTGACTGAAAAAAAAAAAAAAACTGTAGGTGACGTCCGCCTCCTGTGCCAGTCACAGCACGCTGGGCTCATGTTATAGGTGGCTGCAGCGCGGAAGCCAGGCCTTGTACTTGCACCACTTCGCTCGGTTCCTTCAAACGTAGAGCAAGCGATTCGAATTTCACTTTGAACTCCGCTTCAATTGCCCGTCGTTCTCCGTGTCCGACGAAGCGTGACACGGTTAATTTATGACGTAAGAAAGGTTACCAGGCAGCCAAACAATCCGCGTGAATCACGTCCCAGCCGCTTCCGCACGAATCCGCTTTCACTGCGCCGCATTTCCTCAAACCGGTTCCATAAACGGCCGGCCTCTGCCGTCCGGTGACTCACATTGACGGCATCTTCAGGCCCCGTTCTATCTGCGCGACGTTCACCTCACGTCTGACCTCTCACACTCGCAAGCACGTCATCCACAGACCGGATTTCGTCATCATACGTCGTTCCGGGAAGTGGTGGTTGCACGTCCGGCGTGGACGTCGTTTCATGCAAATGCTCTCCATCCGCTCCTGAAGAGAGCTTTTTCTTTCCGGACCGACTTCTTCCTCCCCGAACGTTCTCGAAGCCTTTGTTCAAACCCGAAACGAGCAGCTTTCGTCACACGAACTGGTCTTCCGCGTTGAAAAGTCGTGTTGCGTCGCACGTGGTTTTTCTTTCGGTCATTTTCCGGTCGCAGACCGTAATGTTTTTGAAATGACCGAAAAAAAATTAAGTCATATTTCGGTCAGAACGTCTGAAAACATAGGCTGATGAGCACTGTTACGGCAAGTTTTAATACCAGCTGTGAGACAAATGACTGAAATGTTTCAGTTACCAATTTGTCTCAGCAAAAAATGACCGAAACGTCTCGGCGAATAAAAAACAGTGCACTACTTTCCTCTTAAAAATTTTAATTGAACAGTCTGATGACACGAGTGCGCGTAACCAGCGTCGCGTCGTCGCCACAGCCCCCCCACTGCGCACAGGCCCGTAGTCATGGGGAGCATTCGGGGTCGGTGCCTTCCCAAAAATTTTTTGTCCCCCTAAATTTTATTGTGCCCAGGAAATTTTGTTTTTTGCCCCCCAAAACCTGGATACGGGCCTGACACCGGACGCGATTGTGAAGCAACAGTTCAAGGTGAATCGCTGCAGCGGATGATGTCAGAAAGACAAGTATCGAGCGACGCTCAGTTTTGTTTGTCACTGAGACATTTCGGTCATTTGTCAGCGCAGTTGTGTTAACACTCGCCGTAAAAGTGTTTTTTAGCCTATTTTTTCAGACAATCTGACCGAAATGACTTAATTTTATTTCGGTCATTTCAAAAACGTTCCGCTCTGTGACCGGAAGAAAAACAAAACAGGAGCGACGTATCCCCCCGCTGAAGAAAGTCCGGCAGTGAGATTGACTGCGACTGTTCATCGCGCACGTTAAATTACGGCATCAAGCGAATTTATGCAAAGGCATCTTGGCTAAGAAATGGCTCCAGCTGCCGTACGGGCTGTGTGGAGTGCAGAGCTTCCATGCGTTCAATTCAAAGCGCCGGAAGCCACTGCGTGAAAGGTTTATTCAAGCTGCGTTGCTGCACCAAACCACCAGCATCAATGCTGCCACGTTGTCTAGCAACTGCTTTAACTATCCCCGCGTTCGTTTCGATTCACTTCTATTTGAGTGAGGGCTGAGGTGTGCATTCTCAGCAGGAAAAATACTCTGTTCAATGTGTGTGGTTTTTCGCCGTTCTCGTCTTGCTTCACGTGTGGCAGCATTTGTATACGCCAAGCGCTACAAATGAAGCGAAAGAACACTGGCGTGCATTTTAGCAGAGACCCTCACTGCATCTGCAAAGCGAACCCCCCCGATTCTGATTCCACGCATGAGCAGCTTGCTCGTACGACAGGTGTTGTTTCAAAAGTGCTGCAAATTCCCTCAAAGTCTTAATCTATGATCAGCTTGTTCCCCGAAAGCCTCGCAATTGCTTTTTCGCGGATATTTGGCGCGCAGAAACAAAGCGAAGTGTCACTAAAATGTTGATGACTTAAATCTGTGTGCTGTTGCGAAGATGATACCAGGGACGCCGAAATATATTTGCTCTTATCCAGTAAAATTGCTTCTAGATTTTAACGCCTCCTCCCCAGTAAGGGTGTGACGATTTGCGAGATGTTTGCAAGGACCAATGTAGAAGGTTTTAATTCGACCGTGATGATTTTCTAACGTACGCGACCTACTCCGGGTAGCAATTCAGAAGACGCCCTGTAACACTTTGACCTGCAAGCACTAATCATGCTAAATGAGAATGACTGGGATTGGCGTTTGCGATGCTTTGCAGCATTCTCTGCTTGCTGTGCCCGGTCAGCTTTCATCCAAAGCGAAGCAACCAATCCCTTGTCGCTGTTTTCCTTCGTGCACAACGACCTCATGCTGATGGTCTCGTAGACCAGCAAAGTGATTTTCACGCTTTTTAAAAATTTTTTATAAATCCCCCCTCCACATACTTCATGACGCGGCGCGATACCGGCGCAGGCGATCTTTGTTTGTTTGATTGAACGTCTTGATCTGCAACCCCCCTATTTTTGGCAGCGGTTGCCCGTTGACCAGACGCATGATAGTCAGTCCGAAGCCCCGTCAAACACTTTCTGTTACATAACAATCAACGAGGTTGCGTTTTCCCAGCGCCGCGTGCGGCTTCTACAGAACGGAAGCGAGTGCTGCGCAATGTCCGTTAAATGTGTCACAAAGTCTGTCAAGGAACTGCCAATTCCGATCCTTGCCGTTGGCAAACTCTCACCTCTGCGCACTCCAACAACGTCAGCACATGACGCCAGCAGCCCGATGTGCGGTTTGCGCGCCTTCCGGTTCGGCTTCCCACACCTGTGCTGACTCAGCAGTCCCGTACCTGTGCTGTCTCAGCAGTTCTTGAAACCTCGTTCGCAGGGCGCCGTCAACTACATTCCCGCCTACTCGACCAGGGAGCCAACCTTCGAGCCGCTGCACGAACGGAAATCGCTCACCGACGCGTCGGACGACGCTTCCACGTCGGACCCCAACAACCAGAGCGAGTCGGACGGCAACGCCGCCGCCGCCGATGAAGCTCGCCAGGACGCGAGCGATCTCCCCGACGAGAGCGCGATCGCGCTCTTCGACAAAGAAACGCCGCCCGAGCCGTCGCAACGCCCCGTTCCACTGCCCGTCACGCACGAAGACGCGCCCGCCGCCGCGCCGTCGCGTAGCATCCCCATCCCGGTGATCCACGTCGACCAGCAGGGGGGAGGCAGCCCGACGTCGTCGCGCTCGTCCACCGAGGAGCAGTGGGTGCCCAAGATGCTGCTCGAGAACCGCAAGGACGAGACCCTCCAGTCGCTGTCGCGATCACGCGACCTCCTGCAGGACCTGCGACACGAGCGCGGCGAGCTCGAGCGCGACCTGCGCCTGTTCTCCGAGAGCAACTCGCTGATGTCGGACGACTCGGTGGCGAGCCTGCGACAGCGCATGGCGCGGAGGATCGCCGACATCGAGAACAGCTTCAATGCGTTCGCCGACGGACGCTCGAAGTCGCGCCGGCAGATGAAGTCGCTTTTCGGCAACGGTGAGTGGGTTTGTCGCTGTACGCAGCCAGAACTGCTTGACTAGTGCCAGGATTACAAGTTGTTTTTTTTTGTATTTCTTGTTCTTGTTTTGCAAGTTGTTTTTAAAATCTCTTGTTGTTGTTTTTAAGTCGTTTCTCTTATTCTTCCTTTCTGCCTTTGCAATCTAAACTGTCCTCTTCCACACATTCTTTCTGCGAGACTTTACAGACACGCTCACAAAGCCGTTTGCGATCGTTGCAAATTGTATTTTAACGATATTTCGTCATCACGCCTCTAGATCGGGTTCGAACCCGGGAGGCAAACCGCCCAGAGCAAAACTTCTTCATGTAATCCCGATGGAAGTTCCATATTTCCTTTCGTTAAGTCCGCATCAATTTCTCAAGCTCGCATTCCTCGTCACCTGTCAAGCGTAAAAATACAATCATATCTGCAAATATAAGAAATGCTATTGCCGTGAGCCTAAATTGCTACAACTGCCATCAAAAAAAGAATAAAATGTAAGGATTTTTGCGGTTAGAAATGATGTCGGCAATCCAGATAGCCATACAGTAGAAGTTCTATGAAAACTCTTTTGTCAACCCTGACGTTCATGACAGCGATTGTCCAATCCAGGGCTGTGGAGCCCGGAGCCCAAGAAGTTTTTCATGGCTGGAGCCGAAGCCCAAAACTTTTAGATGGTGGAGCCGGAGCCTGAAATTTGGGTTCCGGTTCCACATCCCTAGTTGGTGGGGCAAGCGAGTTCTATAAATAATACAGTAGTTCTCAGTTTTCAATGGACCAAATCATGTCGGAGCTGGACCCAACATTTTTAGATGCCTAGAGACGGAGCCTAAAATTTGAGTTCCGACTCCACAGCCCTGGTCAGATCCAAACTCTTGATAAAAGCTTATTCTGAATTAGTTCGTTTGATTTCACGTCGAGTTCGTGCTTATTCGGGTTAATTCGTGTTATTTCGCGTCGAGTTCGTGCTTATTCGGGTTAATTCGTGTTATGTCGCGTCGAGTTCGTGCTTATTCGGGTTAGTTCGTGTTGTTTCGCGCCGACTCCGCAGGTGCTCAAGCTTCTCTCATTAGATAATATATTTTCGACACTTTCTCCAAGCGAAGATACTTCCAATTTTACCGTTGCCATTGCCAACGAAACACTTCTTCGCATGCGTTGTGTCCAGAAACGCTTTTTTTCCGCGTGTCTTAAACTTTTAGCGCAGTTTTTCATCCCACCTGTTCAAAATTTATGCACGTTTAGTTTTGCACGCGCTGTACGACGTAAATAGAAATGGTTCACTGCTTTTTCCGGCGTGGGTCGAAGGGATTGTTGACGCGCCAGTGACGCGAATCACGTCACTTCCTGCTCCTCAGACTCAACGAAGCGCATGACACTGAAATAGGCCTTGTTTCAATTTCATGCCCACCAGACGAAAAGCTTCGTCTTCAGAAAGGTGCTATTCTGTGCGGGCATCGTCGTCAAAAGTTCAGTCAACCGTGAATCATTCCCGCAACCGGCAGCGTGGGGGGAAATCTTATGACAAACGCTGTTGTTTGTCGTCACCACAGTTCTTTGATAAACAGCGGTAACGTCATCCCGGCCAAGTGACGAGCTGCAGCAGTCACGCGTGATAAATTGGCGCTGCTGACAGCCTACGCGCGCCGGGCACGCACGCACGAGTTTTTGGAAGCAGCAGCGGCAGGAAATAAACCGGGCTGCCTTATCTCGTCCGCAGGCAACATGGATCGTCTTCAGAAGCGCTTTCAGCAGAGCAAGGCACGCTTCCAGAATTTGTTTAACGGCGGACAAAGCGACCAGTGACCTCCGTCGCCCGCAAACCACCGCCGCCGCCGTCGTCACTGTGCACTGCCGCCTTGCGCGCGCGATCGCTCGTCGAGAAAATAATCCTGACGCGTCACTGCGATTTTCACGGCCTTGTTTAAAAAAGTGCGGCTGCGTTTGAAGGGCCACGGGTTCGATTCCCCGCCTGCTCGCCAGCCGCCGGTACGCGATATCTTGCATGCTCTTCTCACGCCTTTCGCTTCGACCTATTACACGACTACGACTTGCCTTTTCCTTAAGCTTCCTTCCCCGCTTGATTTGCTGTGTCGCTGTGTTTTTTACGATACTACTTACCCGCGTTCGAGAATATCTTCATTGGATACGACGTACGATGATTGTCCGCATACGTGTGAATTTCTTTCTTGGATGCGACGTACGAAACTTACCGCGTTTGCAAATTTCTTCGTTGGATGCGACGTACGATACTTATCCGCGTACTTGCGAATTTCTTCGTTGGATGCGATTCTGTCGAAGATGCAACCAGGTCCTATTTTGTATAATTTTCCAATAAACTGTACCCTCGACAAATTCACAGTTGAGTGATGCTTCGTCACGTGACGTAATCGTGCGATTGATCTTGCCGACGGCGCCTGGAAGCTGTTAACACGGTTGGTGCAAGTCGCAGCTCCCGCCTGTGAATAAATAGCTTTGAATTTTTCACAGTTCCACTTTCGCTGAGTATAGCAGCTTTTTTACGTGATCTCCGAGCGTTAGATTGGCACCAGGCCGACATTCTTCAAATATTCCTGGTTCACTCTTCTACTGTGACATCACAGTACCGTGTGTTTTGCGCTTGCGTCACGATCAGTGCCTGAAGTGACCTCTTCTGCGATGTCGTTGACCTCGAGTCTTACGCCTTGTGATGCGACGCTTGCGAAAAAAACTTTGAAGTATCTTATGGACTCCTGCAAATTTCCTAAACCCGCAGAAACTCGACTTCTTCAACTCGTAGCAACTCCGCACCCGAATCTGCAGCAGGCGCACATGGTCGCGTTGGTGTTCGCAATGTTAGAAAAACTCATTTGTTGCGGGGAAAATTGCCGCAGAGTCTCATGCAGGAGGTTGCTGCACTTTGCGATGACATTTGCTTGCTTACTAGCGCCACCGCGTGAAATGCTGAGTTCTTGAAACAAAGCTTTCGTCGCCGCAGTGACATCTGTTCATTTATGACACAAGTTGTTGCTGAGAAACAACCGGAGGGTTCTTATCGCCCATAATTAAAAAATCGAGCCCAGTTTTGGTAGAAAAGTCGAACAGTTGTTCCAAAAAGTCTTTGACATCTGAGCAAACCTGTTGATAATGACCTTTTCCAGTTGAAGTTATTTAATATCGTTCTGAACGCTTTTCCGCTGAACGCAGTAAAAGCTGGCCGTGATCTCATTGCCGCGCAGACAAAAGAAATTTGCAGCGCTGTGTTTATGGGCGGAAACAGTATTTAATCACAGCAAGCAAGCTGACAGTTCCAGCGATGGTGAACGCGTGACGTCGCATCCGCTGCCAGAACACCCCTCGCGAGCCAGCCATTGATCTCGCTTTGNCCGCTCCGGCGCAGCAGTCGTCCTGCTGGTTCTTCCTGGCGCATTTGCAGGAAGTGTTGAAATTCCAGACTTAACCCTTTGAATTGGATCGACTTCTTTTGGATGAGCGTCGACAAAGCATATTTAGCTCATGTCAGGCGCCTTGGGGTGCACAGAAAAGAGGGGGGGGTGAACAACTGAGACTTTGATTCTGGCAGGAACAAAAGCACCCAAACCTGTGAACCAAAACGCACAAAACTCTTCAGGTTGCTTTTGACAGGTTCCATTTCACGGCAAACACAAAGCTGCGATGTCCACAGTTTAATATTGTTTCGTGCTGCCGCATAGCGTACGATTGCGCTATTTTGCCTTTTTGTTTTTGCAGCGAATATGCTGGACGTAAAGTATTTGCGTCAATCGCACCTGAACTTAACCAACAAAGCAAGAATAAGAAATTTTTCCAGCATTGCTTGAAACAAGTCGAATAAAAGTAATTTCCCATACTCGGCGAATCTGGTTTGATGAGAACGAACGGAGGAAGTCTGTGGAAAAATTTAGTTGTAAATTTTTGGCAATTTTTATTTTTACAATTCGAATTAATAAATACCATGAAGTTTCACTATTTTTAAGTTCTTGCACAAAGCAGTTATATGACATCTATGTTTGCTAAAAGTTGTTATGCGCACTAATTTGTTTTGTATTACTGACAATGGTTGCTGAACGCGGTTATTCGCTTCACGCCACGAAGTGGCAATGACCGAAACCTAAGTAAAATAATTTGAAAATTCCCATCAGCGACACGTTCGCGAATTTTTGACAACGTGCGACGCATAAAGTACTTTCCTTTCAAATGAATGGGAGGACCAGTCCAATCTGCTGTCTTTTAATACGTCCAAATACTTCACACAAATCGTTCCCTGCAATCAGGGCCGAGTTTGCTAGAAAACTTTGTGATATATATATATAATATTTTTGTTTGCGTTTTGATGACGTCACCATGTTCACTCAACAACAGTACGACCTTTTATATAAAATTGGCGAAGTGGGAGGCAAATCATGGAATTGTTATGTATTTTGGGGACCAGGCCAAAGTGCCCCTTGACTTCAACTCTTTTTCGGATGCCGTACAGTACATAGTACTTGACAATGAATACCCGGTATTTGCTTCTTTAATAACTTTACAGTAATATTGACACTTGAGTTCTTTGGCAAAGTAGATAAAAAACAAAACTTCAATTACACCTTAAAAAAAAACAAATAATACATTAAAAGTAGAATTTATGGACATATATCTCTGAGATTCAGTTAATTGGCAGTTACATAATGCAGTTTCAATTAATACAAATATAGCTCTCAGATTCTATCAACTGGCATGGCTGCGTCGTAATATAGCCCAAACATACGCCCAAATCATACCGTTATTTGTCATGTACATCGGGATAGTCATAGGCGTACGAGGGTGGGGAATGGGAACTGCCACCCCTTCGGCTTGAAAAATTTCGGGGAAACACTGTTTTCAGGGCAAGCGCAAGTTGCTCAAAAACGCTGAACGGTAAAAAATGTTCAATACAGTGTATTCAGTGCATATTCTTTTGGGGCTATCCATGTAATTTGGTCTAGTGTAGTGTTTAATCTGGATCAAAGTCGTGACTGGTTATAATGACTTTGATCCAAGCCCTCGTTTTCTGTAAAAATCGGATGACGGTAGCTCTTTCTTTGTTCGTTTTCGAGTTTGGGTAAAGGCGCAGGGTTTTAAGATCATATATTTTTTTGATTAACATGAGTTTTAATGCCAGGTTTTTCGTGCTTTTTTATAACCCTTCAGTTATCTGTTGCAGCATTGATCTTAACATCAAATTTCAGCTGTCTGGCTGATGTAGGAAAATTTTGAAGTTAGTTTAAACTCATGTGAATGCAGTGTGTAATTTGGACCAACCTTGTTGGTGGTTTTTGTAATATGTGTGCAGGCCCCATTAGGATTAAACAAAAAAAGTTAGTTTCAGGGCAAATGTTTATTTTTAGGGCAAATTGTTATTTTCAGGCCAAATTTTTCCGCCTCTCCCGGTAAAATGCCTTCCCGTACGCCTATGGGGATAGTATTTACATTTTGCCAAACACACGTCAACATGCATCATTGGACCTCACAAATTCCTTGTCAATATCTTGGCAGGATAATTCACTTAATGTATTCCGATGTACATGACAGATATAACATGACTTAGACGTATTTGGGCCATAGTGGAAATTTTTACAACTAGATTATTTTTTATCACAAAATGTTGCGGAGGACAAAAGAATTATGTCCCGTGGTCCAAAAGTTGAGGGACATGCCCCCTGAAACTCAGTCCCTGGCTACCACGTTACCTTCCACCTTCGTACTTTAGGCATGCAGGTGTTTTGGCGTAATAGTTTTGTAGTGATTTATTACCATTGCGCCATACAGGTCTGCGTCATTCGTTCTGTGACTGTACGTTGCAATATTATAGCAGCTAAAACGCTCGTGAGCAAGAAAGGAAGGAAAGTTTAGTTAGTGTAAAGAAAAGATGAGTATTGCTGCACAACCTGAATTCTGTTGTTATTTAAGAAACTTTTTATTAGTTGTAATTTGCGGTGTACTAAAACGATGTCATTATCAAGTCAGGCTACCTGCTACACGATTTTCGTCATTTCTTACGGTTTCGTGTCGGCGTTGAATTTCCCTCCGAGGCAGCGGCGGATCCAGGGGGAGCGACTGGGGCGATCGCCCCCCTAAAACATACGAAAGTAACTTTTTTCACCATGATTTTGTACAATTCGGAGAACAGCATTCGCGATATAAGGCCATTTTGACTTCCATTGTATTGCCACAGAATGTTGTGAAGTATACTTGATATCTCTTAAACAGTAGTGAACTCGTAATGAGACTTGATTGCCAAATATTACTGATATCGTCCCCCCCTAAACTCACTGGCTGGATCTGCCCCTGCTCCGAGGCTTAAATTTTTTTGAAGCAATTTTGCTGCCTATGCAGTATAGTGTTAGTGATTAGTTAATAATTTTTATAAAAACGGGTAAACGTAAATGTAAACAAGATGAAGGCTAAATACCCATGCTTTAGGAATGGGAGGAATGTTTCTGTGTGCAGTATTAGTTTTTCTTTGTACAACTGCTCTTTCATATCAAAAACAATAGGTAGGGATTCTAAACCAGGGGAACTCTGTTCCCAGGGGTGCTATGACAATTTACTGAATGACATCATACCGAACAACAGTTAATCGAACTGACTGAAGAACGACAATCTTTCGAACATGAGCTGATTTAACTGTCGCAAGGCATTATTACGGCGTGGTCTCTACTCCACATTTTTCGCCTGCAATCGTCACTATTTTTAATTTGTTCCAAGTGCAAAGCCTGCTTTTATCCTTTATTTAGTATCGACTGGGAGCTATCAGGGGTCAGAACACTCAGAGCCAGAGGTCAGAACAGCAGTAAAGTGAGCAGTTGTTAGTGAATTGCAAGTAGTTTAGAAATGGAATTCATTTTAAGTGAGAAATGCAAATGAAAGTGGCTTTGAAAGGTTTTATGTATGTCCGAGACAAAACTCAAAATGGCGCAACTCAGTGAAGATGTGAGGACTACCTCGAAGGTCAAACCCATGTTGATGCATCCACAGCCAAGGACGACAGTTTCATGAGACGTTATCTGAACACAGCCATTTTAGAAACAACTACCTTCGAGCATTTGCACACGGCTTGTAACTTTAAAAACTTGTATCTGTGTACTACAAGTAAACGAATGTGATTGAAATGTGCATTTACAGCGTCTTACGTATTCCGTTGATAAAATTCATTCTATTCATGAAAATCGTTCCATTGCATAGGTGCATTTAAAAAGCCCTTACTGTTTCGATAAATAAAATGCGATAAATAGTCGATTCAATAAACTGTTGTTCGATAAATTGTCGCGTCACGTTGCCTGTAGGGCAGAGGTCGGCAACCTGCGGCTCTTTAGCCCCTCTGAAATGGTTTTCTTTGGATTTGACAAAACTTGGAATTTAAACTTGCATTTCATTATGATTACTAATAGAATTAAGTTGAGTGCAATTTAGCTTATGTCCATATGAAGTCGAATGAAAAATAAAACGATATCAACGTTTTGTGCCTCCTCACCGGTTGTATCAGCTGGAAAATGAAGCAGAACGGCTCTTTTGTTAAAAAGATTGCCTTACCCTGCTATAGGGGTTGCGTGGATGCCGAACCATTAAGGTTGGTTATATAAATACTTGATTTCATCTTTCAGATAGAACACATAGTGACAATAGGGTCTGTTGAGTGCCATGACAGGTGTTTATTTTGACTTTTCGGAATGCGTCCCAAATTTCGCCTACTCAGAAATGATAGCCCTTTTTTATACCAAAGCTAAAGACATTTTTTTTAAGGAAAATGTTAGGAACCCGGTTTGGATTTGTAGGGACTCGATTTCTCTGATTCTAGGGACCCGATTTTCTTTGATTTTAGGAACTCGATGATAATTTTCTTTGATTCTAGGGATTTGAAATTCTAGGGACCCGAATCGGGTCCCTAAAACGCCTTAAAAAAATCTTCTAAAGGGCAATTTTTTAAGTAGAGTTTTGAAAATACCTGTAACAAGAGGCCTTTGATAAGTCAGTGAATATAGAACAAGTATAAAGACCATTATCGCTATTGTTGAAAACAATGGAATGAATAGATTCAGCTGCAAAAGCAGTTGTACATCTGGGTCTGTATCCATACTGATGTTTTGACAGTAATTGAAACTCTTGTAGGTATGCATGCATTCTGGTGCGTAATGTTTTAAAAAAAATTGTTAAATTACAATAAAATATATATCGGTCTGTAATAGACATCTGACTCACCTGACTTGTATATAGATGTCATTTGCGATATTTTGAAGCAGTTTGGATACATTCCTTCATTTACACACCGATTAAAAATACGTGTCGGATATGGTGCTGAAATTGACTTGGATGTATTAATAAACTTCGTTTTATACCACCATGATCTATTGCCTTGTTATTTGAAAGGTTATCACTTAAACCTGAAACTTTTTCCAAGTTTCATGCAAATATGAGGATGAACAGCAAGGGTTTGCATATTGTGGTTTATCTTAAGGTACAGAAATATTTTCTGCCAACTTGAACCCTACTTCGCTAAAATATGTCATAAATTCATTTGCAATATCAATAAGCTCAAGAAGTGCCCTATCATCACTACCTACTATTTTCTGGGGATCTCACTTTGTTTATTTTTGAGATTTATTAAATTTTTACGTTATGCCACAAGCGTTTTTGATCATTTATGCTAATAAATTGTTGTCTCGTGATAATATTTTTAGGAAATTTAAGTAAATTATTCAAATTTTTTCTGTATTGCTTGTAGATGATGTTTGTATTAGTTAATTTTTTATTTCATACTTCAGACAACTTGCTTTTTCTGTTGATCTGATTATAAATATAAGATGTTAACCAATGCTTTAGCAGTTGCTTTTTTTTCGAGATGCGTTACAGAAAGAAGCATATGAGCTTCAAGAACTGCATGAAAGGTTGTATACAACAACTTAAGTTGTGTATTAGCGGTAATGCACTTGTCAACAGAATGGCTGCTCATTAGCAGCAGTGGTCTTGTCAGGAGAATGGCTGTTCCTGCACATTTCCAACAACATTATTCAGATTTGAAGAACCTGATATTTCTAATTTTGTACATAATAATATCTACTGTGGTTTAGTTGATTTTAAGAATAATAAATTCTGGTATGTGATCTGACAAACCACACAGGTGTATTCCAGATACAATTTCACTGGTGCGGTCATATGTGTAAAAATACTCAGTGAGCGTGGCTGAATTTTCATTCAATCTTGTTGGTTTATCAAGAAGTAATTTAGAAGACCGATTTTGAAGAGTATCTACACAATCAGCAACACTTTTTCATTGAAGTATTTTAATAGATTAATGTGAAAATCTCCACAAAAGGATATAATTTGCATTATTAAGGTGGCCACTAATTTCAAAACGCTCATCTGAAAAGCATTAAAATTGAGATTAGGATGTCTGTGGACACTAGACAGCCCCAAATTTGTTAAGATGTCAATCCACACGTTTTCAATGTTGTCAATTTTTAAATTGTTAGATGAGATAATATAAGAAAGTCATCAGAAATTTTGCATGAAGTCCAACGCCTCCAACACCTTGTTTCAGTGTCAGCATAAACAAAGTTAAATCCACAAAGAATAAGATTTATGACTGAGGATGCGTAGTGCTACGTTGAATTGATTTTCTACTAAAAAAATGTGCGAACGCATTGAAGTCAGTCGCCTTGGTGGAGGTTGGCTGCTTGACTGGTATCATATGTAGTTTGATGTGTCTTTTAAAACTTGGCCTTGTTGCATGTCCCTGTGGCCATGGGTGTCGGAAGAATTTTTTCTAGGGGGGAGGCACTAGGAGATTTTGGGATTTTTCTAAAATTTTTCTAGGGGGGGTCAAAAGTGGTGAAATTTGTTTCTTCCCTCTCGAAACTAAGAAAGCAACCTTTTCTTGCTGACATTTTCAAAATCCAGGGGATGCAAAGCCCCCCTGCCCCCTTCCGACAACCATGCCTGTGGCTAGGACCTGAATGTTTGAAGCAAAAAACTGTTTTTTAACAAATCGATTATTTTCAGCTGTTTTATCGTGGACAACATTCCAAGGGCTATTAATATACAAACATTGCAAGTTTGCCGACTATGAAAGATTTGTTGTCTCTTGTTTTATTGTTCGTATTTACTAGTCATAAAGCTGTACTTTTGCTACAACAAATGAGCCATTGAAATTCACAACGCAAAAGTAACCTCGTGAAGTGTTACCACCGGTCGGGACATTCTGTTTTGATCGCTTCACAGTTGAAAATCAAATTGATGGCAGCATAAAAACTTACGGCAAAGGCAAAATAAATGCAGAAAGTCCCTTATTCGAAGCGTACGTTATTAGAAGAGAACATAATTTACATCGCAAGTGTTTTTCAGTTCTGCAAACTTTCAACGCACGTAAGTTCGCCGGAAAGTTTTACGTCACAGATAATTTGTCAAACGTAATGTCTACACGTCACAAAGCTTTCGCTGCGGTTCGCACAAGGTCAGAACGTTCAAAACAACATCTCAATGTCCACACTGCACAGGTTGGTTCACATAATTGAACTACTTCTACGAATAAAATGTTAACGAACTCCAATAAATTATTGTAACCCTACCTAGCAATAGTTTCACGTACAGCAGAAATATCAGATGTTTTTCCTATTTAACTAACAAAATCTCTTAGTTTAAAAAATTTCAGTTTCTAGCGTTTACATTCATAATAAACTATCATTATCATGTTAAACTTAAATATATCAACAGTTTCACTCAAAGCGTGATACTTAGATACACTTCAAAGTTTCATCTTATCTTCTTCGTTGCCATCATTGCTGACATTCACAAATAACTGCTGATTTATAGACGGTGTTGAATCATACAACCTTCTATTATTTATGTGCTGTCAGTTGAAACAACATAAATTGTACAATTTTCTGGATGACCTCGTGAATAGCTAAGGCAAGCTGTCAAGCGAATCGTTGTTTTATGACTTTGCAATATCACGTTATTTCCAAAGCCACGCATGTGAAAGCAATCTGGCATAGCACAAGGTCACTAATTGCGCCAAATTTTACCAGCGATCACTAATTAAACGTAAAATTCATTTTTTGTCCACCAAAGACAAATACAGTCACAGGCTTCCGCCTATGTCCAAATTACTTCTATCCGGCAACAACTGTAAGTTGCCACGTCAGCGTTGCAACCGACAAATCAGTAGTACTTGATACGCTGACAAGGCTGTTTCAATTGGTATCCATTCAAACGATATGAAATGTCTGCGGTAAAAATCCGCAAGCAGTTTATTTTTCATATCTCTCTATTGCGTCCAGGAGCAGGGTTGCCAGGTTGGCTTTGTTTGGCCAAATTTCAGAAATCTGGCCTTGTTTCAAGTTGGTTGGCCTAAAAAAAATTCATTTGGCCTCTTTCTGGCCTCGTCTCAAGTTGGTTGCCCTTAAAAAATTCGCTTAGCCTTTTGTTTATTTTACGCTGAAAGAGTTTCTTCTATAGAAGCTTATTTACTATTCCACTTTTTTCGGCAAAAACTTTTCAAAATTTTTGTGATGAATGCTATATTCAGTATATTACACCCATGCCCGCCCTCTGGTGTTGGTAAGATTTGAAAGGATGCGAGATTCGAAACAATTTTTTGCGTAAGCACGGGAAATACGTCCACTGTGTAGTGTGTTGTAAGCATTAAGCAGGCCCAACCTTGCAGTAACGTTTGTGTGTCCGCGATAGGAATGCGACAATGACGTCGAGGTTTTGGACGGGCTGTTATGATTCTGGTTGTAAGTGCAGGAGTGAATGAGACATGACTTTTGTAGGGGTGTAGAAAGCTGCCAATGGGTCAGTTTGCAAACTGTGGTACCATTGTACCAAAGGTGTGCAACCTCACAAACCATGAAAAGTCAGAGAAGCATCTGGAATGAGCTCTATAGCACAAAGCCAGCAAGCGAGACCTAATATCTCAATTTTGAATAAATTTGTCTAGTTACATTCTTTTAATTTAGGTGTTTTTTGTGACAAGTAATAGAAATACCACAAAAAAGTTAGACATTTTTCTGGCTTTGAGTAATTTATCGGTTTAGCTTTTTTAGCAGTTTGGATTTTCATTAAAATTTTCATCTTGCAAATGGCAACCCTAGCCAGGAGACGCAGTACCACTGTAGGTGATGCGCTGGTGCTTTCTTTTGTTTGCGGTCCGTAAAGCGAACCGCCCTTCTAAACCAACCGTGGATTACTTGTCTAACACACTTTTTTTCAAATGAGCAAAACTGAGAATTGGAATGTTTCATCGATGTTAATCGGCAGGCGATACCTTCGATTTTCAAAACATTTCGAACGGAGAGAACGCTGTTTATCGGTAAACTAAAAGTTTGTTTAGTTTTGCGAAATTCCCTGAAGAGTTCTGAGCATTACGCGACTTTTCGTTTGCACTAAGATGATGTGCCGCTGCCATCCTTTTGAATAACCAGGAGCTGTACCTCAACCCTTCAGTGTATCTCACAAAACTTTCTTGTCTTTATTTCTGCGGAGCAGACTGCTGCCTTCAACCAGTCACGAAAATCCGAGGCGATTATCTATTTTGAATGCTGATTACTGTTTATCACAAAAACAGTGACGGGACCATTTTTACGTTGCTTCATCGTCCCTTTCTGCGTGCAACCGCTGCTAGTGGGCGCTAACTTGTCGCATCGCTTGTTGATTTGAAGCAATGCTTTAAAAAAAATTAATTTAATCGAAATTTACCCCCTTTAGTTACTTCATAACTTCTATACGCAGCAACGAAAGCGTTGCGAACAAATTACTTGTGTACTTAGGAAAACGATGAATAACTTGGAACAACAGAGCTAATTTATGTGATAACAAACTTGACCAAAAGCGGCAACCACGGTGGACGAATCCAGTAATCCAAACCTCTACACAAAAATGAAAAAAGTTTAGTAGCTTCCAATTTGGAATAAAATTTTGATTTTTTGCTAAAATAGCAATTTTTGGAGTGCTCTAGTCGCTAGAGTCTTTCTTGTGTTTTGTGCTGATGGCAAGTTAAAGTGGGGCATGAGAAGATTTCTGCGAATTCTACGCGAAATGTCTTCATATCGATGTGACGTCAGTGGCGCAGCCAGACCAAAAATATTTGGTGAGACCATACACTTTTACTTTAAGTGAGCAACAGTATTTTGTTTGGGACACTGCCTCTCAAAGCACAAAATGACAAGATATACTAGAAACTTGGGAGGGGGCATGGCCCCTTGACCCCAGCTGACTACGCCTATGAGATGAGAGAGCAAGGGTTGACGGGTCCACCCACCTTTCGGTGATACTGCCCAAAATCGGGATCAGAAAATGTTTGATTTTCCAAAGACGATGAGGCAGTTCTGACACGAAATGCCTGGCATGACAATAGAAAAACTGCATTTGAGCAGCGCACACAATTTGGAAACAGATAACTTATGTCTGGAATCGTATGCAACTGTTTTCGCATTGAAAACAAAACAATTTTGCGGACCAGATGTGGATGGCCTACGAGGGCCTTTGTCAAAACCTCTTAAGAAGCATAATTTTTTGCTTTAAAAGCAACAATGGCCTGTGAGTGATTGTTCGCTGCATGTTGTTGTGCTTTCACATATCGTGCAAACAAGTGGCAATCTTCGTCAAGAGTATTCTTGACTGGGTACACCAGCGCGGCTTATATACAGGACAAGACCGGCATATGCATGTTTAACAAAATATATCACTTGTTAAACTTAATTTTAATGGCGGCAAGTGGCGGCAGGCAGAAGCCTGAAAAATTTGTTTCCTTAAGTCAATCTTTTCTTTGATGCCATTTATTATGAAGATTTGATTTTTCTCGATAATTATGACGTTTTTGTAAAAATGATACCTGGAATGGCTTGAGCAGTGGTATAACGGTGTCAAATACGAATGGATGTACACCAAATTTCCATGGAAATAAACGACTGGACGGCAATTTCCATGGAAAATTTTTCCATTGGCACCAGCTCCGACTTTTTCATTTTTAGAAGCTCAGCAGCGCATCGGGTAATACCCCCCCCAGATACAAACCGTTTGGGAACAACTGACGTCATGGGCGTCGGAAGGGGGACCATGGGGCTTGCCCCCTGTATTTTGAAATTTTGCAAAAAAGGTTGTTTTCTTAGTTTCGCGTGGTAAAAATCAAATTTCACCACTTTTGGCCCCTTCTGGAAAAAGCCTCTAATGGCCCCCTAAAAAATCCTTCCGACGCCCATGACTAACATGCGTAATTTAATCGACAGACGGTATCCACGATTCTCGAATACAAAAATGTTAAGTTGAATGGCGAGCGCAATATCTGTGTTAACTCATTTGGGGGGATGGACAGGTTCGAATGGGAGTTAGTGCATGGAGCCTTGCAGGAAAGCAGATCCTCAGTAGACCAAGCAGTCGGCTAAGTTCAACACTCCAAGCAAGAAAAGTGTGTGGAGATAAAAAAGATATCTCTCTACGTTTAGTTAGATCAGGGGTTCCCAACCTGGGGTGCATGTACCCCTAGGGGTTCATTTGCCTATCTGTATGGGTACATTTATTGTGTAGCCGCAACAAAATTAACTTTGAGACGTAAAAAATGAGTCTGCCTTTATTGCAGTGGATTTTTATTAGTTTGCTCAGCCTTTTTGTCATAAGAATTTCAGGGGTACATGCTCATCTGTCGAAATGCTGAAGGCGTACATGGTCAGAGAAAAGTTGGGAAGCTCTAAGTTAGATGGACACATGGAAATCTACCAGGACGCAGTGGCGTGAAGTGGCACTGATGACCACTGCATCAAGAGTGTCATATTTAAGATTATCAAAATAAGGATATATCGTGATTATGGTGCACATATTCAACAACGAAAACCGTCAACTAAGTTGAATCCGCCCTCGGCTTGGTCGTAGCTGACTTAGGCAATCAATAAAGGTCTCCTCAATCCAAGCAATCTTGTGATAGTTCAAGATTTTGGAAAAAGAAACAGCTTCTTGCTCATCCCTTTGATGCTGTAAAAAATCTGAGTAATTTGTGCACGAAAAACTTTTTGCGAAAGTTTCAGGGTTTGTGTAATTTGGTGCAATTGTGAAAAGAGTGGATTGTTGGTTACATTAACACTTTCGACTGCGATGTAATTCCAGAGTTCAGTTGTTCGCTGAAACCGGACTATTTTTCGAAGCTGGTGGACTCTAAAACGTCAGTCAG
>JGI24158J21664_10000883_pt1 | contig 30805 bp, 18 predicted proteins | sample Ectturendosymbi3_FD_21664 | JGI IMG/M metagenome (IMG submission 21664)
TTTGAGGGCAACCATACAGTAACAACTGGCCCTTTCAGGGCAACCATAATGTTGATATGGCCCTCAGTGAAAATGAGTTTGACACCCCTCTTGTAGATAAATCAGTTGCTGTTTGGGGCCCCTGATACTTAACGGCACATAGGAATATAATATAGAGTTGTATTCTTGTATCGCCTCTGAATCACAAAAGTTTTTCAAACGAGTATTTTACTTGAAACAAATAAATTTCATCACGGGGGCCCCCTTGCAGTGGGGGGCCCGGGGAAATTGCCCCGGTTGCCCCCCCTTAATCCGGCCCTGGTGACAGTCGGTACGTTGGTCGCACGTCTCAGCGCTTAGAAGAGCGAATCAAACAACACATCCCAAAATCGATTACCAATCTTCCCACTCCACACATCTGTAAAAGCCTTCCCCGCCCTGGTGAGGACACCAGTCCCCGAAAATTTCACGAATCCAACATCGGTCAACATCTTGACAACGCCCAATGTGACTTACATTACAATAAGGACAAATTCTCTGTCCTCTCTCGAGCTCGCACTCCATTTTATCTCTCCGCCCTGGAAGCGACTTTCATCAAATCTCTGAATCCTCTTCTCTGCAAACAAAAAGATTTCGTTTACTCCTTGAACATCTCCTAAACCTCTTCCGTCGGTTGACTGTTCCAACGTTTCGACGAAGTCCAAATTGCATATTCAACCAATCACAACTCGCCTTTTCTTATCTCCTAAACCCTTTCTTATTGGCCACTGCTTTAACCAATGAGATCTCTTCTTTTCTGTACATAAACCAGTTCGGTAGTATCTCCACTTCATTTTGACGATACGCCTTGAAGAGTGTCAGACGAAAAGCTTTGGGATGAATCTCTTACTTCACGCCTACTTGGAGTTTCTGGTGAAAGCAGTTATTCAACTTTCATTTTACTTCTATACTTCACTCTCAGTTTGTTTTGGAGGGCTAAGCTCAAAAAAGCCGTGGCGACGGGACTGAATTTTNGGCCCCTATGACAGCGTGGCCCCCCANTTGGGGGGTATGGAGGGTGGCTGATACGGATCTGGACATACGAAATAAGGAGAGTGCGTAGAATAGCCTACACAAATTGTGTCAACAAACTTCGCCAAAACCTTGATTTGGAAGGGTGAATGACGTGATATTGTGATGTCACAAACAGAGCGCACCCAGTAACAATGATGACCATACGCTACTCATTGAAGTTTTTCATGATTGCTCAGATCTTAGTTCATAATTCGCATGTCAATATTTCTTGTTTATTGATGAAATCTGTAATTCTTCCAGCAGTGGCGTAGCTAGCCTAAACTTTTGGAAATGGCCAAATATTTTGACATTAAGCGAGCAACAGTATTTGGCTTGGGTCACCGCCTCTCGAAAGCTCTTAGTAGCCTAACTGCAGCCTTATTGATTTGCCTCCTTGTGAAGGTTCTTTGCTCTATGGTGGGAGGATAAGAACTTCTTTGGATACAGTAATTATCTTAAAGTGGGTTCGTCTCTTTACTGTATCCAGGCCCTTTGTTACAGAACAAGTCTGCTCAACAGACCTCCTTGTCTCTGATACATCTCTAATTAATTTTACCGGCAACACACATAAGTAATAGTTTTATTTTATAAATTTTATTGTTTCACAAAAGCAACATGATAACGAGCATGCAACGGTACTCACCAATAATAGTGTTTCAACTTTGTACACCTTCTTGAACAAGAACTCTCATGCAACTGTCTTTTAAAAATAAATTAATTCTAGTTTTAGGTTTCAATTGTATAGTAACTCTCAATGGTTTGCCTAGGACTCTGGTTACTACTACGCTTCGACTCACGGCACTGTATTCTGATCGTTCAGAGTAATGCTAAAAACTTCTCAACGGAAGTTTATCATTAGTCAAAGCGGATCGCAGTCTCACTTGCAGCTGTCTAGTTTCAGTTTTTTGTTTTGGCTTTTCACAATGTATAGAACTTGTAAGTCGCATTACTTTGTGGTACAGGCCAACACAACGTAAGTTGCTCAATCAACCGGCAGGGATTATCCCGGACAAGCCAAATCTTGCCGTCCATCTTTGCAGAGGCTATCCCGGACAATCCATTTTATAGCCTGGTGAGAACCTGCTAGGACTAACCAGTGGTAATACCTAACTCCTATATAAACATAAGATCTGATAACATTAACAGATCACTAGTCATCCTTCATTGGCTTTCGGCCTCAAGCAGGAAGGAACGTGTACAGTTCCCTAACCGAACCTTAACCTAACGGCAATTTTTATTAGGCAGAAGGTAAGAGTAAAATACTCCTCTGTTCGGGTCAAACGGGAACGTACTACAATTCCCTAGCCAAGCCTTGAACCTGTGGGGTCTCACGTCCTCAGGTCAGAGTATGTTTTACTTCTGAATCCAAACTTAAGAGTTTGAGAAACCGAAGGAGTGAAACAGGTTACAAACGAGCTTAGTTTCAACTGTGTTTTTGGTACAAATTCAAGGCCTTTTATACCCGAATTTTCGGACACTCGCCATTCGTTCGAGTGTCTTGATTGGTTACTAATTAAATCTTATTAAGTCATTGCTTTGTGATTGGTTGAGACGGAAACGCCTCCAATTGCATCATTAGCTGTTTTTATCGTGGCTCATTTGGTCTTCTGTCACGATTTTCGTGACTAGCTTCAGGATTGGGTGATCAGATGGAGCGTTCTGATTGGTTGAAGTTACTTTGAATCTTGTTCGACTGGATTCGAGGTTACTGCACGTTTTCAAGCTTGACTTCTGTCCAACGGTGTTTATTTTAGGCTTAGCCTCTGCACAGTAGTGCCCGTTCCCGGCTTAGCCTGCTGTACAGTAATGACTGTTCCAGGCCTAGCCTGCTGTACAGCAGTTACTTGTTTCAGGCAAAACTTGCCTGTAACACCCATCATAGCGTCGTTACATTAATTTTTCAATGTCAAAATACACTGGCTCGTGAACCTGCTTCATTACAAGTGGTACTACAGCGCCCTTGCAAGTGCATCTGCATGTACACAAAGAAAAAATGCTCGGTGCTTTTATTTTATACTCCCCCAACCAGCTTAAGCCTACGTAGGAAATCGTAGGCTAGTGACGGGAGTTATTATCAATGCAACTGAGCGAGCATGTGAATAGTTTGTGATCCCACGCAGGGTATTTTACGGAAACAACTAAAATTATATGTGAGCTGACACTATTTTGTGCGCTGTAAGAACATGCAATCACATTACGTAAAAAGAAACAATCACATTACGTAATATGTCCGGCCCTCGAACTATTGTGTAGTAGCTTATGTGGCCCTCTGGCAAAGAAGTTTGGAGACCCCTGTGCTATACCAACAGTACGAGTTTTCGGAAATGTAATGACAGAAATGTATTCTTTTATGTGAATAAAAATTTGATTCGAACACAATAAAATACGGCTGCGATTAAGAATCATTTCAAGATATGTATGCAAACTTTTGAAAGAACAACTGACCTCACCTGGCACAAATCTAAAAGCCTGTGCAAGCGAGACCAATGCAATAAGGTTTTGCATACCACAGACCCGAGCATACATTTCTGTAAGTGGAACACAAACGGGATCTCAAGTTTTCAGATATGAAACATATCCTACTCGCAAAGAAAATTCTGGACACACAAAATTTCTGTAAACATTCAAATGGGGAAAGTGCACTTGCGCCAAGCAAGACAACCAAAGATATTGGCTTTTCACAAATACCTAGATTCCAGAACCATTTATGTAAACTTCACGAACGACCATGGCTTCGCGCAATTCCACACTCCTCAGATATCAACGTCTGTTATAAGCAAACGGAGTAGAATGAAGGCCAAAGCTCAACATCCTTTAAAAATTCTTAACTTTTTCCACTAGCTTGTATTACACATCAGGTTACGATATGCCATTGACGAGTGTAATTGCATGGATGACAGGCCGTTCAATCACAAGCAGAAACATGAAGTAAAAATTCAATGTAAACACGAAGCAGTCGACTGCAAGTTATCGCTCTTGCGAGCGAAGCACAGCGTTCAAAACAAGTAACAAGCACATCAGAAAGTCAATCATCAAAAAATCGCTGCTTGAAAGAGGAAATGATAAAATGGACATATTGTAGTAGTTGTTGTAGGTGTTTTTATTTAACTCAGCATATCCGAACGAAATGGTAAAAATACGCAGTTTTCAGCGAGTATACTTAGCTCGAAAGATTTATTATACAGAGTGTCGGTTATATAAAAAATTGCGTAGCAGAAAAAGAACCGTAATGCGTTCAATTTCTCCATTCATTCTTGCAGAAGCTTGGATGTAGTGGTTCGGCAGGTATACCTCTCCTGGCATAAAAGTATAATTAGTGCCACCATGTGGACCAGTATTATATTCTCAACAACAAAACGCCAAGACGGGAAGATGTTCAATCAGCCTGAGTCGCTCCGGCTCCGGCACGCTTTCTTAAAGCATGTTACTGAGCCAGGCGATCACAAGATTATGATAATCGACTAGGATGTCAGATGTGCCAGAACCAAACATCAGACAAATTACGTTCACGCTGACAAACACAGTAGGCTGTTCTCATTCGTTGATGATGCAGATGGTCAAGTTATGTTGAGTTCAGCGAATAAGAACACTGCTAAGTGGTCTAAAAGTTCACCTACCATTTAGCGAATTTCCCTAGTCTCAGCGCCGCGTTCAGTGGAATAAACCAGTAGATCACATTATCGCTGTTAGCGTCATGGGATTGCCTTCGTGAAGCCCTTAACGCCGTTGCGCAGGGGAATAAATAGCTTGATACAGCAGAAAATTACGAGCCATATACCTGGACTGCGGCCTGAGTTCAAGCAAATTGGGCTTAGATATGCATGTGCAATTTGGGCTTGACCGCAATCTGGAGTTTCGTTGGAAGTTGCGATACTCAGTACAACACCCACATTTAAAGACTAAGAAACTTTCCTTTGCTGTTCACTTTTCATGAAATGGTCGCCGCGTTGCGATTTTACCGCAGCTGCTAGCCCGGTGTCAAGCGAAATTTCTGACTTCGCACTATGTACGCATGCACAGTGTAATATTCTACATACTAAATACGCCGATAAAACTGATTATTAGGGCTTAGGATTTCGTGTTTAGGTAAGTATGTCGGGTAAGGGTGAGAAAAATAAAAATAATTGAAATCAAGGAGTAAGTCTGAAAATTTTCAATGGTAAAAATTATTCACGTGCTATAGCTTGTTGTGGGTACCTGGCATCTAACCAAAATGTTCCAATTTACACAAAACACATAAAAAACTAATTGCAGACTTTATTTCTTTATTCTGAGAAGCTAAATAACTGAAAAACAATAACAGGTCAGAAATTTCGCTCGACACTGGAATAACATGTGAATGACATCTAACCAAGAATCGTCACTATGTGCAGCAAGGATGAATGTCTTCGAGGGTTTCAGACATGAAAGGGTGACAAACCTTTTCTTGCTTCGTCAATAAAGTAGTAAGCTTATCAATCAACCTTCATTGCACTTTCCCTAATCTCTTTCGTTTCACGGTAAAGAAGTCGACCAAACGTGTTAACAACACGCAAAAAGCGAATGCAACGAATATCACAACTGATTTTAACATTTTGCGTATTGGTAACTTCAGCTGCCACTTACGCGACCATTCTACATCGATGTTGGTTGAGTCGAGGAGAAGCAGCATTCACGTCATTCACACTCTTCGCACTCCACAGTCTCTCGGCCACCGCACTTGCTCTGGGCCTGAAAACAAACCCGTTAATAAAGATGGAGCGAACGATTTCTTTCGTAAACGAAGCATATTTTTGAGAAAAAATGTACCTATATGAAAAAACAATATCAAACTTAACTCCACAAAACTAAAAGGAAGTTAGTCGATGCCGGCACGAATTTGCACTTCCCTACTCAAAGGTACCATCTTTAAAACTAAATCATGGTCCTAGAACCAGTGTTTTGTCAACCACTGTTTTAAGAGCGGTATGCGGCTCCCAAGCATCCTTTGTGCGGACCTTAACAGTCTTTCAAAATAACCCCTAATATTTTGTTCTGCTACAAAAACAAAACGGGTCTATTGACTTGCGTTATGTTTAGTGGAGCTCTCTAACAAAGTCGTTAAGTTTGGATTTGGCTTCTTCAGCGAAAAGGCTGAAAACCACTGCCTAAAACAGACAGAGTTTCTTCTGTAATTCTTACCGTTGAATGAAACGCTAAAATTTTTTTTGGCCCCTAACCATATCTTTTGATTTGTGAACGACTGCGACATTTCGTACAAGATCCTTCAACACTCCGCAAATCAAAATGGTATTCGCGAAGGGGTCGCACAATAGATACGGAAAACCAACGGTCATATCAAAACAAAATTTACAACTCCCAAACCGTCCTATACTCCACAGTTTTTGCTAAAACACATATCCACATTTCTTCAGTTAGTACACTATGACAAAGCAGATGAGCGAAAAATAGTTACTTGTTGGTACATTGTTGCAGTGCTTGTTCGTCTTCAGCATTGAATGTGTGTACCAACTAGCACCAACCCCGTTATGTATTTTACTAAATCTGTGATATGGAAACGAGTCTGAGCTAGAAACGTGAAGTGAAAAGACCAGAAACGTGAAGTGAAAAGACCAGAAACGTGAAGTGAAAAGACCATGAACAAGAGTGAGATAATATACTGGAGTGTGCCCTGTCGTAGTCTCGTAACTCTTCTTTGTGTATGCCAATTAGGAAAGCACAGTACATACACTTATGGCGACATTTTCTATAATCCGCACAAATGTGAAGAGCTTAAATGAAAAAACGCAAAACGCTGCTAACCATAATCTGGGTGTGATATTAGTTTCATCAACGAACTCTCCCCACATACAAGCTTCTCCTCCCATGATGAGTTGCTTTTGATCGTCCGTTCCTGCGTGATATGAGTGGGTTACATCATGAGTTTGGTAAAAACATTCAAGAGCACACATTCTACGTTGTAGTCGCACGAAACCTACCATTGAAGTTCGTTGGTTCGTACATATAGTATTTTTTCCAGTCTTCACCCAAAGAAATGATGTTGAGATACCAAGGGGCGGAAAGGATTGCCCGTAATCCCATTGCTGTAACCTTGGCCAACTCCTCATCAGGACGGTTTTGTTTCCAAACCTCTACCACGGTATCCTCCTTCACCTATAAACATGAAATGCGTTAAAACGTCAGCATTTAAAAAAACACGACAAGACTGCAACATTTCAAACGGCAAACAAGATTCGGAATGCAACGAATCGGACGACTGAGCGTTGGTGCTGTAGATCTGGTCGGTTGATCCAGGCTGATCACAGTGACGCACTCACCTTCGTGTGGCGTGACATGATCAAAGTGTTTAGGTGCTGATCCACACAATGATACTTTGCTTGAAAGAATCATTCATAAGAAACTATATGAATGTTTATCTTGCTTCGTCCTGCTCAGGAACCTCTGCCCAATTAGGGTAAACGGTTCTTCAACTTAATTTTTAAAATAGTTAACGTATATATTGCTTCGTTTTAGGCTACATTGGATTTGCAGTTATTAAATGACTTCTCATAGAACCAACAAATTCAATACATTTTTTTGACATTTCAATAGCGGTCATAAACAACTACACTCCATTTGTCAAGCTACTTGAAAAAACAACCCCATCTTAAGCCTTGGTTAACCCAAGGAATACTAATTTTCAGCAACAGATATTCGAATGTAAAAAAGTCTTAAAATGCAATTCCAATACTGTGAAACTTCCAACTGAAAAATATAAAATAATTTTGATGCAGATCAAGAAAGAAATGAAATCATGCACTATGAACATTAGCTCAAGCGAAATTCCTGTCCCTATGACAAAATTAAATAAAAATACAATTTCACCACATCTGGTCAACCCACAGGATCATTGCATGTTGTTCGGAGTTTTCTCAAATGACTTAAAATTGGCCAAAGCAATTCCAACACGTAAATTTGACGATAAAAACAATCCTTCAAATTATAGACCTAATTCGTTATTGTCCCACCTTTCCAATATCTTTGAAAATCTGGTGTACCACAACTTGACAGCTTTTTATTGAAAAACTTGCTATTTCGTCCAGAACAGCATGGATGATACGATCATATTTTAATCTAAAACGCTATCAACCTCTATATATACTTCTGCTATTTACCTTGACTTGAAAAAAACGTTTGATGCTGACTTGAAAAAAAAAGCTTTGAAACGATTCATCAAATCTTGCTTGGTAAGCTCCATCACTGTAGCATACGATGTGTCGCTAATGACGTTTTTTGCAAGTTATCTATCTAGTGGGATACCGTGCAAATGGGCCAACCACAGCACATCTTCCACAATCAGGTTAAGTTATGGATTTCCATAAGGATCAACCTAGGCCCTGTATTGTTTTTAATAAGTATCAAGGACTTGCCTGCCATACGCCTTGCACTTTAAATCACACCATCTTGGCTGATGACCCAACTCTACTTCTATCTCGCAAATGTCTGGATGAATTTAGAAAGATTGTTGAATCTTGAACTAAAGAAAATTGAAAGTTGGTCGCAAGTTAATAAATTGTCACTTCACCCCCAAAAGTCAACCATATGCATTTACCTAAAAAAACGTAAATTGGATTTATTTCAGATATCACTTGGCAAGCAATGCTTTTACCGAGTAGACAACGCTAAACATCTCGGTATTTTTATCGACTCCGATCTTGAATGGAACATCTATGTTTAACATTAAGGCAACAAAGTAGCTAATACCAGTTGCATTCTTTTCAAACTTCCGCTTTTTCTTTATGTTAAACTGTTGCGATTGTGTACTTTTTTTTATCATCTACATCTGCAGCCATTTGCAACATTGCAAAGGTAACATGAAACAAAACGGCTGAGGATAGCTTAACTAAGTTAAACAAGAGAGCCCTGTGGCACCTTGCAAAAATTAACGGAAATCAGCACATACCCACAGAAAAATATATCACTCAGACCAAATTCTCGAAATTCAAAACATTCGCTGTCACGAATAGGAAAACTACATGCTTAAAAATTTAACAAGCAACTTCCAGTAGATCTTATGCTAAACAATATCCGAACAACGACACTCAACATGTAAAGAAGTTAAATTGTGGAGAAGTATAGCAGAAAAAAACTCACAGCTTTCTGCATTGTTGCTTTCATTGAAAACTTTCTATTATAACCCACAGAAATAGACACAATTTTATGATTAAACCAATGCTGCACCAACAAATAATATGTCTAAAGCTTTTTTGAAAAAGTAGTTATTTCATCGTTTTATTCATGATTTGATATTTAACAACTGTGAAGCAAAATTGTGACAAATGCAAACATGGTTAAGCATTTTGATGGTCTTTCGTTGTGACAATAGTGAATTTGTGTATTTAAAATCAGTAACAGGAATTCTGCTATTGAACTGGCTACCTTGCGGACGTTGCGGTCGTGTAGCCAGTACCCGTGTATTCGCTAATGATAGTAATAATCGAATGAAATGTCTCTTTTCTTGTTATGTTGCAAATAATGTTTTTCATGTAGGAACATTTCAAGCAACAAACGCTTTATTAAATATTAAAGTGCACTGTAAATGGGACTCAATGGCACGTACCTTCACGCCGTTGTCCACAACTTCCTGCCAAACAATATAACTGTAACCAATCTCTTTCGATATGTCGAGTACTTGCTGTATGTAAACTTGCTCCAGTTTTGCATAGTCACCACTTATGTTGTTTGCAGTCATCCACTTCGTGATGTCCGGGTTGGACTTCCTAATAAAATTTACTGCAAAATGAGATGAAACGACAACTGGAAAACTCTGACTATATCAGTCTCCTTTATTTAGTCCCCTGATCGAGGTGGTCCTTGAAAGCGACCAAGAGAATTGGAACTCCCAATACCANGTGGGAAAATCTTCAGGTTCACACAAGCTACAATCAGCACATAGAGTCAGAAAGAAGTGTTTGAAACACAGTATCCGTNCAATTGCTATCAGAGCATAGTTATACTTCGCTCAAGCATAAGGCCAAAAAAAAAGGATCTACAAAGATAGCAAAAATGTACCAGCAGGAGAATGAAACTTCATCTCCACCCAAGTGTATGTAACCATCATGAAATGTGGATTTAACTTCGGTGAACAGCTTCTTAATGAATGTGTAGGTCGAGTTCAGTATCGGGTTAATGGGACCGAAAGAGCCGTCTGGCTTCCCACCTGAACAAAACGTTTAAGTGCTCAAAAATGAGAATTATTTTTCAGGTTTAGCGAACAAATCACTATTACAGCCATTAGGTACCTGGAAAGCAAAAATTCTTTAATATTCGCAATTTCTAATCACACTCCAGGTTGCTTTGATTACATTAAATGATTTTTCACAGATCGTTGTCAGTGCAGGGTCCGACAGCTTATTAATGTGTAGTAAGCATGCAGCAACTCCGAATCATGTGAGCAGCACAGATCGCGCGGTTACGAAACGCTATGTTAATATTTTACTGTGTTTCCTGGTACCAGTGTGGCATGGCCCAGCATACAAAAATAATGCAGATATTGTGTGACTGATGCTGCAACTTCTAGATGTTTTGACAATACTAACACGACAGGCCTTGGTACAACATTACGCAATGCAATTATTTATTTATTAACAAACAGCCAATGATGGCAGTCCAAGGCCTGAAGAGGTCTTTGGCAACCCAAAGGTTAACAAAAATAGGGACGCACATACACATATATACAAAACATTACAAACAGAAAACATGGTAGATGGTGAGGTTATATTAAAAGGGTGGGTGCTTTTACAAAAACAAACACGTCTGCTTAAACAGGCATAAGGACGGATTTTTAGATAGTTCAGGATGTCCAAAGAGAAGTATTTTGATTAGTTCAGTACGATCCAGTGTAGCAAATTCAGAGTGGGAAAATATATTTTTTTCACCAAGAATCTTAGAAACATTTGTGATCAACATTTGGCGTGATATATAGGTGGAAGGACATTCACGAAATATGTGAGCTTCAGTTTTAATAGCACCACATTGACAGATCTGATTGCAATGGTTCAATTTACCATGTCCTGATCGCAGCATACACAAGATAGCAGTTGCATTTGTATTGCAAATCCAGTACTTTGAAGCAAAATCGGCGTGAACTTAAACTATGAAGGGCAGTGGGTAGAGAATTCCAGAGTTTTGAGCCTTTATGGAAAAAAGAATTATGTAGGGAATGTGTTTTACAGGAGAGTAGCTGAACATTCATACAGAAACGTGAAGAGTAGTCGGAAAGATTTTTTTTAAATTTGGGAGCAAGGGCGGATATGAAGGGTGGACAATGTGCATGGTTTAAAAAGGATGGTACGGGAAGGCTTTAAGAATGTGAAACTGACGACAGCCAAACAATGGCGTAAGACCTAATTCTTTTAGAATAATCTAGTGTGGTGTGGTCCTGAGATAAACAAGGATAAGTTTAGCTGCAGTAGTCTGAACGCTTTCGAGGAGATTGGAGTCAGTAGTCGTACAGTTACCATAAATAATATCACCATAATCAAGGATGGGCAAAACATATGCACGATAAAGTACACGAAGTGAACACCTGGGAAGAAAGTTCTTAACCTTTTTAAACGCGTTAATTTTTAACATAGCTCTGCGATGCAAAGTTGTGATGTGTAAATGTCAAGCAGAGGCTAATTTTAATTTTCGGGTCCAAAGGCTATTATAAATAGGGGGCCCTTCTGGAAGGCAGAGGTGGCCATAGTCACATCTTTAGACTCGGATTCCGCTCCTGTTCCAAAATTTTAGAATCCGGGTCTGAAAAATATTCAAATTTAAGAATCCGACTCTTGTTCAGACTCCGGCTACCATCGATCCAACCGAAATTTACCCATATTTTTACTGGACGTAAGAAATACATTGTGGGTATCATTGTCTGCTATCACACCAAGACGGGACTATCTCGTAGAGAAACAAGCTCAATGCTTCGACGGAGTCATCGTTATAGAGAGTTGCAAAAAGTTCACATGCAATTANAATTCGTTACTTCATNTTTATCTACCACACATTGAATCCCGGTCCGTGGAAATAATGTCTTAAGCCGCCCAGTAGCAGGGGCGTNACGAGGAGATCAAGGGGGAAACAATCCCCTGGGCGCCGAAACGTCCCAACAATGTCGACAAGACTTTCTTCAACACAGTACATTCACTCCCAAAAGACCTGAGGTTCGAACAAGGGGGCGCCAAACTTATTTCTTGCCCCGGGCTCCATCTGGTCTCGGCACGTCCCTAGACCGCACTGTAAATCAATTGCCGACCAGTGCCAGAAAAAATGCAAATTTCCCGGGAATCTAACTTTGATTTCCCGCGAGCTGTCGGGAAGTTTTCTTAACTTACTTTCCACTAAGTTTTGCATGAGCTGCACCAAAGAAGAATAACTATTAATATATGAGACTTGATACATCAGCTATCATAAGGCTCTTGTCCACCTCCCTCGATTTACATTTCAAGCTACTTCTTTGCCAGCACGGACATCTGAAACTCCCCGTAATCTACGATTAAACGCAGACAAAGGATAAGGAATTATCAACACAACCAACTCCTCTGACACACAGAACGCAATGGCAGGCAATAGAAATAGAATGAAATATAGTACATGGCGTGGTAGCATTAACGAGTAAAGACTTGTCACTCGATAACGAATTTACGAACTATGCGTCATGGTGCCGCAATCTTCGCAAAAAAAGCTAGGTTATTGGTCGAAAGTTACTTTGGTGTCAAAGCACTAACATAACATTTTAAAGGACAACAAAAGTATACGTCAACTATTTTCACATTCGCAGGCAAGCAATCGCTTGTCACTGCACTGCTTTACGATAAACTGAGCTTACATCCTATCCACGTAATGTCAACAACTTTACGCTAGTGACATGACAGGTTGTTCACCAACGCAATAAACAATGTTATGGAACATTCAGCTCAGAGGCGACTCCAGGTCAAACGCGTCACTCGGGCTCAACACGCCATTTATACCAAGGCCACTGACAGAATGCAACCGTTCGAGGCTTGCATCAATGAAATTTCATTTGCTTTTATTCTGGCTTGCACTATCGTTACTATGTGACGTTAGTTCCGTAACAATGAATTAGAAGTTCTCATGCGAACTCGTCGTTGTTGCGTAACGTACGTCACAGAGCAATGATAATGCCAGTTAGTTCTCTGCATACTATGCACATTCATATTACCCCGAGTTACTGACCAACTTTTTGTTCCTTTGAAATCATTCTCGAATGGGAACTTGTCTATGCAAGTTTACTGCTTTAAAAAAACATTCAATCCTATGTGAATTATATTTGAAAGATGCTTATTTGTAGAGGGCAGCTCGGGCTCTAACGGATGAAACCAAGTAAACGTCTGCGAACTTGGCTCATTCATATCATCCCGAATTACTGGACAAATTTATTATTCGTTTGAAATTATTCTCGGATGGGAACTGTTTATTGCACTGGAATTCACATTCAATGCTCTATGCTAGTGTTTTCAATCTAAGGGTCGCGACCCCAGAGGCAGTGAAATCGTTTTCTCGCGCACTAGCAACAGTCCAGATTTAATATCGTATAGATACCGCATAGCCGTTGAAACGCTTTACTGCCTGTGTGTCTACATGGTTGCGCAACTGCATGCGCACTAAAACAAACATTTGCTTAGTGTAAAATTTTCTTAGAGAGAACACTGCCCAGAGGGGTCGTGAACAGATATTTTATGTACACAGCTGTATTACATTTGGCTTGATCGAGTTTTAGATGGGGGTCCTTGAGTTATAGTGGGTTGCTATAATGGGTCGCGGTACAAAAAAGGTTGAAAACCACTGCTCTATGCAAATCTTTTGCTTCCACTGCTCTATGCAAATCTTTTGCTTCAAAAAAACATTTAACCTGATTATGAACCACATGTTAAAAATTACTTGAATGCCTAGTTGCAGAGGGCAGCTCGGGTTCTAACGGATGAGCCCAAGTAAAGTGCGAGAGAACGAAGTCGAGAGAACGCTTGCTACGAACGATAGTTTTTGATTTAGGTCACCTGCAACATGAATGCGAAAGTGCAGACATGGAACGAAAATATTTGAATAGTGACAAAGCCCAATGGATAGACCCCATGTTAACAACCTTAATTAGTGAAGTGGGTGGTGATACAAATATACAAAGCAATCAAGCTTGCATTCTACAATATTATAAATTGTAATCAAAGACTCTGGCTAAGCCCGCGTTACTTTGCACAACAAGTAAGAACTTTATGCCAGGTAAAATACCTTGCCGACAGCGCTTGCCGCTATTGCGATTCGTGGAGGGAGTACGCTTTGAGCACAACGCCTCGACCTTTGGTAACCTATGATGATGGAGAGATTGCGCTTTGAATCAAACGGCTCGACTCCCGAGAGCCGAGAAATGTGACCTACTGCGCTGAAAGTCGAAATTTCCAGTGAGCATGTCAGATTTCCCGGGAATGACATTCCCAAATTCTCCACTTTTTCCTGGCCTGGGAAAAACTAACATCCATGGCATCCACGAACGTGCTGGAGTGAGAGGTCCTACTGAATAAAGTTGGAAGCCCAGTGGACAAGCATGTTGTAGACAAAAACCCTTGCAGTGCGGAATGGGACTTTTTGGCGCCGAGCTGCTAACAACTTGTTTTTCTTAACCTTAAAGAATTATCAGAAATGGATGAAAAGATTCTTAGCAAGAGGGATAAATCAACGTTTTCCCAAGATGTTATCTATACTTTTTAGAATAAATGTAAAAGTACTCAACTGCGCATAGTGAGCATCACGTCCTTTTTTATAAAAACAGAAAGGACGTGATGTTTGCTATGACCAGTTGATTGGTGGGAAAGCTGCGAAACAAAAATTCGTTAAACAAATTTAGGCTGATGAGCATATTGCAAACATCGCAAAATATTTCGACTCACGGGCACTACTTGAATATTTGCGAGGCAAAGCTCACAATTGCAATATGCATTAAAGTTTCATCCATGTTTTCATCCATTTCCATTACGCACACTTGTCAGTCTCTACAATGGCACAAAACAGCCCAGCGCCAAAACAATCCCGTGCCATATAGTCGTCGCCAAAACGACGGCGCCAACACCCGATCCTTTGCAGTGACCATATCGTCCTTGTTCCGAGAGCTGAAATACACAGCGGACGCAGAGTGGTCGTTGTTCCAAGGCAGCTGCATTTTCATCAGCTGCTCTGTGGAAAGGAACGACTCGGCGTGACGGCAGATGGAAAAATGTAGCCCACTGTTAGAAGCAGGTGAGAGATGCTATTTGAGCAAAGAAATTAGCCTACAGTACCTGGCTTTAGGACAAAACAGAATTTTCTTTGCATTTACGATACACAGCCGTGTCGACACTTCCGCATTGACGCAAATTATGTCCGGTGTAACCATAGCTGTTGAAAAACTTGGATCCAACAATGGCAAGACGAAACAATCATCCTCACGCAAACAGACAACTCCTTATTTGTCCAAAGCAGATATTCTCACCTGAGTAACACGGTGTGAGAAGATCTGGCTGACCCTTGCCCCATGATTCCGAATGACCGGGCGTGTCGAACTCAGGGACAACACGAATACCTCTCAACCTGGCATACTCAATGACCGTGGCAATGTCTTCAGCAGTGTAAATGTGAGTGCGTGGGTCATAAGCTCCCTGAAACAACAATATCGCAACGTTTTTTACAGTGGTACTATCAGCAGACGCCATTAATCAGCACAACTGCATACACGCAATGACAATCTACAAATTACGACATCCAACAATCAGTCATGCACTATCAACGAAACCAAATACCTGGGGACCAAATATTTGAATGCATAACGAAAACATTTTTGAATCCTTCACTTACTAGAGCATAACCTTCGCAACCTTTGCAAACAGGGTACCATGATAGGGCGCAACAACAATATCAGCCTTCAGTTTACTCACTTTTAAACTCAGATCGGGATAAACTCGGCTGACGTACGGAAACGACTGGCTGTCGACAATGTGCCAGTGTAACACATTAAACTTGTTGTACTCCATTGCTCTCTGTTTATAACAAAAAAACTGACGGTTTATATGTGCGACATATGATGTTAATTGTTAAATTAGCAGCCTGTTTGTCAGCTTGCCAATGAAGCTCTACTGTAAATCGAAACAGGCTCAAGCTGATCCGAGTCAAGTAATGGATATACCTTGTAAGCTGCAGATTGAAATCAAAACAAGCGGCTATATGCAGTAGGTTTGCCCTGATGTAGCAGCATTGTTACTGATACCTTTCCTATTTTATCTGAACCCAGGACATAAATGCCAGTGAAGTCGGTTGGCAATCAATCTCACCAAAACTTACTGTTTTTACAACACACGTTGAATCCGTGCCTCATTCATATAAAAATAACAATGTTTCACGTTTTCTAGGTTTATAGTTATGTTTACATCAGAAGCGACAAACAATATAAACTGAAGTTGTTCTAGAGTAGTGATCAAGATACCAGTTTGATACTTTGCACAAAAGACGCAGATGGAATATAATGTACTATAATGCGCATGCATTTAAAACATGAGGAGCACAAACAGCAAGCGAATTCCATCACGTTTTGACCGTGCTTAAGTTGAACAAGCCTAACAGGTACAACAATTACTGACCAGATTGTCCAATATCACACTGACAGGCAAGAAGTGCCGAGATGTATCGATCATAACACCACGGTAAGAATAACGAGGATAATCAATAATGTTTGTCTTGTTCACCAGTACCTACAAAAGAAATAGAGAAATATGAAAAGGAAACTACTTCACTTATTCTCAAAAACAAAACAACACTCACTTGATCTACATCTGATTTCCATAACAGCTGAGAAAATGTCTCCAAACCTTTGCATAAAAGAAATAGCTATTAAAATTCCCAGAAATGATGAAAATATGCAGTGGTAAATTTTCTTTGAAAGGGAGATTTGTTTGTGCACCTCAGAGAACTTGCAATTGTCACTCTACTAGAATTCTGAGCTGGCAAGGAATCAGCCATAGCACTGGTCTAACCAAGCAACAACTGTGATAACACTAAAGGTTTTAAATTTGCAGAGATAACTACCAATGTTTTTTATGAAATCGTTTTTTTTTCTGCAAATAAATCACAAGGCAACCTGACACTGGCTTCTTTCTCCATGGATAGCTTGCTTGCATCCTCAGACAGCAATTGAATAATCAGGAAATAGATACAGTACACTTTCAAAAGGACATAGAGTTGCATGAAGAAAGGATTTACAAACTTTCAAGGGAGAGCTAACTTCTCTAAGTAATGCAGAACTGCTTGATCTCTACACCAATGCATGTTGAAAATCAGCTGCCCATGACCATGACTGTTAGGATCAGCCATACTGCACTAGAGTTACAAGTTTGACCATTTAGGTCAAGAGTGTCCAAAAAGGTAAGAGAACTATTATGGCATATGTTGTATTTGAAAGACATTTACCCATTATGGGGAAAAAGGGATGGTACAGGAAAAGATAATGACATTCTTATACTTTCTGGCTAGTACAATTCTGAATCCAAAAGGTTTTTGTTTTTACAAATGCCCCCAATTGAAAACATGCTCCTTTTGATATAAGAAAAAAAATTTACATCAGTATATAAAGGTTGATAATTTTATCATCAAGGAAACCATTTCTGCCATTTAAAATTTAATGAATCCTTGAATCACCACTTTTTACACCTGAGCATCAGCTACTTCAATCAAAAATAAGTTTTCATAAACTCATTTGCATCTAACTTCACCAGCATTTCAGTACATACCAACAGTTGGTTTTCATCCCTATCTATTTCCAACAGTTAACGCACAAACAAATGGCACCAAACAAGCACTACAAAAATAGAAAGTTACACTGGTTAAACATGTTTGCTACAAGAGAAAACATTACTTTATGAAACAACAAATTCTCAAACAAAATCTAAAAACACACAATTCACACCTCGTAGGATTCCCCAGACTGAATTGGAGGACAAAGTTGGTGTTTCTCCAATATCAAGGGCATCTAAATAATAGCAAGCACATGAGGTTTTTGAATAAAGCAAGTCAAGCCATTTTAATCACTGAAACTTACACGTTTCTGTCATGTCAGCTGCAGGATAATTTTCACATGGAAGTAGGAGGTCAATTTCAACAGTTGTGATGATTGCAGCATCTTTGGGTCTGAATTAAATGAAATCAGTTCAGCAAAAACGCTTTCATAAGAGTATCATTACAACAGCCTTAAAAAAACTGACAGCCATGAAGATGCAACATAGAAAAAATACCCCATCTCAACAACACACAGACCACAGCAGGATTGCATTTCATAACACAACTATTACCACAGACTTTCTAGCGTTTCTGGTTCAAAAGCTATGGCCAAAAGCCATAAAATTTGTTATTTTACCCAAACTCTTGAATCAGAAATCCATCAAAAGCTCATAAGACTCAGATTTTAGCCTAGTTTCCTTGAGTGAAATACTTCCCTCTTGCAGTTGTGGCGCAATAACAGCATCACAATGCGTGATTCTAAAGCATGATATACTCATACACCTACTCCCAATGTGTTAACATCACAAAAACAGCTACTGAAAGCAATTACAGCTCACGCTCAAACATTTTTAGTAGTACACACACAGGAGACATACAAATGTGGAAAAGATTTAGGACACATTTCTCTTCAAAGTGGACAGAAAGCAAGATTTTCAGAATTGCTGCTGAGCTTGTTTGCAAGTATATACATACAAAAAGTAGTGAAAATGTGAAAAACAATGCTATAAGTGAGATAGGCCATTACTAGATAGGAAACAAATCAGAAAAAGATCAATTTATTAAAAGAATCAAGCATACACACATGTACTGAAGCTTGTGATTTGGTGATCCACTGATTATCAATTTCTCGTAACGCTTGAATGCTTCATATAGTAAATCACACTTGTGAGATGAGGAATAGTAGGTAAATGCAAATGCATTAACTGCAACAGTGAATGTCTGAAAACAAGGTAAACACCTTACTTAGCATTTCAAATATATATTTCCTAATAATTCACTTTTTCTGAAATTGTCATGATGACAATTTCTAGCATTTTTATCTTTTCTTTTGAAAATGTCTACTATAATCTCCGCCATTTCCAAAGAATACAATGGCTAAAAAGCTGGAAGTCCACTGGTTTTTGCATGTTTTCAACAATTCTCAAATCACCATCTTTTTGATCAATCCCAAACCAAATCTCAAATCATCTTGTTAAGGCACGTAGCATACACCTTTCCATGAAGGCTGAAGAGGAATATATGGTAGTATTAGTGCAATCCCTATGGCCTCCCTTATCATGTAATTCTAAATTTTATTGCAGATAGGCTTACAGGTGTGGTTTTGAATACGAAGGCATCAATTGCTACAGTGTAAACTGCTTAATAAAGTATTGGTTTATAGAGCAAACCACTTATTTGAGCAGTTTCAGCTGAAAAAAATGATCCATCTGTTTCCTCTTATTAATTCTTCGCTTATTAGAGTAGGCACACCGCTTATTAGAGCGGTTAGACATGTAGCAGAACCATGGCTTGCACGCAGTTAGCGTAAAAATGAAGTAAAACAATAAAAAATCAACAGGTTTTTTGTGCTAAAGAGGGGCAAGAGTGAACAGTGCCCACCACAACCACTACTGTGCAATACATTATGACAAAAATATTGCAAAAATACAGTAACTTTTATTTTTACAATGCTGTGTACAGTGCTCACAACGAGACAGTACCATGATATTGATATATGTGTATTGGTGAACCCCTAGTGTGAATGACCCCTTTTTTTACTGCAAAAAGTTCTCATCGGATAAAAGAGCAACCGTTTATTAGACCAAGTTTTGCTGTTCCTGAGGGTGCTCTATTAAGCAGTTTCCATTGTATAAACTATGATGTAAAAATAACAGTTGCCCACAACTTAAACCGACCATTTGTGAACAAACCACAAGATATAACCACAAATACATGCAAGGGTATTAGCAAAACACAATTGCAGACCTTTTGCAGTACCGCAGTTGTCAACAGAAGTCTTCTACAAAAGGTCTACATAGAGATTTTGTTAGTTCCAAACTGCCCTGAGGCATACATAAAAACATTCTCCTTTACGGATGGACAAACATTTGACTCCATTTATCCTGATGTTTACTCATCCAGATACACCACTGCTTACCAACACCAGGTAAATTTTTCTATTTTTAAATGCCAGTGCAACAACAAAAAGGAAAAATGCTTAAATGCACCATGACATACAATACCTAGGCATCATACTTGACAGCAAGCTTAGTTGAAAATCACGAATTGCTAAGTTAATCAGTATAATCACACAACTTCTCAAATCATGTGGAATATTGAAACATTATACTGTACCACCCAACCTATATTAAAAGCTGTGCATAATGCGTTAATACCATTATCCAAATTATGCTGTTTTCAACTGGGACAGGGCTTGAAAAACTGCTATTCAACCTCTGATGAATCTACAAAACAAACAACTGCCGAAACATATCGGTAGGATATGTTTTTTTGCCACTCACCAACTGGTACGGAAAGTATTAAAATTTTGTACCGGAAACTCTGCACACTAGCTTTTGCAAAACCAGCAGGCCAACCAGTGGCAACACACAATTGTATGTCTACCTGATAGAACCTACTATCAGTTCAGTTTCATTAGACTTGATTTTATACACCTTTCAGAATGTCATAATTGGTCTACTTTAAAAAATTCCCAAAACATGTTATAATTCAACACATTTTTTCACATCTAGACATGCTTTACCTCTGCAGTAGATGTATATGCTTGCGGTTGTGGCCACACACTTGCTTCATTAAAGCCATTAGATACAACTGTGTTTAAACCATTTTTCCGCGCACTGCAAGTCAAAAGTGCCAGAAAAATGCAGAACACAATAGCTGAAACAGTCATTTTATCTGATACAATAGAACGTAAAAAAGAGTATTAGACGAATACAAGTAAACACTACATACATACAATGCAGTTTACTTTTTATATAGTCAATTTAAAAAGTTAGACTGCAAATCTTTTGCATTTTACTAGTTTCTTTCCTTTTTCATTAAAGTAGTGCAGCATCCCAATGCCTTTCCATTGCAATCAGTTTTAAATAGGGTAAAGTGCTGAAGAATGTTCAGTCAGTCATATTTCAACCCCAAGCTCCACTATGCAAATTATTATATACATAAAAAATTTGCAATTTACTCAAAACATTATATGCAAACTATGCACAGTGAGCTTCCAATGTGCACCCATTACTTAAAATCAGCCAGCTGCTGATGTGCATGTCAAATGCGTGAGTAAATCTGATAGTAAAGTAGAACTTGTCTAATTCGTCAATTGGCTTAATTTGTCACCTCTTTCTAAGCCTTAGAAGCATTTGTTCAGCTAATACGTCATTTGCAGTTTCGTTTTTGATGTCCAAGCAGCTAGAACATGCGGGAATTCAAACAAATTAAGGATCTTTATCTGAGAATGGGTACACCTCGTGGTTTGTTTATCAAATTTATACACGAGGTGCGAAGTGAGACCCGACTCCCCATTGAGAGAACGGAGAACGTGGGAAGTCTCTGCAGTTTGTTGAAGATTTAAAAGGTGCTAGATTGAATGGAGGAGTCCAGATACAGTAGAAAAATTAATTGTTGGATTCAACCATAACGTCATAAACTTGTATTTTACTGCAAATAAGAGCACAATGTACATGAGTTACTAAGATAAGGTATACGAGCTTCTATGACCGAGTTTTCACCTGTTTGCATGATTCGTCACTTCGCCTAATTCGTCACTATTTTCTAATCCCCTTGAGGTGACGAATTAGGCAAATTCTACTCAGAATTGAACATTTATTGATTAACAACTACAACAGTAGTGGAAATCAGCATAACTAGTGAAACATGCATGCCAGGTATCTCAATTATTTATGCATTGAAAATTTATATAAAGTATGTATGCTCTTGGGCTAGCAATTTTCACCCAAATAATATTTTAAAAACTTTTTGCAATATATACATGTGTCATTTTTTTAAATGGTTAATTTTTAGTTGAACACTAAATCAGAAAATAACGATAATAAACATGTTGGTGGACTCATTATGATGTACTGAAAATGAACATAATACATGGAACCCATTGGAGATGAGTATTTACAAATTTACATGCAATGAAAATGTCACTTGATATAACACAAGCCTACCTCCAACAACCATGCACAGCCACATGGCAGCAGCAATGCTTGTGAAAACTGCAGTTTTTTCATTGCAGTGCTGAGGTTAAATCCCAACCGTAACCTAACTCCAAACCCTAATCCTAAACACTGTAACTCTAAAAATCCTAATCCTAAATCCTGTTAGCCCTAAAACCCTAACATGGCGGCAGCAACACTCGTGAGAACTGCTAAGTCATTGCATTGCTCAGGTTAAATCCCTACCATAACCTACCTAACTCCAAATCCTAACGCTTATAAGCCTAATCCTAAATCCCTAGAACAGCCAAATATGCTAGAGAAATCAAAACATTTTTTTAACAATAGTTTTTCAAATTATTGCATCAGTGCAAGTCAAAACATGCACTTAAACTGTTTTGGTGGGAATTACTGACATTGACCCCAACAGTTTTTCATTTTTCCAAAACACACAAAGGTATTTTGAAAAGTTAAACATTAGACTATACAGTGCCACTGTGGGGAGTGGGTCAGAATGTCACTCATGATTTTGACTGGAGCATCTATACCACGAAAATAAACACTTTTTCCATAACTGCTTAAAAATATTGTATCAAACCTGCGTCAGTGACTCTGTTCCCCATAATTAGCTATCTATCAATTCACACATATATAACCACAAACAACACTTGGGAAAAACAGAAAATGTAGTGAATCATGCATGCCCTAGATAATATAATAGGATATCACACGTTTTTAAGAAAATGAAAACAAAAATACTATGTACAGTTGGCAGAAATATCTCAGTCATCAGGATGTAGCTTGTCATGATATTTGATAAACATCATTGTAGGCAACAATTAGCAGTGATGGATCCTTGAGACTTGGTCTCGGTCTCAAGAATCATTTTTACAAGTCTCAGTCTTAAAGGATACAGGTCTTGTATCGGTCTCGAAAGCTACAGGTCTCTGTTACAAGCCTGTTGACTTGAGACTTTGAATACCTCAATGATATGGCTTAGTCAAACTTCTGTAGTTTAACATGTTTTTCGTCTGCTGTATTTGCACATAAGAAGCAACCAAAGCAGGTAATAAAAATGCCAGAAATTCGAGAAAGTTTCAACTTTGCAGTGGTGATGAGAAAATTTGTAGAAAAATATCCACATATCCACAATTTTCATGTCTTGGTTTCAGTTTTTAAACACTGGTCTCAAGTGTTGGTCTTGGATTTTTTGATGAAGTCTCGGTCTTGAAGTTTTGACCAGGTCTCGGTCTCTACATTTAGATCTTGACTACATCTCTGACAATTCTTGATAGTCTGTTCTCGGAGTTGATCTAATAGGTTATAATATTGTTCCATCATGTACAAACAAAATTCAATCTGCACCACAGTAGGGCGATGTGTTCTCAAAATATACATAAATGAGAGGGCACACAATTGTTCATGACCAATATTCCCAACAGAAGAAATGATCAGTTGTTAGGTTATCAGACGTTACAGATTCGAACTTGTTGAAATCCAGCCATTTTTGACAATTTTTCCTACTTTGAGGATCAAACGTGACACAAAAATAAAAAGAATTTTCAATAAATTTTCGAAATTGCTGTACAATTTTTGTGTCTACAAAATGGAAGCCACTACAGAAAGTTGAACATTGCCAACAGTGCATGAAGTGAGAGAATAGCCTACTTAGGCTTTAAACAACTTTGTAGTACATTTGAAGGCAAACATAACTATTGGTGGTTGTTTTACGCTGCCACCCGACCTGGGAAAACTGCCAAAACACACGAATTTGCTGTTTTGCAAATGAATGTTGCTAGCCAGTTATTTCAATAATGGTTATGCTATTGCAAATACTTGCAATGGTGAATATTATAATATATTGCATCTAATTGACTTACTTTGATAAGAAACAACATTTAAAAAGTTGTTGTTTCAAATGGGGATGGATGGCTTCTATCTTTTTTACATTGACCTGCGGTAATTAACCTGATAGCGCAAAAGGTTGGTGAAATACTTTTTCTTATCAACGGGAAAATACCAGATGTTATCTGTCATCCATGTCCTTTTAAAATGAATTTTTAACCTTTTCCTGTCTTTCATGAAACTTTGTAGTTATACTAATTTGGTTTCTAATATCGTTCAGAATAACGAACATATGATTGTACAATTCATGATTTTTCAAGGTAACACATGTAATGGCATGACTGAAGGGGAGCAGAGAGGTGAATCACCCCACTTGGAAAGCTGAATGTCAAAACTGAACCATACTTGGTGTAAATTTCATTTTTAATATTTTTTTAGTTTTCAATAGTGTGTCATGTTTTTGCATTTTTGGGACAATTTTGTAGCAATTTAAGCTTTTATTGCCATCCACCCCATATTCATAATCATTTCTTAAGTTTTTTTCTGAGTGTTGGCTAGTGGGCTCTCTACAGGGGCCAGTGGGCCCCTTTTCAGCTATGTTTTCCCCTTGGTTCAAACCTCTAGTTACGCCACTGAATACACATGGGACTGGAACTGCTCAAAGATCCCTGATGAAGGTTTTTAGTCATAAAAGCATTTAGTGTTGTGAGCCAAAAATAGAGCATTAACTTGAGTTTGTTTCCAAGGTATTTTTTGGTAGTGTCTATTGCTTCATGAGGCAAACATTTGACTGTGCTGGGGATATTTTGCTTTCAGCAGAACGCGATTGATAGAATTTTGAATTTAAACAGGATTTGGATTTTGAAATTGTCATTTTTTCAGATTTGGATAAGGTTTTGAAATGAAATTGTCAGATTGGCATTAGATTTGAAAAACCTAAATCTGTTCATCTCTACCAGATACCCCATGGACCACGATAAAGTTTCATAGTTGCACATGTAGCCCATAGCAGACACCGTAAACACAGGCAAAGATGGAAAGACAAGTGATATCATATCGGCCAATCATTCAGATATTGCAAATGATAATAAAAGGTTTAAAGAACGTAGGTTAATTATCATATACATTCATAAACAAATCATTCATATTGCCGTGACATTCATCTGTTCATCACATCACTCGTCTAAAAATTTGCTGGTCAATTGCATTCCTTGCTTACCTTAAATGTCTGCGGAGAGTATTTACATTCAGTATTATAATGTAAAGAATGTATGTTTGTTAGTACAGATATTGTTAATGGATGTGTGATCCAGACTGGAAACCATGGCAGTTGTCGACAAGATATTGTGCGCGAAAAGTGGATTTATAGGTGTGACACATATGACAAAACAATGGCACGTGACATTCACGGATGAATGCCTTTTACTGAGAACGTAATGGTGTGTGATATCTATCTGCTTTCCCATAGCGGATACCTCAAAGACTTCAACTCAAGATAAGCACCATCTGTTAGCATCAAATGCAATGAGAAGTTCGGTTTCAAAGCGTAAGATATAAAATCAGACATGAATTACCAGTGTATACTACTGTACAGTATTTAGAGCACAAGCGAATCATTAGTACATATATAAAACATTCATATACAAAACATACATAAACAATACATATATAAAAGACTGTACTACTTATGGGTCAAGAAAAGCAAAAGGTACAGTGCTGAATGAATCGAAGTCACACTTTCTCGTAACTTTGATGACATATGATACATAAGAGAGTACATAGATACAAGGCTTTGTAGTTGAACCTTACATCACTGGATAGTATGTCAATGCTCCAATTACAAACACAATAAATTAATAATGTGGAATGCACAATCAAATGACAATTTCAAAGGATTAGGATGGGATGTGAGAAACTCCACTGAGGGAATCTACATTACTTACACAGCTCCCAAACAGAACTGAAAGTTCGTTGCAAACAACACCGCTTTCACAAATACAAGTCCAAAAATCCCCTGGAACAGTATCAAAAATCCCTATTTAATATTTTACATAAAAAATCCGAAATCTGTGGTGGTGCAGCATAAATCGGGGTAGTGGCTACGGATACGCCTCACTAGAGATGGCACGGGCCGCTAACAGTCCAGTCTTCGGGCCGTCCGCTAGAGGTTTTGAAACAGTCTACTAGCAATTTTTTTAGCGATGACGTCATTCCGGGCTGCTGCAGTCTGCTCGCCAAAAATTTTTGTTTTTTGCAAAGTTTCAAAATCTAACAACGAATTTTGTTTGCTGCTGTTCTCTCCATTTTACCGTTATGCCAACGTTCCATTTCACTTGTTTCCACGCATATCAGTGAACCATGTTAGGAATCAATCAATCAACCAACACTTTCATTTATAGTCTGTCGCCAAGCCGAGGTTTAGGCTTAGGACAAATATTCCCAAACTTTCTCCGGCCATGTACACCTTCAGTATTTCGTTATATGAACATGTACCCCTAAAATTTCTTGTGACAAAAAGGCTGAGGAGAATAACAAAAATATATTTACCAATAAGCATCTACTGATTTTGAAAAAAATATTCACTGATGTTGACCTATGTACAAATACGAGTATTTCGAAATGAATAATATGCAAACATAATTTTTCCCTTCCATTGCTAACCTCAAAGGTGCCCTTTAAGATAGAAAAATCTACGCCAAGGGGTACATGCACCCCAGGTTGTAAACCCTTGGTTTAATATTAGGGGTTAGGCTTAGGTTAGTGCTTAAGGCAGGGTGACCAAATTTTTTGAAACTCAGAGCTGCTTCATGGTACAGATTCATGCGAAGGGCTACCAGTTTGATACAAAGACTTCTGAAATAAAAATTTGCATAATTTGTCTTCATATGATGTTATCATTAATAATAAACATTAAAGATATTCATCATTGTAAAGAAACTGATCATGTTTATGCTATTGTCAGAACAGACCACAGGCAACCCACATGGTCCATACGGACAACCTGGTTCCCGCGGGTACCATGTTGGTGACCCCTGGTTTAGGTTTAGTACGTTACTAGCAAGTGTAGTGCAGCCTAGGGCACTCTTGTCGTGTGTTAGTGTCATGTTACAGGCGACGGGCAAATAAGTTTTCAAAAGTGAAGGCCGCTGGCGGACCTACAGCCACTGCCTTAAGACTGCATGACTGGTTTTAGTGTCCAAAGGGCAATGAACTGAAAACTTGTTACTTTGCATTTGAGATTACTTTATAAGTAGTGTTTATTTTACCGCCAAGATGCTGGCGGCAACAGATCGGCTGGAGCTATTGTGCCACCAGTCGAACATTCAGTCCCGTGGCATGACGCAATTTGAATAAAAAGGTCAGTTTGGCACACAATCGTCATGCTGCTCATATCATAGCAGTTATGCTTCACGTCTGGTACGCCATTGCTTTCCAGTTCGACTCTCACCTTGGCGGTTTCCCTTTCACTCTTTTTTCAAAAATTTAGGGTTAACGATAGGGTTTAGGGTCAGCGTTAGGGTTACTTTTTGGGTATAAGGGTTAGCGTTAGGTTAGGGCTATGGTTAGGTTTAGGGTTTATCTTTTATGTCTACTTCGTTTCTACCAAGCCTGTTGCCGCCACCATCTTGGCGACAAAATCGATACTGCCTACTTTATATTACGGTCCACGGTTTGGTCTGGGCCAGAAAATAAGTTGTAGTTTAGCATAAACGGGCCGGGCCAAGCGGTTTCTTGTTGGCTCCAGGCAGGCCGGGCAAAAAAAGTGCTGACCCTTGCCATCTCTACACCTCACATGACGCGGTTCGAAAAAAACGCTGAGTTGTCACCAGAGATGAGCAGTAGACTGGACTTGGATTGGACTGGATCCGGACTACAGCCAATTTTGTTAAATTTGGATTGGACTCTGTGTCAAGCGAAATTTCTGACCTCTGCGAAATTTCTGACCTATTAGCCTAATTATTGTTTATCAGTTTTTTTACTTCTCAGAATAAAGAAATAAGTTTGGTGTTTGCTTTTTTGATGTGTGTTGTGTAAATTAAAACTTTTTGGTTAGATGTCAGACACCCACAACAAGCTACCGCTCGGGAATTTAATTTAATTTTAATTTATTTGTTTGTGAGCAGACACGAAGTCCACAGTATGAACATGCACACTCTGCAGAACGCAGGTCGATAATAAACAGACAAAACAGCACGTAGTACAAGGCATTGAAGCCGGCGGAATCACAGGGCTACAGACACTTTTTGCAACTGCATTGAAGACAGAACCTGTTTATTATTTATTATTTCACGCATTTTCATTGGTGCAGCCACGGCGTACCCTAATCACGTGATCATAACGACGCGATGCAACGGCGCGCTAAATCACGACCTGGAATAACTATAGGCACAGAATTAGTCTCAATCCTCAATTATTTGTCTTTTTCTAACCCTAACCCGATCCACATACCTAAGCTCTAATCATCAGTTTTGTCAGCGTATTTGATATGTAGAATTTCACTCTGTGCATGCACACATGGCGTGAAGTCAGAAATTTCGCTTGACACCAGACTGTAAATCACTTCAAAATTTAGGATCAGGCCGGATTTGGACTGAATGAACATTTTTAGATGATTTTCTGGATGTGCTATGCAGACCCGTAACCAGGGAGGGCGCAGAGGGGCGAAGCCCCCCAAAAATTCCCCCCCTGGAAAAGTGTGTTGGACATAGTTGAAAAATATTGAACATAGTTTAAAAAATTTGGGCCCCTCTCAGCAAACTCTTCGCCCCACCTGATGTCCTAAGCTGGTTACGCGCCTGGCGCTATGTGCAGGCTCGTAACCAGCTTGGAACAACAGAGTGTGCGATTCTGGAAGGGTCCAATTTTTTAAACTATGTTCAACACATTTTTTCAAGAGGACAAATAATTTTTAGGTTTGTTTCGCCGCCGCGCCCCGGCCCCCAGTTATGAGCCTGTAGATGTGTCCAATTACTAGGTTGAGTGACGTATGTGAGACATGAATATCAATAGCAGTGCCGCGATCAATCTTATTGCCTAACAATTATCGTAAAGCATTTGCCAATTTTGGGCAAGTTTAACTTATGTGCCTGATTTTCGTAAAAAATTTGCACATTTCGTTTTATGTGGCTGAAAATTGCAATGAAAATAGAAAGAATTTCATGTCTCAACCTAATTTATTTTTATTGCAGATAGAACCACAAGCTCGAAGTCAGTGGCGGATCCACGGGGGCAGTTTGTGGCAAATGCTGCCCCAAACGGCTGGGGCTCCCCCTTAAAATGTCGCCCCTCTGATAAAATGCGCCCGGTGCTTATCGAAGTAGAAACAAAGGCAAAAAATACTCACTCGAAACCATAAGCGCAATTTTGTTGTAAAATGGGACAGCTTGGTGTGAAACCAGTGTATTACGAAAGCGAAAAATGTGTGGTACATGGCATATTATATCCCCACTGTCTGAAAAAGTGGGGGACGCGTCCCCCGTGTCCCACACCTAATTGCGCCCATGCTCGAAACTGAACAACGCTTTACATTTCGTTGAACTTCGGTATTTGCATGAGGGCTTGACAACTGCCCAGCGATCACAAACACGATCTCTTTCTTTCGCTAGAACCAGGGCCGGCCTTAAGCCGACGCAACCGATGCGGTTGCATTGGGCCCTGCGCCTCTGGGGGCCCCGTGCCTCTGGTGGCCCCGTACCTCTGGGGGCCCCGCGCCGTGTGTTTGGATAGTAGTTCATTTTTGCCAAATACTCCNTGCGCTCAAATTCAGTNGAAACGGCTGATAAAATCTCATTGTTAGCAAACAATGCTCTCGTTAGAATGAACATTGACACAAAAGATGAAACGTTAAGCCCGTAGACGCAGACCTTCTATTCGAGTCCGAAGACTCAACAGTTGGCCATTCAACCATAGCAGCAAAAGGTGTTATATTTTGCATTTTTTGCCTGGTCTGTACTGGACACTGAAACGTGTCAGGCTGTCTGAGCAGTCGCCCAAAAGATGTTGAACAGCATGAAACGCTAGTTATGCCAAAAAGTTTGTTGGTCGTTGTTCTGAAAAAAATTGCACGTTGGGGCCTTCGCGTTGGGAAAAATTTCTAGTGCGACGTTTCCATTTGTGATGGCCCTAATGTTAGCTGTATCGAAAACTGTGGGATCCTGCGCCTTGACCCAAACCACTTTCAACAGCTAAGCGAGATTTTCCAGTCGCTGAAAGGCCAGATAAGTTAGATTTGAATTATGAATTTCCCTACGATGTAGCAGACAGGACTTTTTCAAGTTGTTTACAACGCAAATTATCCAGTGGAGAGGTGATGCAAATGAAATGGCAGGTGCACTCAGCCGGATAAAATGGGATATTTTGCTTTTTTGTAAACTTTTTTCAAGGTATACGTCGCCCAGTCCATTCAGTGGTGTAGAGCTGAGGGGGCAAGTGCACCCCCAAAGATTTGATTTGTCGAAAATTCGGGTGAAATTCCTGAAAATTCGGGTGCAGAGGTTTCGACATGTTTGTTTACTATTGAGTTATCTGACTTTTTTCTCCGAAAAAACAACATTTTTGGTCCAGTGCACGTGTGCGCATAGCTGAGCATGAAAAATCCAACTGTCACTTTCAGGCAAGTGTTCAATGGTTTGAAGCTGAGCAAAGACCAACGAAGGGTTGCTCGTTGGATTCAAGTCATCACATTTATCATTTGCCGCTCCACCAAACTTTCATTGTGTTTGGCTGTTTGC
>JGI24158J21664_10000886_pt1 | contig 30784 bp, 19 predicted proteins | sample Ectturendosymbi3_FD_21664 | JGI IMG/M metagenome (IMG submission 21664)
ATATGTTAGATGTCGAGGAGCAGGTTTAAGAGTGAAAGAAGTAGAGATATTTTGCAATTCAACTCGACGAGTCAACTGACGTGCGTAATTGGGCCATTCTTTGTTTCGTGCATCATATGGAAAAAGAAAATTTCGAGGAAGAACTCTGTGTTGCACTTACACGGACGTGCCACCGGATTTTAGAAACACGACAGACATATTTAAAAAGGAGCTGGGACTTTGAGATAGCTTTGTACAGAAGGGATATACAGAGGCGTTTTCGAATTTAAACAATTGTTGACAAGTTCTGATGTTAAATGTTTAGGAGTTATTAGACATCCTAAGTCAGCGTTTGAAGGAGTTAGCTAACAACTTTGACTATTTTTTCCTGAACATGAGGATCCTTGAGGTGGAAACCTTTATATGAACAATCCTTTCCTTGAAGATGTAAATAAATGAAAAGTTAATCTCTGTTATGAAGAAAGTCTGCTCGAAATGTACTGTGATACTACTTTGCTGCTCAGACATATCAAATGAATCACTGTCTCAATTCTGGATATCTCTTGAAAACGAATATCCGTTTCTTAGTCTTAATGCAATCAAAATGTTAGTGATATTTTCAAGAACTTATGCGAGAAAACTCTTTCAGCATCAGCTCAAAACCAGACAGAGACATCGTTGGGATGTCAACGCAGAACATCGTCTTTCTGAAACTTCATTGCAGCCATGTTTATCTCGCACACTTAGAAGGATACGGCAGATATAATTTAACACTAAATTTAATAAATTGCTTCGAATTTTGCGTGTTTACCAAAGTAATGCGTTGCATTAAGTATAAAACAGCTTTGGTTCACAAAATGATTACGATAATCTGTTGCACTCTTGCGATTGTATGCTGCCGGTCCGTAAAAAATTTTTGCGCTTTTTAGCGGTCCGCTGGTGTAAAAAGGTTGAGAACCACTGATCTAGTACATGTTTCATTAATGATGAAATTCTGAGATCTGATTGTGCAACAGCTGTATGACTTTTTTGCTCCATCTGATGCGGTCTATAACTTTGCTACGTTTTCGGTGACAATGCTTTTGACCAAATTAAATTTCATATATCACTTTACTGGAAAATGTAACCGCCATCCTTTGTATATTCACTTAAAAGCGCAAAAATACCCGTGTATTGATTTTCAGTCGATAACGTATGGGTGTGGAAATATACAGTAAGCTTTACATGAATTGATATAACAATAGTTCTTTGATCACCGATGTGCTGACTGATACCAAACGTATTCTGATCACACGCGAACGTTTCGTTTAGCTCTTGATCTGAAAGTGAATGTTAATACTGCTTGAAAGGTTTGAATCGTAAAAATGGTTGCCACTGCATTGTGATCATTGGTTTCGACAGTCCTACTCCGACGTAATCCTAATCATTCGGATTTTAAACTGAATTTACCTTTGACACTGCGCTACAGAATGACTGCTTCTTTTTGTTGGATCGTATGCAATGTGACAGATTTTTAACAATTGGCGGCAGCAGGCCGAAGCCTGAATAAGGCTTTTTGTCGAGGCGGTTGAGGTGAACGCTCTTACGCCAGGAGCGCTACGGCGAGTCACTCAGTGGCCGCGGATGGAAGCACGCAGCTTCCCCGCCTAATGACTGCTACACTAAAAGGTGCAAGTTTGCGATTCATCACATTTAAGAACTAAATGAAATTATTTCACAGCGCAGCTTTGAAAGTAAGACAGCTATACATAATCAAGCTTGTCAACAACAGTACTTTGTTTTCAGGATGGAGTTGTTGGCACATGCGAATGGGAGTACACCTCAGTTCCTTTGCGCGAAGGTACTCGAGTGACAAAAACCATCGACTACAGCAAGTGCGAAGGCAGGGACAGAAGACTTCTGATTTCACACTTCACGCCGTACTACAGCGAATCGGTGAATGCCTGTGAAATAGATCGAATTACATTCGCTGGTTGCAGCCACCGTTTTACCAACTTGTGAAGTACCATGCGTCTGACGCTGGGTTCCAATGCTATGAAATGATGTATGTTAAAGACAGAAGCAGCTGCCGCTCGGAATTGCAGACTCAAAGGCGAACCAATTTCGCAATGCACATGTATCGATGTTTAAATGACTGGATATATCAGCCGTTTTTTGAGGGATACACTGCATTATTGCGGCCACCATAACATCGTAAGAAGAACTGATAGAGTAGGAGGCACTGTTTTCAAATCGAAAGTTTGAACTCGTAATCGCTCAAAGAAATTTTTGCTGATTTTTTGGTACACTCCAATCAGAACTCGATGTGAGTCATACATCAGTGGCTTGACACTGAGTTGTGAAGCACATGCCCAATAGTGCCGGACGTTAATTTTTTCTTTGGCTTTCACAGAACCAGCAAAGCTTCATCCATAGCGAGCAGGAATGTGAACTGATGCTCGACAACAATGGAGCAATACGTTCATCGCACTGCCTTGACAATCACACCTTCACTCCGTTCAGTTCGAGTCAAAGCAGGGCGAAGACAACAGTCTCCCAAAAACTCGCAATCAGCGGAAGCGAGCCGTCTTCCGACGTGCGCACTCGTAAGTTTGCAAGCCCGGGCAATTTTGCCCGGAAAATGTTTTTTTTTTACTCAATCCGCGACATGGTATGATTATATCCAATAATTCGAACGCGCTTTCTTTGTTGAAATGCACGGCTCGCGTTCGAATTGCTGCAAAGAGCGAGCAGCATCGGGTAGTCAGCTTCGCAAAGCTGGATGTATCGGGCGGAACCGTACTGCATCTTAAATAGTCACATTTTTCGCTGCGCAGTTCCTTCCAGTCAAGCTCGCCGCACCTCGATTACGTTTGAGTACGAAGAGGAAAACACAACTCCCTCCGGTGACATCGCTCCACTGCAAGAGTTGATCGACAACATTTGCGAAGGCATGAGGACGGAACATTACGAAGTGGTTGGTGGTTGGTTTATTTTGTTCATCACACGACTCCGTTTGTTTTGCCGGTACGGAAAATGTGCAGTGGGCACGTTTTCCCCCTCCAACACGATCTGCTGGTACGCATCACGAGTCATTGCGAGACAAACTTTTACGTGCGGGATATAGGAATACTTTTCTTTGTTAAGGTTGATTTTCCAAGGTTTAAACAATAGAAATGCTCTCGAGACTCCAACAAATGTCGTGCGACTTTCTCGAATTTGCGGCGCTGCAGAGTTGCGAGAGCAAAAATTGACCGGGAAGTTTATTCGTGGCGCTGCTTACCGCTGCTTAGTTTCCTATTGCTGATGCGATCGACTCATTTTATCACACGAGGAATGCTGAGCCGGGCTGATATTACGTGGACAGAAAATCAATCATATCCGTTTCAACTCAGATCGGTAGAGACTTTATCAAGATGGTCTTTCACTTGCGGCGTCTTGACGATCCTGCCCTCGGTCAAGTATACAGGGCTTTGGACGGAGCTTGCCCGATGTTGGTTCAGGAGTTGAAGTAAGTTGCGGGCGCAGTCCAACACTCGGTAAAACTTAGAACCTTTTAATTGTGCACGTGATCACTGCTAGTCAACACAAATCCAAAAACAATTGAGATTTTGTTAAAGAGGGGATCGCTTCAAGATTAAAACGACCAAAAGTGTATATGCGGAACATTAATAACATGAGGGTGTTTCATACCTGAGTAGCAATAACCATGTTTTTCTCTACAACAGTGGTTTTCCATCTTTTTTGTACCGCGACCCACTATAGCAACCCACTATAACCCCACGACCCCCATTTAAAACTAGAATAAAGCAAATGTACACAGCTGTGTACATAAAATATCTACTCGTGACCCCTCCAAAAAAGGGTTAAAGATTCCTCTGGGGTCGCGATACCTAGGTTGAAAATCACTGCTCTATAATATATTGTTTTTGTGGATGTGATGGCGCAGTACTTGCAAATCATTCAATACTTATTTGCATCTGGGCACGCAACTTGCTGCAGCTAATGACTGTCCGTTCTCAATTATTCTGTTAATGCGTGAAAAAGTTGATGTAGAAATCCTAAATACCGCTTTTAGTGACGGATTTACCCTGTTGCATGTAAATTTTTCTAAGCGAATTATTTTATGTGTTCCTTTGACAAAAAGGCGTCTTTTAAAGCACGCTTTACTTACTTCTATTAAAGTTAAATAAGAGAACCTTATAAATGATTTCCTTTTACAACATGTGTACGGCACTGATTCCTTTGTGAAATACAGATTAGAGCTATGTATTTCGAATTTGCAAGTTTGTTTGCCATTTTGTAATTTTTTCAAAACTGGTTTAGGTGAGGTTTGTTTGTTTGTTAGGTGTATCTCAAGACGAGTAGTTGGTAAAAAGGATAAAAAAAACTTTTTTTACGTTCGCACGCAGATGCGTTTTTTTTCAATCTCATTAAAGCAGTAAGCAATGTGATCGTTCATTTCAACTGCCTCAATGGTGATCAAAGAAATTACATTCAAGCTAGCTACAGTATAGCGCGGTATTGTTCAGTAGGATTGCATGGACCTAAGTTTCCTTTCTTGGGGATCTAAAAAATAGAAACTATTTTCATGGTTTCTTCCAACTTTGTGAAATTTCTTGTGCCCAGATTGACTTTCGGAACGAAGTTCTCACTTTTAACAACTTTGCTAAAGGGTAGATCTTGCAACCGACTACTGCTAGACCATTGTATTTTTAAGCTGTACATAAAAAAATTGACAATATATTTTTAATTGATGCAAGCTGTTCAACGTTGCATTTGCTAAAAATGATCACGGCGCTATGTCTTGCCCTGTTAAATGAATAAAATTTCTGTTTTTAGGAGTATGTTCCAGAATGCCCTCCAATGGTGCGGAAGCGAAAGCTGTGTTGTGCACGCAGCTCGTTTGCTCGAGTCCGGGACGCTAACCGAAACAACAGCGAAACGGTGGATAACTGGAATGAGCTTGATCAGTGAGCCGACAGAGCGTATGGTTCAAGCCATGGTGGTAAGCTCGCCACATTTTGCAGTTTAGCATCAGCGTAAAATGTCGCATCGGAAATGCTGTCGTGTTTTGCATTGCGCTGTCCAAACTGATGTTATTGTTGGAATTTATTCGCAGTTTCATATCTTAGCTGCTACAAGGGTAGTTGTTGTTTTTTTACTAGCAGTTAAGTTTTTAGTTGTCAAAGGTATGACTAAGGAGAGCGTCATCCAACATTGAACGTTAAAGAAGAAAAACTTGGTTGCTTTTCGTAATATATCCTATTTTCGAGTTCGTGGCCAATCGAACATGGCTATCACTCTATATTATGCTAGCTTGCTCGGCCATGCGTTCATTGCAAAAATTTAGTTGGCACACCGCTCTGTGAATACAGTATTATCCTACGTAAATTTTTTCATTTACCTGTGACAAACTAACGTTAATGATTTTTTTTTCAGGACGTCGTGAGGTCTGGAAGGTACGACGACTTGTCTTTCTTGGCGACAGGAAACATGGTACACAAACTCACCGCCAGACAAAGCGACAAATCAAACGAGCCTGAAGTGGTGAATGCACTCAGGGAGTTCGAAGGAAAGCTGGGCGTGAACTGCCGGACATCCAACGCGGATACCAAGCAATCGGTGAGCATTGAAACTTCCCCATTTTTTATACTTCCACGGTGGTCCGCGCTTTACATTTCATTAGGACTAAAAAGAACGAAGAGTGATTTTTTACGAATTCGAACCTTTCCATGTCTTCAGCAGACGTTTGTGACTCAACGTGAATTTTAAACATTATTTTATCTAACGGAACGGCTGCGCGCCCTCGCCGTCCGAAATGCATTCCAACTTTCTGACTAAACTGCGAAGGATATGATTAATGAACGGCAAGGCAGTGCTTGGTGGTGGCGGCCAAACACTAGTTGTATCAAAACAATCTATTTGTATCCGACAACAGATTTGTTCGCGCTTCGTCTGTCAACAGAGTTCAAAGGTTGTTTTGAAGTGATCAGAAGGCTGATGATAAATGTTGTGCAGATCCTCCTGGCTCTGCGTGCCATTGGCAACGCTGGGCAAACAACGGTGCCCAACACTCTAGCTGCCTGCGCCAGCGAGAGCGGAAACGACATGGAAACCAGGATCGCCGCTATTCAAGCTTTCCGCCGAATGCCGTGCAGCATTGACGTAAGCTCATTTTCCGGCTGAAAATATTCGCTCAGATCAGGGACAACTTTTTATTTCGACGTTTTCTTCGCAGCGTTCCGGAATCACCCAGATTTATCTTGATCAAAACGAGGACTCTGAAGTACGCATCTCGTCCTATTTGGCCATGATGGCTTGCCCCACACCGCAACGAATCAGGGCCTTGATTGCGTCTATCGACACTGATCCCAGCAAGCAGTGTAAGTTTTTTTTGCACGTGGTGATGAATTCAAGCAAATCGGTTGACGATTACTCTTGTCAACAAATCTTGTGTAGAATTGCACCAGGGCCATGTATAGGTAATCAGCAAACAACGTTACTGGTTTGTTGCAGTCCAAAGCTTTGTTTGGACTCACATGCAACAACTGCAGGAGTCAAGTGACCCACTCAAAGGCTACATCAAACCTTTCCTTATCGAAGCTGAATTCATGAAACCTGTTGACTTGGATCCGCGCAAATTCTCGCGATACTACGAAGCTTCTTTGTTCTCTGGTAAGCGCATGTAACGGTGAATAGTCGCTAGACTTGGCGTATTGCAATACATAGTCTATTAGCAAATCACGACCGCTACAGTTGTGCCATCGAGAAAGCAAACGGTTTGCTTTCAAGTATTATCGTCCTTTTTGCATTTTTAACTGAAGGAAGAGCTACGTTTGATCTTGAGTTCGTATTTTGCAGTCATTAATTTTTTTCAGACACAATGAATGCTGGAGCGACTGTCGACAGCAGCGTGGTTTGGTCACCCAAGTCGTTCGTCCCAAGGAGCGCAAACCTCGACCTGACTTTGGATGTGTTCGGCCAGGCCGTCAACTTGTTCGAGGTAAGCTGTTTTGCCACCGAGCCACAAAAGTCGTCCTGCTCATTGCGCGAATTTCGACGACCGGAAGTTGTACGTTTTAATGAGTTGCAGCGGAGCGCCAACGCTGCACTTGGCACTCCGCCTGAACGTGGTTGAACTTGCACTACGTGAGTTTGCAGAAACTTTGGAGACTGAAATTGCCTCTCCTGTCTCACTTCGCAAATTTTTATAAACTGCTCTTCTGTATCAAGTCCGTACCTGTAGTAATTTTCGTGTGCACGTTGATAGCGTCTGTTACAGTCTCTAACTTAAAAACGAAACACAAGAAAATGCCTTTCCATCACCAGATAAACATCTTTTTTTCGATAAAGTCCAGCATGCTTAGATCAACGTTTTTTGCAAATAATCTTCGCCTGGTTGAAAAATCCCGTTAAACAGTTTAAAAAACGTCGCGCATCTTATTTCAGGAAAATATTTTCCTCTCTCACGCAGATCGGTGGTCGAGTCGAAGGTGCAGAAAACGCACTGCATTCGCTTCTCGGGCCGGAGGGCTTTTTGAAGAACAACAGGATGAGCGACTTGTTCCGCTCAGAAGCGGGCGATGATGATGACGAAGGCGGCGAGGACGAAGAAGAAGAAGACGGCGATGATGAAATCAACGCTCCTGCTAGAACTCCACGCTCCTCGAGCAACGCTCGCCTCCGGGACATAAAACAACAGGTGACCGGACGTGGGAAACAAACCTGACAGCTGCGTCATTGCTGTTATTTCAGAAAAGTTGTTTTGCCACAGCCTGTAAAGAAGTCTCATATCAGCTCTTTTTCTGGCCAGGATTAATAAATCATTAGTAAACTTGCTACCTTCTTGTTAGTTGTAGTTGCCGTTCAGCTATATGTATCAGTCATTTTGAATAGAAATACAAGTTTTGCGATTGATTGGCAAAGCGAAGCACTTCGAACAAAAGTTGTTTCCGTTCTTTGTATTTCGCAAAACATTTTAGATGAAGCATTTTCTTCACTGTAGGAAGCGTAGTGCTCTCACCGACATTACTGCATGAGTGTGCTCTCACATTCTTGATACGTCACTACTTTCTAAAAGTATTTTTGAGTCAGTTTAGTATGTTCTATTGCGGATGTTTTGCGTTTTTATTTTGGTGAAATAATTCCAATATGACGTAGCCTCTGTTGATTGCTGCACGCATACTGCCTCAAGAATATTCGAAAAGCGACTGCTGGATGTTGTACTGTGCAAAATATGGTTAAGGGTTTCGTGCTCTGTACTGATTAGTTTTGTCCTTCGTATCTTTATCACAGCCATTTTGTTTCAAAACAGTCGTGTATAAGAAAATAATATCGCCAAATGGCTTCCAAACCAATTTTAAATTATCCGTTTCACAGAGATTGGAAACTTACATCCTTAGTGTTTTGCTCTCAAAGACATAAGTGGCAAAAATTTTGTAACGCTTAGCCCTTAAGTCAGTGGTGCTCAAACGTTTTGGCTCGTGGGCCACATTTGTCTTTGAGAAACCCTTCGCGGGCCGCAAGAATTAAGAATCTCAATGAAAGTTCTCTAAAAAATTATTTAAATGATTAAAGTGTTAAGTGAAAAATCGAAAATTGCTTCGCCAATGAAAATTGCTTCGCGGGCCACGGTATGAGCAACACTGCCTTAAGTGCGGCAGAAAACACAGCTAAGTTCGTCGCAATTTCCCATTTTAATGCGTGAATCTTGTTAGCCACGTTCACATTTGCTTGCGTTTTGTACTTGGAATGAAATCTTGGCCTTGGGTGTACGCTGTCAACACACATCACGAGCATTTTTCTGGTTAAGATACTGTAGGCACCTACAGTATCTTAGCCCTGTTTGCACCGTCATGCTTGACCTTTGTGTTTTTTGTGTTGCAGTATGATGGCCGCGTACGAGAAGAATCGCCGAGTGCGAGCGCTTACTTCAGAGTTTTCGGAAACGAAATGCTCTACAAGAACACGCGGGGCATGGCACCCTTCACTGCCGACGCTGGCTCTATTGACTTGGCACCAATCCTAGCAAGACTAGCGCAGGTACAGCTGCTATTTTAACGGAAGTTTCCACATTTTAGACATGCCTCGAAAATGGTCATTCGTGACATGTAACCAGCACGTATCCCTACGACTGCAATAGCGAAAATTAAGGTTTAAGTTGGTGCTTGGCGAAATTTGCAAAACATATTAGCTTTGCGCAATGCGACACCGCCAAGTTACTGAAATAATCGTCTTTTTCTCATCCACCGAAGTGCACTTTTAAGAAGCAGAAGTTGCTGAAGCGCTTTTAGGAAATTTGGCTGAAGTCCGCTGAGTGAAGAAAATCTATCAATCTTTTTAGGGCACCGAATACAATTATCACGATGACATGCTGCTCATGAACAGCGCTTACGTGATCCCAACCGCCGCTGGTCTGCCACTGACTCTGGCATTCAACGGATCGGCGAGCGTCGACGTTACGGTCGAGGGAACGCTAGACATGCAAGGTTTGTTCAACCCCAGCCCGAGCGTCAACGTGCTCGGCAGCATCAAGCCAAGGTAAAACCTACAATTGTTTATTGCACTAGAGCTGCTGTAGTGACGTTGTGTTATAATAATCGAAGTGCTTTTCTGCTTGCTTTTTCTATTCAACCTAATTTTGATGTTGCTCCTGGCAGAGCTGTGGTTGTGATTGATGCAAGCATGATCGTCGATGCACACGTCACAAGTGTCGGCATCGCAACTGCATCCTCGGCAGTGACATCATGGCATGTTGGAGGCAAGGTCTCCCTCGAACGGGGTCGGAGTTTGCAAGTCAAGATCGACGCTCCTTACCAACGCAATACCGTGTTTAACTTCAAGTGAGTGGCAAACATTTAAGAAAAAAACTAAGACCTTGTACAATGGAAATCATGGGCAGTATTGCTGAGGCAGCAGATCTAGACTAATTTGGTAATGTGCTACAAAAATTACTATTGCTGCACAAAAAATGGTGCGACTCAATCTTTTTTCAGGTATGTAATCTAGGCATTAGGCCTCTTGCAAAAATCTTGGTCTTACTATCTATTATCGCGTCTCTCCGTGTGCTGCTCTGGGCCCAAAGTTGATAAACAGTATTGGAATTATTAGCTCGCAAAAATCTGAAAATTGACTTTTGTATTTGTTATAGCCATCGGCTGCTGAACGTGTATGACAACGAGTGGATAGAACGACCAGCTTCGAATGAATTCGCGGTGTCCGATGAGAGAACCTGCAGTGAAGATGTTGCAGGCCAGCGTTTCTGTCTCGAAAATTCAATCAGTCGCCATCCTGAGGTAGGACGTTCAAAAAAAAGTTGTGCGTTAGCTACGTCAATTGGCCGATGTGTTGCTGCAGAGTCCATCAATATAAGATTCCGAATAAGGTTTAATGTGAAACTTTCTCTGCAGGACGAACAAAGCAGCTACGTTTTTCCGAAATACGGACCAGTGGCCATCGGTATTTACATGGAAAAAACCGACGCTGGCTTCGACAGTTACATCATGGAAGCAAATTATGAAACCGAGTACTCTATGGTAAGCCTCTTGCTGGCTTCTCTTCGGTGTTTGATACTTTTTCTTGCCGTCTATAGTTTTATATCAACGTGGCCGCAACATTTATGCGAAAAGTTCAGATTACGGGAAATTTGTTCGGTCTGACTGAAGCAAGCAGAACGAAATAAGCAATGGTAATTTACCCGTGCAGCTTGTTATTGAGATCAACGGGCTGATTTTCGAGAGTCTATTTTTGAGCGTGCGGGTTTGTGTGTTGGGCATCGCAACTTGCTGTTTTTGTCGTGTTTCAAACCAAACAAATCTGAAGCGGCAGCAGAGTTTTGTTTTCAACTGCAGACCAGTGACATTCCTGTACACATTGTTGCGAACTTCGTCCTGGACACGCCTGGTTCTTCCGTCGACCGCCAAACTGAGGTGCATGCACATTACGTTGCCGATCCAATGAGATTCCACGTGAGTGTCACTCACCACGGGTCAACAAAACGTCTCAGAGGTACACGAACGGTTTTTTCGGGCAGTGTTGTTTAAGGCAGGGGTATCCAAACAACGGTCCACGGGCCTAATCCGGTCCGCAAAGACTTTTTGTTAATAATGGAAAGTAATATATTTGCGAAATTTTATTGATTTGGTCTCTTTATGTAATATGTCCGGCACTCGAACTGTTGTGTTATAGTTTATGTGGCCCTCTGACAAAAATAAGTTTGGAGACCTAGTTTATAGTTTACAGAATTATGCATGGTACAATGAAAAACGCAGTGGTTCTGATTGCGTTTTTTTTCGACTTACAAATCAATGGAACAATTGTACCCAGCTTCTTTGTATAAACTTGCAACGCGCGTTATTGCGTTGTTCTGCGTTTGGAAAAAATACATTCTTTTGAGTCCGAAACGGTATTTGAGCCGTTCTTCTTCTGCAGGAGATTGCACATACAACACGAACCATAAGAATGTCAACTTGCAATATGACGACAACGGGGAGACAACCTCTTTTTCGGTGAGTATGCACGTTGTACGTCCAGCTATGTTCATATTGCTGAGGCTGTAAATGTGAAGCTACAAGCAGTTAAAAATGTTCTAACGAAGTGTTGTGATGGCAATTTCTGCGATTTTGGTTTAATTGGCATACAACCGTTATGTCTGGAGATTCAGCAGCCCTAGTCTCTATGCATGCAGAGCTGCCGCAACTCAACCATCAAATTTTTCCAATGTTAATATTTCAGGCTTCTTACGATAAACAGCAGGACGGCAGTGAAAAACAGTGGTCTCTCTCGTCAGAACTGCAGACACCCACTAAAGGCCTGAGTGGTTCAGCTGTAATGGTCTTTGATCCGAAAAACAAAGTGACGATGAACATTTCGATCAACAACTTGCTGGAGTCACCGGTCGTGCTCAACTGTGAGTATATCGAACGCGTGATGTGCTGCCTATCACCGTTATTATCAACGACGCTGTATTCAGCTTTGGATTAAAAAAAAACTATTGTCGAAATGCTGAAGGGGTACATGGTCGTCTGTCAGAATGCTAAAAGGGGTACATCGTAAGAGGAAGGCTGGGAACCCCTGCTTTAAACTAACTAACTAATCTCTTTCACAAAAGTACAGCGTCCTAGAAGACTGTTAGCTGCGTTTTTGAACTGTTTTGACGTGTCGTGACCATTGTTTTCATTGCAATTGTCTTTATTTCAGTCGGGCTCCAAGACAAAAGCGAAAGCAAACGCAACCGCCTCGACTATCGCGGCTACGGTAACGTGAAGATCCACGGCATTGTCGACACCAGCGTGCGATTCAATATGAGAATTAAGCCGAAGACCGACGTGTTCACCTTCAGGCTGAACTACGAATTCAACGACGCTTCAGAAGAGAGGTGAGTGTTGCCGTCCCTGCTTAAAAATCATTTTTGTATCACTTTTCATTGCACGTGCTTTGAGCTTGTGTAGTACAATGTTCTTTTCAGTGGCAGTATGGTGATTGCATGCGTTAAATTGGACTATGTTAGGTTGTTGATAAATAGGTACGCTTTGTCTTTACAAAAGCTGTTATTGCAAAATCATATATTATTGTAATGCGCTTGTAATGCAATCACCTTGCAAAGTAGGGTGTGGTTTAAAATTATCTTCTTAGTTCGCTGTGCAAACCTTCCTGTCAGGTGGAAATGGCATAACTTTAAAAAAATTACATATCGTGTTGGTTCATCGTCAGATGCATTTTTTGCTTGAGAATTGTGCTTTTTTGTTTAAGATGCGATTATAAACCTGTGTTCACTAACTTCTAACTGACACTTTTGCAGGATCCAATTTTCGCACAAACGGATAAACCGATCAACAGCCACGTTGACCGACTGGGGAGCGGAGCAAACGTTAAGTTTCTCTGAGTATCCTTATTTGAACCACTACTTGGCGTTCGCTCACACCTTCGGAGATGATCAGATCACGTCGTACGTTAAGTTAGGATTTGGAGCTCATGCAGGACACAAAGATAGCAAAAAGTACCTCATGTTCAATCAAACTTTCATCCAAAGGGAGTTGCCAACAGGACAGTCCGAAATAAGCGGATCCGTCAGCTTCGCCATGCGTCCGCGTAAAACCTCGCACAGCGTTGGTTTCAGTCACGTTCGCGACTCCTCGTCGTTCACTACACGTGCCAACATTGACGAGTACGAAGGCTCTGTGCTGTTTCATGACAACAGCTTAGCGTCTGGTATGATGGACCTGACAGTTGAGACCGACGTTCTCACCCCGTGGGGTAATCTACGACTATCCGATCGAATTGTGGAACCACAAAATGACATGTACCACATGAGCGTCGCAATAGGACTGGGTAACACTGGGTCGTTAGGCGTGGTTGGCCACGTGTACCTTGACAATCTTGACCAACGCAAGAGACTCGAGGTGAATTTCGACGGTGGAGACGAAATGATTCTCCATGCCAGGTCACTGTGGGAGCGCGTCGGTCCAGGGGGCATCAGCATCCAAAACACCATTGAGTCAAAGTTCAACAGGCTGGTAAACGTCTCTGTCCGCTACGAAGGAGAGAAAGAAGGTGGATTCGAATCCAACTTACTGGTGGAGCACGTCCCGCGGACTCGCATGGAACTGGACGTCGACGTTGAAAATGGTCTGACTTCTGCGAGAAAGCGTGCGCGTTTTGATTTTAAAGATCACGTCAGTCGCAACCGGTTCATTCAGGTCAAAGCTAGAAAGAACAGCGTACAGTCAAGGAGATCCCAGCAGTACGATGGTGACCTCACAATCCGTACCGACATTCCAGCAATTCCATTCCAGTCGGTGCAAGCCAACGGGGAAATAGCAATGCGAGACTCACGTAACACCGCTAGTGCTTCCTTGAACCTTAACGATGAGGAAATAATCAGCGTCAGTCCGAGCTACCAGTACGAACTTTCTGACGGTAGTTCTATAAGCACAACGACTGCGACAGTAGCCGGACGTCAGCAAATAACTGGCGTGCTACCCGCCTCGGCAAACCTCACACTCAGCGTGGAAAACAGCGAAAATGTTGGCATCGACGTTCGCTACAGCCAAGACGAATCCGATATGTTACTTGGAACATTTTCCATCGCCATGCAACCCTTGAGGATAACTGGAAATGTTAATCAGTTCTTTAGCACTGTTTTCCCAGGACAACTTTCTGTTGATGTCACTCCCATAACTAAAGGCTTTAAGGTCGATGTCAGTGTAGACGAAGAGCCTGCCACAGTCAAGGTAGTCCGTTTAACGGACAAATCGGTGAGAGCGACCTGGTCGCACTCCAGTCGACGTCTTTTGGAGAAGAGTTTGCCGCGATCAGCAACTGCTGACCTCAACTGGGGTCGGCGTGATTTGGATAAAGTTTTTGGAATGTGGCTGACGGGCACTGTAGATCGCCGGAAAAATTTCAAAGCCGAGATACATTATCGCTTTTATACCGACTTTATGGCCGACACCGACTCTTATGTGACTGGCCCAATGGTGAAACTCCAGGTGACTCACGACGACATACCGCTGCTCAGTTTAGTCCCGAATATTACTTCCGAAACAGGATACAAGCGAGGAGACAGATATTTCTTAACAGGGTTAATACACCGCATTAACGATGAGGTGAGGTTACATATCAGACTTGAGAGACTCGACGAAACGGTTTACCTGGCAGCGATTCAAAACTGCACCTCCTTGATCAATCACGGTCTTCCGCAGAAAACACTGGTTTCCCTGCAAGGAAGAGCCAACTCAGTGAGAGATATCTCTGCCAACGTCACCACCCAAGTGGACGACATACACGGCCTTGCCAGCTTCACGTTCAACAGCGAACTTATCCGTACGGTGTACAAATCGAACTGCACCGAGATGCTGGGCGACTTCGGATTTGAAATCGACATGCCTGCTGCCGACGGCTCGTTTGTTCTCAAGTATGTGAAAGACCAAGTTGAAAAGCAAGCTAGTGTAAGTGTAGACTTCGATCGTGCTCAGCGCAAACTAGATGTTCAATGGTCGCAGAACATTTATGAAAACGACGCTCTTGCTCATTTTCCTAGAACTGGCGCCTTGAATTTCTTGTACACACTTAACGATGACGGCTTTGAAGCAAGACTTGCCAAAAGATACAATAGGTATAGTTTTCTTATCGAGACCCAGGGCAGCTGGGTGATGCAACGTAATCGCGGTGAAGTGAACATTGCAGGAAGTATTCGCCAAAACATCCTCGTAAATGTTCCTACGCTTAGCACGAGCGTTACCGCAACCACCGATTACGCGACAAGAGCATCTGGTTCTGTCTCATACGCCATTGGCGAAAAAGATGAAAAGAGAATACGGCTTGAACTCGGATATGATCCCGATCAATACGCGGTGGAATCACGGCTTTATCACAATGAGCCAAAGTTGCCCATACCAGCGACATTACAGTTCACGGGATCATGGGGTCAAGGATTATTAATATGTGAAGCAACATTGGGGGCGATAGATCGTACTGGTGCTGTTGCTAGTTACACCTACGATCAAGAAAACAACAGAGTAACCTTGTCTTTCCGTCACAGCTTGCCAATCTTGACAAACAAAGGCGTTTATGAAACCTTCGAAGCTGAAGTTTCTGTTCTTCCCGAGTTCAGGAGCGCACCGTACTCGTTGTCAGTGAACGGTTCTCTGCAGCTGGACGAAGATCATTACAGCGCACAAGGAACAGGTTCTTTCACCAAGAGCGAGTCGTCCGTAATAACCATTAGCAGCGGCTTCACTCACGACATTGCGAAGCTCGTCGCGCTTGTACCTCGACATGTCGCCACTACCGTCAACCTTCACTACACAGCACTAAATGGCCGCTATTCGGGTTCTTTCGACACTCATGTTCAAGTGGATGAAAGGGTCGCATTTCGAGTAGTAGTCGAAGAGTTTGCATTTGAGAGCACCGGAATAAATATGGAATTTGAACTTGGTCATGATATACCCACGTTTCATAAGTTTGGTGTACCTTTGAGGATTGCCGGGGTGACCAAAGTAAATTGCGGAACATTTGATCCAAGCAACATGCAGGCTTCAGTAGACCTGACCAGCCGGTTGAGCCGCACCATAATTGACGATAGAACTGACACAGAAATCCAACTCCAAAACAGAATTTCGCTTTCTGCTGACATGCAAATTTTCAAGAAGCACGTGACTTTGACTGGCAGCCATGACTTCGACTTGCCTAATTTTCCACGTAACGTTAGCTATGAAATCTCTGTTTCTGGGTCCGGGCACACTCACAGTCCCGTGACTTATAAAGGTGTCACCATGTGCCTCACGCGTGATGGTGTGAAACAAAGAATATCTGTCACTATGAGCCATAACACACATGAAAATAGTTTTTTCTTGAACTCTGCACACAACGTCACTGCCATTTTGCCATATGGAGTTCCACGCAAAATGTCAATCATCTTCCAAAAACGTGGAACATACGATGCGGACTTGAAGGTGGTCTACGACACGGCGAAGAAAAGCATCGGTTTCAAAATCGTTTACAATGGCCAGCCTGCGAGGCTCGTAGTTTATTTCAGCCACAACTTCGATATACTTGCGGATAAGATCAGCTTGCCAAAAAGGTTAGGTTTCGACTCTGGATTTGATCTTGGTGAGGAGAGCTTCAGCGGTGATTTGCATTACACTTGGGGTGAAACGATACACTATGTTGATATTCGTCAGGTCAGATGGCACCTTGACGAACAACCCTCACTGGAAATCAGTGCAAGAATTAAGCACAACATCACAGAAGACAACTTAATTCCAAACAAATTTTACGCCAGTGCATATGCAGACCTTGACCATGTTATCGCTGAGTGGCGCGTAGGTGCTTCAAGGCCAAACAAACGTAAACTTTCCATTTCATGCAACAACATCTTGCGACGAACTCTTCCCGTCCAAGTTAGTTGTCGCTTGACTGGTAGGTTCGGCAAAGAACTGGAACCATTACAAGTGACGGCCCGAGTGAGCGATGAAGAAGAAAGCAAACGTTTGGAAGTACGCTTTCAAAAAGGCAGATCTGACCTTCAATTCCAGGTTGACGGTTCTATCGATAAAGAAGCATGGGCAGGAGAAATAACAGCACAATTGGTGCAAGATTTTGTTGAAAATGATGTCTTCCCTACTAATATGGTTTTAACCACCAACGCGTCCATCAACAGTGCCTTTGTCAAACTTGAAGGATTGAAGGAAGCACCTTTCCAGGTGAAAGGCGGCTACGGTTACAATCTTGAAACTTCCTCAGGTTACGTCGAAATGAGCCATCTTCAAGATGATTGGGAGCTTGTGCCAAAAGATCTTAGGGTAGATGTTACATATTCGGAATCCAAAGCTGAAAACATGCGAAACATTAAGGTTGAAGTCAATCATGGTAGAAAATGCAACACCATAACTGCTACCAACAGCTACCGCTCCGACTCTGACTTTTTGTACGGCCATGTGAGTTACAAACATGATTTCCGTGATTTCCAAGAAAAAGTTCCAATGCATGGGTCTGTGCATTTGCTCCTAGCAAAAGCTGACACTTTAGTTGAGGCTCAGCTTAACGTTACCATGGGCGAAGAGTCTCTGACACATTCTATCAATGCTGGATACGTGAAGGAGCCGCAAGAGTGGTCTTCCACTTTCATGGCAACACACACCAATGCTTATTTGAAGCCAAACGTCCCTCACACCATCAGCTTAAGCACCTCGGCTCATTGGGGTGATAACATTTCGGGAACGGCGCGTTTCATGTACGGTGATGAGGAAGCATCAGTTAGTATCCAAAGCGACTGGGAAACAAGTGCTTCCCTTGAAATAAATCACACGTGGGATTTTGAACCTAAGCAGGTTGAAGTATCTGTGAGTGCGTCAGCTGAAGACGGAAATGTCACGGTGCAAGTTGCAATAGATGGTATAAGGCAGGAGGCCATCTTGTCTGGCAGTATGCAAGATGATGAGCGACGTGTTCGCTTCAGACATGGTTTCGAAAACCTTCCCATACCACGTGATTTGAGACTTTCTGGAAGTTACAGGTTGTCGCCTGATGTTCATGTGTCTGTTACAGCTAGTGTAGATGACAAGCAGTACAGCGCTTCCGGAGGTTTAAAAAAACTGGAAAATGGTTTCCATGTCACAACATCGTTGCTTGATGATATCATCCGAACTGCGACGTTCATACAAAACGAAGTGCCTGCTGGTTTGTCTTTCGAGCTTGATCACAATATTCCAGAGCTCTTGAACTACATTCCCGGCTCCATTGGTTTTTCTGGAAGTGCTGGCGTGACTCCCATGCCCAATGTCACTGTGTCGCTTCGTCAAGATCAAACGACTCAAGTATTTAGTGCTGAAGCCGACCTAAAACAACTGCGATTTTCTTTACAGAATGGCTTTGCCTCTTTGCTCATACCTGAATCACTAAGCATTGATGCATCTGGCTCGACAACTCCACTCACGGGCCACCTGCGCGTAGTTGTCAACGGAATCGAAAAGTCTTTTGGTGGTGAAGTGGACTTCGAACAGATGCAAGCACGCGCATTTCATACAGCCCAGGAGCTTGATGATCTTTTTATTCCCAGGGACATCGCTGTTGGGTTAAAAGGCAGTTCAAAACCATTGTCTGGAGAATTGTATGTGTCTGTGGATGGTTTGATTCGACGTGTGGGTGGATCAGTGGATCGAGCCCGTGGCCAAGCTTCCCTCTACCAGTCTGCTCCGGAAATGAACTACCTGCCCAGAAATATCACACTTCAAATAAGTGGAAGTGCACAACCCCTGCACGGTTCAATATCTCTAACAATGGACGAGGTAAAACACCAAGCGTCAGCTGAGGTTGTCCCAATGCGGTCACTGCGCCTTTCGCACACAGTTCCAGGGTTGAGTACGTATGTTCCAAAAAACCTGGCAGTTGACTTTAGCTTCACTGGACAATCAGCACAAGGTAGCCTTAGTTTTACCAAAGACGAGGCTCAGAAACGCGTAACTTTTCAAGTATTGACAACACCAAACATTCTCGTTGTTGTTGAACAAAACATTATGTCTGAATATGACATTCCTTCGCATCTGCAGGTTAACCTTGGAGGAAGCCTGGACTACAAGAACGTATCTGTTTATGTTCAAGTTGACGAAAGCTTCGTCAGATTGAATGGCAACTTGTTTACAGGCAGAGCTGACGGTGGTTGGTATGGTTTTAATGTGGAAGGACATCAGATCACGGAAGGACGTTTCGGTAAGCTATTTCAAGCGGCCGACATTGTGACGAATGGCCAAGTCCAGCTGAAAGGACGCAGAGCAGACAACGATTACGAAACGCACGTAATCATCAACGTAATCGAAGATCACAGTTACCAAGCCCATGCCATTTTAATACCAGAGCTGGAGGGTAATTCTGTTAGCTTAAGTGGAGAATATTCTCACACCTACGAGGATCTTAATCGAACGATAGGGGCGTCAGTGCGAGGTTATAAATCCAGTAATGGAGACTGCAGTCTAACTTTGGAAGGGGAACAAAATTCCCCTGAACATGTATACGTTCGTTTGGGTGGAACATCAAACATGTCTTTTGGAAAACTGTCAGAAGGCTACTTGTCTTTCTATGCATCACATAACGTCCCGCAACTTCGTAATATTGGAGTAGCAAACACCATCGAAGATACCACCCTGCACTTCCAAGTTCAACCATTATCTGGAAACATTTCTCTTGTTGCTCGAGTGGATGGCCAGTCATACAGGCTTAAACAGAATTGGACCATTGAATGGACAGAAACACTTAAGTCGTGGAAAAGAGTGGTCTTTGTAGCTAACCCTCATGAAAAGCAGGACATTAGATGGTTTGAGTCATTTGAAATTGCCCACAAACTTGCCTTGAACACTGCGGGTGCTCGCGTGTACTTTGAACGCACCGATTTCAGTGACAGTTCTATGCAATCGGACGAAATCGGTGGAAAAGTTTACTATGACTCCATGAGTCCAGCCATAGTTGTGGATGTGAGACAGTCAGACCTGAACGCCTTCGGAGTTCCTGTGCGTTCAGAGGTGTCTCTGAAGAAGGAGAAATCGGATTCTGAGATGAACTGGAACTTTAGTCTGAAAATGGATGACCAGGTCTTCAACGGCGGTTTTACGTGGGAATTCCATAAACCTGTCTTTCGTCAGAAATTAAGCGCTTTTGCTAATCACAATGTAACCTTTCTGCAGCAACTGGAAGTTCCTGAGAGCATGCAGTTTAAGGAGACTGTAGCTGTCGATTCCGAACCCCAAGGCCCTTTCCAATCAACTCTTGAATTTTTAGCGGCAGCTGACCATCGTTTTTTTTCAGGCAAATTAACTCAAAATCAGGACGAGAGGCAAGGCACAGTTTCACGAGCCGTGCAGCACAATATTCCTCGGCTGGTGGAATGGTTGAAGTGGAAAAAGGTGAATGAAACCTATTCCTGGTCAGTTGATGGCGCCGATACATCAGCGCGTGGGGTTCAATTTACGGACGACGTTCTCACTGGCAACTACACCTTTTCATACAATTCGGATAACGGAAACATCGATTATTTTTATAATGGTGTCACGGATGAGTGTCGAGCTAAGTATCGTGTAGTGAAGAATGGAGAAACTTTCCATCTTCTTTTATCTATAAGCAAAAATGGCGCGAATGTGTTCCTCATCCAATTTGGTCTTGAAACGCAACAAAATATCCAAGCTCGATTTGAGTGGAATCTTTACGGACCTGAAATCATATCGGATTTTTCGCATTCACGAAATCCAACCGGGCGTGTTCTCTCTCTTTCTGGTACTGTTACAGTAGATGGTGTGACCTACAACACTGCCACGACCATGCAGCCTCACACTCGCGATGGAAAGAATGGTCATGCTTTGTCTCTGAATTACCAAGCTGGGGAAAGAAAATCATTTGAAGTAGATATAAAGGAACTCCGTGGCGACAATTCTGGATTGGTTGCTTTCTTCCTGTTGAACAACAAAGTGATTAAAAAGTACCCTCGCCGGTCACAAGTGCACTTGCAGTGGAATGCAAACTCTGTTGACTTGCGCCTTGCAAAAGGAAGGAAGAGCTTTGCGGTGGAAGGTAGGTTCTCCAGCGAGGAGAACACCGAGTTTAGTGGCACTGTAGCACAAAACATCGATCAGCTAATCGATTTTGGAATGCCACAAGAAATTACAGCAGAAATGACTTCCTCCGCCTCCAGCGTTTCATGTGGTGTTACTTTGGATGAAATCAACGTGTTCCAGTTGAATAATGAAGAACCATCAGCATCTTTGGTTGTTCGCGACTTGAAAGGAAACACTCTACTGGCATTTAGAGATGCATACCAGCTCGACCCATACATTAGCATTAGAGTATATTTGGAGTCGCCGCCCTTGGATCTGAGATACAGACTGGTAAGTTCCTTGATTCTCTTTGAAGAAGAAACTGGCAATTCATCTTTTGCTTTTGGTTTGGAGGATCTGGTTGCAAACCAGAGAGTCAAATTCGACGTTTATGCGTACCCCGAAGATGTTGATGCAATCGATGTATGTGCTGGAGCAATCTTGTCTTCTTCCATGAAGGCTTTGCCCTTCAAACTGTCAGTGGTTGTCAACTCATCGTCCGATGCCGACGCGTACACACACGGAATTAGCGCAGGTTTGAATGACGAGGTAGTCTCTGCTGTGGGTAGGTATGAACCTGGAGACTTCGAACTTACCGTCGAACAGACATGGCTTCCTGTTTTGAACGTGCTCACCTTGTCTGGCACCTCAAGGAAAGTGAACGAGGAACGGAATAGCACCCTCAAATTCCAGTGGGGAACCGAGGAGGATAGTCTGGAACTGGTGGCAGCAAGTCAAGTAACTGCTCTTGCTCAAACTCATTCTTTGCAAGTCACCCAACCATCAGAACTCATTCCATTTGCCAAATGGTACGTGAAAGGATCATACGACTTTTCCACTCCGTCCTCGTATCTGTTCAAAGCGTATTCAGATCTAGATGGCCAAGCAGCGTCTATTAACGTAAGATACCAGGGTAGCTTTCCGCGCCCGCTAGGACATCACAAACTGGTTGTTGACATCATGCAACCCATAATTTCATCAATTCCTAAGATGTTTACCACCACTGGCAACATGACTATCTCTGCAGATGGGCTGTACGACAGCGACTGGCGAATAACATCGCAAAGAAAAGAGCTTGTTATTTTGAAAAAAGCTTTCCACCTGACAAACCGCGCGTACACGGTCCAATTCCTGTGGAAACAAGGTTGGTTCGTTACGCCGCTTCGCTTCATTTCCATCACCAGTAAAGGTCAAGAATCGGACGGTGTCGTTTCTGGAATGACAAGCTTCCAAGTCGACAACATGCCTGTCATGGAAGGTGAATTCAGCTACAGCATCGACGAGAAGGACAACAGAGTGAAAAAGTATCTTGAACTACAGTTGCAGTCTGGTCCGTTGTCCGAATGGGTTTACTTCCGCACTCTCGGTTTCTCAGCCTGGGCAAAACAGAAGTCTGCGCGTCGAGGTCGACAACAGCACCCGGAGTGGAGCATAACTGCGGATGTGGACAGACACGTCTATCACTTTTCAGGGAGTAACAAAGTAAAAACTTCCAAAAATGTTCGCAGGTTCTCGGGCGATATTACGTTGAGCCATCCGCATGGTTTGATTTTGTTTGGAATGCCACTTCCGAAGGAAAACACTGGAAGTTGGGTCATATCTCTCACGCCGAAAGGTATGCGTTCACGAATGGAATACGACAACGAATTTATGAATAATCCGTTTAGGCTAAGAAACCAATACCGTTACGGAAACGATGACGTTCTGTTGCATGGAAGCACCTCGATCAAGTACGGAGCTGAGACGGCTGATGATGATATCACGCTTGAAGTTCGGCTTTCAAGGAACGACAATGACTTTGACTATGTAACCGCTATTGCCCTTAGTTATCCAGATGAAAGTATCGACGGCAGCTTGATCTTGAATGGTTTGAACTCGGAAGAAACTTTTACAGTTGAGGGAATTTTAAAGAATTACGACGGTGAAAAGAGAAAGCTGTGGAAGCTTGGTTTCTCCTACGTTAAAACAACCGGAATCATTCAGGTCTCAGTTAACGCACCAGATATTGAGGAAACCGTCTTGAGGGGAGACTTTCCCCTTGTTACGCGTCAGGTTGCTCAGCTGATCCGACGTCTGTCGACAGAGGCTGCCAATACGCGACTGAGATTAGTCAAAGGAATGGACGAAACCGCAGATGTTTACGACTTTTACGTTGGTTATGAAGTGGACGGTGATGCCACTTACACGGTGCATTTGAAAGTTGGCGATGATCACGGCATGAAGTATGCCCAGCTTGAGACCAAGCGCAACCTCGTCGTCGACAATCGTGTCGCTCGCGTAGCAGTTGACCTGGTTAATTCCAGGCTTATTCAGCTCCGACTGGAGGCACTGCCTGCCCTTAAGGATTTCATCCGAAATCTGTCCGTGACGTTGGACCATGAGCTGGTTGATGAAGTCAACGCAATTGCAAATGAACTGGTACACTTTTTGGAATCAAGCAGATCGATTGTAACCGGCAGCTCGAATGTTGAGAACGCTGTGGCTGGATTCCTAGACCATATGATTGCTGAGGTTAACAGCTTGCGATCATCATTCACAGATGCGACCTCAAACTTTTTGTTGATTTCATCGGACAAGTTCGACAACGTGCAGCAACTGTTACAATACCATGTGCATGAAGACATCCTCTTCCTTATGGATCTTGTTGCGGAAGCCCAATACCAAGTTGCCCGCCCTATAACGGATTTCGTAGACGAATACAAAGACGCTATGTTGACTCCAGTCGGCACCACGATCAAGGGAACACTCAAACCAGTGGAAGACGTATTGTCAATGATTAATGCCAATGAGCTCTGTGGCGATCTTGTTGACGAAGCCTTGGACAAATCTGCAAGTTTCCTTATTGCCAACGTCGATGCAGCGCTATTTGCTTCCAGGCACCCGATGTCTGAACTGTTACTTGTCACCGACTCTGAAATTACCATCAGCATTCCTCTGGAATTTGATGTAAGTTTCTAAAACTATGCATTTCTATTTTCTAATAAAGCAAATAACGTGTAGAGCATAAGCTGCTGCAGATAAAACAAATATTGTAAAAAAATTGTTTGGTAAACTATGCACGGAGTTGCTGTAGATTCTTATTGCAAACAAAGCAGCCGCAATAATCCAAAACATTACTTCACGTTTCGGCTTATGCGTAAGCCATCATCATTTATTCCTGATGATGGCTTACACATTAGCCGAAACGTAGAATAAAATAATGTTTTCGATTATTGTGGCTGTTTTGTTTGCAATGAAAAAAATGGTTGTTCACGTTTTTATAGACGTACCCAACTTCGCCTATCAAAAATCTTCCATTCACAAAAGACGTGGCTGCGAACCAAAGTTGTTTTCAAAAAAAGTCGAAACGTGATCCTGAAGTTGGAAAGTTATTATTTTTGGAACGCGTTTGATCGCAAGCGCGTGTCTGGTTCATCACCTGCTCGTGATTTTCCCTCAGACTGGAGTTGTTCAGAATGCTAAGTTGCAAATAACCTCTGTCATTTCAGCTGGACCGCTTCGTTCCTCTGCCAACTCTGGACGAGGTCAAGACTTGGTTGGTGCAGACAGCTCTCGCCGTCAAGATCGACGATACTGTAAAGTCGATGTATTCTGTCGCCGACAAATACTACCTTGTGCGTTCTGCCGTAAACATGCCCAGGGACGAACTTCTACCACCATTTAAGGTATGCGAGTAGATTTGTACTTTGACATGTTATTGGCCCTGCGAAGATTTGTTCATTGTTAAGATTATTTGATGTTGCAAGCATCCCGACAAAACGTCGTTGAGTTGTAGAAACTGTTCTTGTTGCTAAAAAAACAAACAAAGAAACAACGAATGTTTATTTGCTAAAAAATATGTGTATACAAGTTTGCTGTCTTCTAGGTCGTACCCAAAACACAAACCTATCGTAAATTGCTTTTTTCAACTTTTGGGAATCGCACTGTTTTTCGCGAACTGGTTGAAATCAAGTCCAGGCATAAGCAGATGCACAAAAAACACGATTCTGACAAGTGTCTTGCAACCTTCCAGGGCCATGCCTTCGTGTCGGGCTTCCGCCATTTCAGCACCTTCGACAAGGAACACTTCGACTTTTCAAGCAGCTGCCAAACCACGTACCTCCTCGCCACCGACATGAGAAATCATAACTTCACAGTCACCATGTCCGCAGGAGATCGCAACAACGGCGTACCCGCAGCAATTGAGCTGATCGTGGAAAATCGTCGCGTGGCAGTCTTCAGCGACTACAACGTGAAGCTGAACGGCCAAAGGCGCAGCCTACCGCTCGTAGATGACAAGGTGGATCTTGTGATTTTCAAGCTCTGCGAGAAATGCTCCCTTCAAAAACTGGGACTTTTTGGTAGTTTGCTTCGCATTCCTCCAGCTAAATAAAGATACTTTTTTACTTGAGACTTTCGCGAATGCTTCGCATGCTTGGTGGCACTAAGGCGAAGACATTTTGCCTTTTTTTACGTCAGTAATTTGAATTTCGCAGATCTCCGCTTCCCTGCAAGGTAACGTCGTCCATCTCCGACATCTTGACGGAGACGTAGACGTAACGTGCGACTTTGACGTGGAGCTGTGCACAATCGACGTTTCCCCGTTTTACTACGGAGTTACCGGAGGCCTGGTTGGTCGCTACAACAACGAGCCCAGCGACGACGTCCTGAGCCCTGGACTCGAACATGTGCCGGACGTTACCATGAGGGCCAACACGTGGGAGGTAAGACAAGTGCTGTAAAAGTAAAAGCCTTCCCACTTTGCTGTGCGGTGGATTTGGGAAAGTGGAGCATGGAGCCGTGGTTAGGCGGCAGTGAGTATACAGCAAGCGCACATTCGGATGCAAGCTTCTGTCGGTTTTGCGCGATGAGTTCGACAGCTTAAAAACAGCGTAAATGGCACTTTGGTGTCATCACCGAGGCATGTTTTCATGCAGCGACGTGCAGTTTCAAACTTCCCGCACAATTCCGGTTTCAATTAAAGTTAAAAAAAAGGTGTTTGTTTGTTAACAGTTTGGTAGCATGCATTACTGTATAAGGCCGCTACACTTGAAACGGGACCAGGACTGCGTCAAATTGTCTGCACTGCAACCAGGCAAGGTTACGTTACAGGTTTTGGCGAGAACAAAGTTGATGCGCATGTGATCCTGTATAAAAACAATTACTGTAACCTTTTCAGACGTCAGGAACCTCGTGCCACACCGGAAACGAATACTCGTCCTGCGATTCGGAGACAGTAGCCCTTTGTTCGTCAATGTTCGGAAGCTCAGACTCGCCATTCCGTTCCTGCTTCTCTCTCGTCGATCCTGAGCCGTACAGGAAGATGTGCAACGACGACATGTGCCGCGACAGCGACGTGGTGAGAATGACACTCGCAGAAAATTTTCAATTCTTTGCGCTGCATTGCCTTTGCGCTGTAGCGTCGGCGTGTTAAAGTTTTTGCCACAGCGTCAGGAAAGTGAACCCATGCTTCTCCAATCTCTGTGCTTTGGTGACGTTCACGTGGAGCAACGTCGTTTAACGCAAAAACGCTTTTTTTGCTCTCAGAGCAAGATCTGCTCCGCATCGGCGGCCTACGCGTACAGATGCCGGCTGGCCGGAGCTCCTTTGGAGATGCCTGAGCAATGTTCTGTTTGCAAGGACGTGTCCGGCGGCAGCTTCAACACTGCCTCGGGCGCACTGACAACTACCGTGACCGGTGTCGACCTTGTTTTCGTTGCCCAAGAGAAGTCTTGCCTGAGGTGATTGGCGGTTTGTTAAGCAGTGCCTTCTGCCTTGAACGCTTTGTCGGTTCAGTTGCTTGAAAATGTTTTAGTTGAGTGTTTTTCATTTAATGAATGGAACGGGAGAAGAATAAACACACTGCAGACACTCCGCGCCAGCCATGCGTGGAAAGGCCCATCGAAAAACCTGGAAAACTTGTAATCAGCGTCAGCCATCGTACCCTGTTTTTCCTGGTTCGTCTATGTGACTGTGAAAAATACAATAGTTTGACATCATTGTCGAAAGTGTTTTAAAGAAACATTTTGAAAAAAATACCAAAAAAATTATATGTAAAGCAGTTTTTTGTAAAGGAAAATGTTAGGTACCCGGTGTGGACCTAGGGATTCGAAGACAATTTCCTCTGATTCTCGGAACCCGAATGGGGTTCCTCTAAAGTTAAGGTTCTTCACTTAAACGTACTGTGCAAAGAAAGCACATTTGGCTTTGCTTGGTTTGTTTCCCAGTCTTTGAATTACTCTTCTTAGGCTGATGTACTGAATTTAACTAATTGCGTATTGTTTGCAGACGACCTAGAAAGACCGTAGGAAAGTTCTTAAAGAGCTTGATGAACAACCTCCAAGCCAACAACCTCAACGACAACCAGTACTACCTTGTGGGTTATGGTGGCGCTGATGGTACGAACGAACCTCACTCATACACTATCAGCGGCAAACCAATCACCAATAGAAAGGTAAGGTTCTCTTGACCAACCTTTCCAACCACTTTTCGTTGACAGTGTTTTGATCCCTATTCGGGCGAAGTGGATTCTGACAACTTATCTTCATGCAACTACTGTAGGAGCGCATCGAATATTTCGCGTCCAGGCGTTTTTTCATCTTTTTTTGCAATGGTTAAACGCAACATAAACTTTTGCCGACTGGTCACCACCCTTTTTGATCCGTTTGCAGAAAGCCATCGGAAAGAATCTCCGTCAAGTCGTTATGTTGCAAGGCGACGACCAAAGCGACGGTCTTGCTGCTGTGGAATACGCCGCTCAACTGCCGTTCCGCGCTGGAGCTAAGCCTGTCATTATTCTGCTGTCGTGCGACGAATGCAGCAGCGACTCCTCGGTAAGATGCCCTTCGTGTCCGGTTTCGCTTAATATGCTTGTGATGTGAACAGCCAGGCGCGTAGCCAGGTTTTAAGGTTTGGCGGGGCAAAATACATTTTTCGGAGGGCAACATTTTTTAAATTAATTTATATGTTTAAAACAAATTCTTCTGGGCACAACAGAATGTTGGGGCGCAAAAAAAATTTGGAAGGTCACTGCCCTCGAATGCCATGATCCCTGCGGCTACGGACCCGTGAATAGCACGTTTTGTTTTTTTAATGATCAACTCGTGCGGAAGTGGTCAAAGTTCACAAGTTCTTAATCCGACATGCGCTGACCGTCATCTGTTTGAGCGAACAAGGTCGTCAGCATTCTCAGTGAATCTTTAACATTTTTATTCCGCAGGCGTCGTACAATAACGTCGAATGGAAACTGAGGCAGCACGGCATCGTTTTCCATCACATACCCCACAAACGGATTTCCACCGGACGCAACTCGAAAACGGTAAGTTCCTCAAACGTCCGCAGAGAAATACTTTGAATGCTGCGCCCCCTCCCTCCTTTGAAGCCAGCGCTTGAGCAACCTAAAGTTTCTCGGGCTCAAGCGTTGCTGTAAAACATACTTGCTCGTCTGCCTGCGACTTGGACAGAGATTTCATTTGCCAAGGAAAAATAATTTGTTGAGCTGTTTTTTTTCTGCAGGGGCGCACCGCGTTGCTTTTGTGCAAATCGGCTCCAACATCAAGTTGAACGCGTTGTGTTTTTCCTTTTCAGGTCTTTGGTTTCGACGGCCAAAATGCTTACATTAAGCAAAATATTGTCGCCGACACCTCTCTCGTCATCAAACCCAGCAAGAGTGATTCATGTGTTTCGTTGGCCACTGACACCGGCGGATCGGTCTGGGATGCTTCGCAGATGGTGAGCGTTTCATGAAACTGACGGTGTTTTGGGCCTTTGGGTTATCTGGGCTTGATATTCAAAATCGTGACTCAGGCATTAGCAGAAAACCGTCACATTTTCAAGATTTGAATTTAGGTTTGGTTCTTGTTTGCACTGAACCTCAAAATTTCTTTTTGTAACAGCAATATCTAGGTCGCTAGCAAATAAAGTTGAAATGTTCCTGCTTTTGGTGAGCGACACTTTCTGCCTCTTAAATGATTTTATTCGTTTTCAACCCTAAGAAATTTCAGCTGCAGCGGCGCATAAATGTTTTGCCAATAAATTACCAAATGGACAAAGGAGCTGTTTTGGGCGCAACTTTTGCGAAGTGTGCAGTGAAAACATCTTATTATCCCTTTGTTCTTTCGGCTGTGCTAAAAACATTCGCTGCGCCGGTTCGTCACTTACAGCAACGCGTTTCGTGTGTTAGAGCCCAAAGGTAATATTCCGGCTGTCTGTTCAGTTTCAAACAGAGAATACTTTGCAGGGCAACGCAATGTTCCGGAAGAAGCTGGCCAGGTACATCGCCAGTCAGGCTTTCGCCGGATCCTCAGTCAGTTGCCAGTGCATCGTGAACGAAGCCGGTATCGCAACCTCACAGTGCACGTAATCACAGGGCGAAAAGAACCACGGAACCGTCCGAATCTTCACGCACGCTAACCGCGTGTCATAATCCAGCTGTAAATATCAAACAACACTAGCTTACTTGGCGTTGCCAACAACCAGTCCGCGGCAACGAGGTCATGTTAGAGTAGAACTTCATAGCTTTTGCCGTTTTGCTTTACATTAATTCCTGCAGTTCTTCCTCGTTGTCGCGTAATGGACCGTGCCTTTTTCAAAACTTTCAATTCTTTTCGTTAATTTCCTTGTCGATTGTTGTTATTACTGTACTTCGTTTTCCCTTCTGGTCGTCTTTGTCAGCATTACACCGTTAAACGCAATTCCTTTTTGAACGCGTTGGACGCCATCATACGTAATCGTATTTCGTCAAACACCGCCGAAACATGCAGCTAGTCCGCAGATGCAGGCCATGTTCGCAAAGATGGCGGCCGGGTTGCCAGGCGATATGCACTTGAGAGAACTTGTGCGAATAATGTTTTGCCCTCTAGCCTTGTGTTGCTGCTTGTCGGTTTGTTTTTCGAGTGTTTTGCTTTCGACCGCGAAAATAAGGAACTTTGTACCGCAATCAAATGCTTGCGTGGTGTTTTCAGTGCGCGGTGTGTGTTTCGAAGAGGTTTCGCAGATCAGCAGACAGAGTCAGTGACGAGATTTAGTGATCGCTATCCTGAGCATTCCAACGAGCATCTAGCACAGAGATGCACAACCCACGGCCTCGATGAAATTGCAGCCGTACACATGTGATTTATGTGGTGGCCGTGCATTAATAAAAACCGTTTAATCACTGTCTGCGGACACTCAGTAGACACGCGGCCAAGCAGACGAGTGGAATTGTGTTTGAATAAATTTATTGAAATATTGGAGATTCCATTATACTTGCAGGCACGACTAAATGGGATCAGGTAGATCCTTTTCCTGAACGAAATTCATAAAAATAACAAATAACTCAAACCCATTGGCGGCCGTAATTCATAAAACAAAACGCAACGCGGCCGGCACTCGCGAAAAGGTTGTGCACCCACGCTTTAAAACTTTAGGCTGCAAGCTTAGCACTGAAGAATGTAAATTTGGGGAGGAACGAACAGACGCCTGAAGAACTGCACATCATCGGGGAAAAAACGTCCCACACGAACAAGAAAAAGACGCCGTAAACCAGTGGTTCTCAAACTTTTTGAGATCGCGTACCACCTGATGTTTATTTAAGGTTGGAGTGTACACCCCTTGGTTTCAGACGAACGTAATTTGCTCAAATGTACTTAAGATTAATATAGGAAATAAACGAATTAGCAACGGTAGCATAACACACGAACGAATTATAACACAGAAACGAATTAACAAAGCTTTTCGAATATGACAGGAAAGCTGCTCGCGTACCACCTGAAAAGCCCTCGCGT
>JGI24158J21664_10000887_pt1 | contig 30775 bp, 20 predicted proteins | sample Ectturendosymbi3_FD_21664 | JGI IMG/M metagenome (IMG submission 21664)
TAGGCCTCGGGAAGGTCTGGGACGCCGCCGAGGAGGAGTGGCGACGTGAGATCGAGAGAGCTCGAGGACAAAGAAGGCGACATGAGATCGAGAGAGCTAGAGACAAAGAAGGCGACGTGAGATCGAGAGAGCTGGAGACAAAGAAGGCAAACGATGCTTGTGTTTCGCTTCGCAATGTCAAGACTCTATTGAAAGTTATGAGGTAGCTTCTTGGGGAAACACCTCAAAGACAAAGGGGCCAATGGTAGTACTTGTGCGTTTATGACGAAATCATGGAGGACAGTTGCCCGGCAACGAACCTAAAGAATTTACAGCTTGCAAGGAATAGTTTCCAACCACAAATGCACATACGAACCACATATGTGGTGTTTAAACCAGCGTTTTTCAAACTTTATCATCTCGAGGACCCCCAAGTCATTTATTTATTTTTTGCGGACCCAGAGGTGAATACCATCAACAACAAATAAAACATCAGCCACATGTGGACAAAATGTACAAGTCTTTTATTCATGTTAACGTCTGCACAGTTGTCACATAAACATCGTAGGTTGAGTGAGTTTTGCGGTCCTGACAACATTCTTCTACAAGCGTTGAATATTCTAGGCTTGATTTTGGACAAAGCTAGTCGAATGTCTTGTCTCACATCCATTCTTTTTCGATATTTTGATATGTTTTTTACCAAACTCGGCAAACCCGCCTCATATCAAGGAAGGTCTTCTTTCAATGTAATCACAGCAACAGTGTAAGTCTGTAGCTGAGAAGCCCAGAAACACGACAGCGAAAGTGAACATAATTTTATTTTGACTCCATTCTCGGCACGCAAATCTATGAGCACTTCATTAAAATCTTCGTCGTCGTCAACTTAGTTTAGGTCAGCTAAAAATGGATCTCTCATTCATTCCGCTCTTTTTCCTCCCACTACCTGCTCTTGCCTCCTAAGTTGCTGAAAACCAGGGTTGCCAGGTTGTCATGAATGAAAAAGGCCACATCAACCGTAAAAAAGCCAAATACAAGATAAATACAAAACGACATTTGTAAACACACAGTAAAGGTTGCACTGCACTTTCAAAAGACAATATACACATACATCCAATAAAGCTCACTCATATAGTAAGTCTCAGAATTTTTGGTCTTGCTGACGAGTAACTTGAAAACAGCAAAAAGAAAGGCATGCTACAAAAAAATTAAAATTTAAAATTCTAATGCAGAGTTTGCAATTAAAATTTATCATTTTGTGTGCAGAAATCTGCCAAACTGACGTTAAAATTGAATTGGTCAAAAAGTTTTTCAAACAGAATTGAAAAAATGCCAGAGGAGTTAAAAAAAGGCCAAAAATTACAACATTTGGCCTCAAAAAGCCAAACTGGCAACACTGCTGAAAACATATGCTTATACCAAGACATGCCTAACTTGTCTTTTGAAGTTGTGAAGTAACAATGACGATTGGCAACTAACTTCAGTAATGCAACAATGACTTTTGATTTTATCTTGACATTTGATAGTACCGTGACTTTTGATGGAAAGCTGAAAACGTCCAAATAATTGGACTACTCAATAAGACAAAACAGCAATATCCAAACGAGAGGTTTAGTATTATTGCTGTAGTGCAAACGTATTTTCATCACTCTTAATTTCTTGAAGTTTTGGTCACTCGATGGAGCCCCAAACACCAATTTTTTCAACCTCCGGGGTTCCGCGGACCCCACTTTGAAAACCTATGGTGGTTTGAACATTTCGTTGTTATTTAGCAAACATAATTTTTATTAAAATTGTGCAGTTAAAAAAGCTGTGCAATGCCCTGTATCAGAAATTGTTTCTCTTTTAAATGCAACTAATCCTTACAACCAATTAACACAGCACACACAGGACACGTGACGTCTCACAAAGCACGACTTTTCGAACAACGTGCTATTTGTCGGCGAACCATGTAATTATTCCGACGCGCTGAGCGGAAGCTGGCGACAGTCGACAGAACGGATTTCACGCGGTCGCGAGAGGCCGCCGTCACACAAACGTTGTCGCCACGGCAACGTCAGCAAGACTGCAGAAACCTTCCACTAAAAATCGTCGACGCAGTCTTATGTGCAAAACTACACTTGCAAGAACTTAACAGGGAAGAATAATCAGAACATTAGCGCGACAATGCTACAGCTGAAGAACCGATGACGGCCAGTTGTCATTCTGTCGTACTAGTTCTAGTTCTTTAAACGCTTCAAAGAACTAAATAGTGCTTTCTTTCCAACATCACACTTTCAGTATCAACAGCAGCTTTATCGTTCACATTCGGTTCGTAAATTTAAAAGTTGAAAAGGAACAAAGTTTCAGCAAAAGAAAGACATCCATCCGAGAGCCACAGTCTTTCAACAAGCGTTTGGCTGTCGTTAACGATGTAATGGCAAACGACAATAACTCTGGCCTAAATAATTGATTGTAGTGACGATCGTCAGGCCAAGTTACAACATTTCTGATCACGCGAGCTTCAAAAGGCTTTTATATTTTTGAGCTAGTCCGAAACATGTGCTTTTTCTTATCATTGACTCGTTCGTATCGTTAAAGATTTACTTTCAACTAAACCAACCTTTTTTCAGCGCCGACGACTGAAGTCTTGGTAGAAATAATTCGGAACCAACATATTTCAGTCAAACGACGCGCACCTCACGATAGGAGCGACAAACAACGTGACCATTTAACACTTGAAGCGTTACTCGGTTCGCAATTGGCCGTTTGGGGCGGTGGGCGTGGCTAAACGACAGGAGCTCGCACCTGCCATAATGACCAGGCCGGACAATTTCGCGTTATGATGCGAAGGGAGGCTGATGGAAGGGCGTGATTGCTGGAGCTTCGTGATTTCAGATATACGCTAAATGATGCCAACGACCGCATCTTGTTTTTGAACTAAAAGCGACGTCCAAGCCGTTTACATGACAACAAGCCCACAGACACGGCATCGATATGTTATCTTCTGGGCCAGTTGGCTTAAATACGTGCGAACTCGTTTGGGTTCTTCGCCGCGCAGCACAGCTTATTGTCTCGTAGTTCGCGTCCAAGCGGAACAATGCCCAGCTCGCCACAACAGCGGTAACACGACACTATGAGAAGCGGAAACTACGCGAACTTTCATATCATTTACAGTAATGACCAAGCGCGCTCGTTGCATCAGCCTGCAGTTTGCGTCAAGCCTTTGTGAGTAATTTTCGGCGATGAGTTGGTGTTGTTGTTCGTTGGGCTGAGCGGCACGATCACTGCTTCCTCTGATCGGGACGGCAGCAGAGTTCGTCGAGTTGCTTGAACTCTTTCAATTACCGCTCCCGGGGCTGCTAATCAGTCAACGCCGTTTTTCGGCGCAAGAACTTGCATCGTCTATGGCAAGCGAAAAATCAACGCCTAAAGTTTTCACGTATTTACAGCAGCACTGCGAAAAACGTAAACCGCTTTGTCCGAAATAACTTGGCGTAACTGCGCGAGGACGGCAGGATTCCTCGCGCACTGTGTCCCCGAGTAAATATGTCCTTCAAGAGCTGCCCCATCGCCGCCAAATTTTTGTGTCAAAAAGTAAGAAAACAGAACAAGCTGGTTTAAAAAAAAAAGTTCAGATGTTTGGTTCAACTTCATACGTTCAAATTTTTGCGTCTGAAAAGAAAACAGAAAAAGCTGTTTCAAACAAGTAGCTTTCGTATCCGTGTTCGACTCACTTTTTACCGCCTGCTTGTTTCACGCGCTTCGAACACGTATAGTTTCCCATCGCGCTGTTCCAGTTGGCGGCGACCGCAGAATCGCACGACTCAGGGTCAACTGTCAGCACGGCGATCTTGTTCGACGACGGCCCGGCCCTGCTTTGGACCCCGTGCGGCAGGGGCCCGGGTTTGGGCTGAAAAACGAAGTTGCGGAAAATCACACGACGTCGTAGAGCGGCTGTTTTGATTTAAAAAAACAAACAAACTTCACAAAATAAAACGCTAGGCTTGAGAACTTTCGGGGAAGCATCCCCCGAATTCCTTACGAATCCCCGTTTAAACTGGAAAGTATGTGCCGTGACTGGTAAAACATAGACCCAAACACGTTTGGGGGTGACCGAAACAACGGCCAAGATGTGCGGCCGCGAAAGTGGAAGTGGCGCGATGTGAAGGAAGCACTCCAAGTATTTTCGGCTCAATCCCCGGAGAAACAGCAACAGGTCAGGATTACCCCGCCCCATTTTAGGCCAGTGGTTCTCAACCTTTTTTCTACCACGCCTCCCGTAAGCAATTGTCCTTTGTTTCAAGCCCCCCCTGACTTTTAATAGGCTGTAAAAACAAGTGTATTCATTGGTAAATTTATTGATCAAACTTTCCATGTTGTAGGGTGCATGAGAGCTCGCGCCCCCCCTCCCTCCCGGTTAAGAACCACTGTTCTCAACCTCACCTCGTTGAAGTACTCCAGTAGGACGGTGTGCCACTTCCCGTCGCTCAGGCCACCGGCCACGTATGGGTCGACCACGGACCAGGCCTGGCCCGTGGAGAAGTTCAGCTGGACCTGGCCGTCGATCAGCTCGAGGGTCATGAAGTCGTGCTCGTGATTCAACCTTCCGTTGTAGAGGATCAGGCCGTTACGGGCCGTGGTGGCGAAGCTGACCAAAGAAAAGGAAAGAAAGGAAACGTCAGGCGAGAATTGCATCGGGACGAAAAGAATTTCGCAACGTTGTATTTGCGCGTGCAAAGCTATTCGAATAAGCACGCGAAAAAAACGCAACAAACAACAGCAGCTTAAATCGACTTTGTTTCGCACAACGAGGCCAATTGTGAAGAGGCACTGCCGTCCGCAAACGGGGTTTCAATAATGTTCGAGCTTGATTGAACTTTTCCCAAACGACTAATCATATAAACACAAGCATTCTTCGACTCGGGTTTTTTTTGGTTCCACGACCGATTTTTTTAATGGCCGAAAAAATTAAGCCAATTCGGTCATAATGCTCTTTTTCCAGTCATAAAAACATATCCGCAAACGAAACAATTGACGGAACGCTTTTAAGCTATTTCGGCCAAAATGACCGAAATGTCTCGGCGAAAAGAAAAACCCAGTCTTCAACGCCAACATCACGGAAACGGCAGCAAACTCAACGCCATTCACAAACAGCGAGATCAACACTGTGAGAGAGACCGCGCAGCATGGCAAAGCCGAGGACTTCTTCGCAAAGCACTAGTCCTGAGAGTGGTCACAACTAAGCGCCTTCGCGAAAACTGCGACTAATCGCGTTTCGCCGAGCAATTACCGCGGAGCTCGTCCTGTGCGCTGTTTCCTAATTTTTCGTTGGGACATTTCGGTCATTTTTCCGAAATAGCTCAAAAACTTTCTGCCATCTTTCGTTTTCGGGCATTTTTTGAGCGAACAGACGTGATTTTATTTCAAAAAAGATCGGTCAATGACCGAAAAAGATCAATCCAGGTTTGCACCTGATCGAAAGGGTGAAATGCCATTGATTGGTCACGCCCGGCAGGGTGAGGAAGTCGCCGGGTCGGAAATGACGCGTGCGCAGCTCGCACTGGGGGGACGCATCGTCGCGGAAGGCGCTTCCGTGGAGTCCCAGCGCGCCGCAGTCGCACGATATTCCTCCTCCCACGACGTCGTTGCACTTTCCGCCGTTCTGACACACGTCACTGGCGCTGGCGCACGTGGCGTGCTTCATATCGACTTGGCAGTGCGCTCCTGGCGACAAAAACGGGAGGAGCGGATTTAGCGAAGCATGGGCAGCTCTCTTCATTTGAACTTGCTTGTTTTCAAAAAATGCAATCTCGCGCACAGCAACGTGAAGTTGGAATAATATTGATAACAAAAGCAAGCTTCACGTTTGTGGTGAGCAGCGTCCGGTCGGACACTTCCGCGACTTGGCAGCCTTACCACGATTTGAAAAACTGAAGCACTCGAAAGCGGAAATCGAGAACACTGAGAGACCAGTGTCAAAACAAACATCGGATGTAAATTCGCCGCCTGCGGCGCTGCATCTATGGATCAGTTGAAAAGCTTGCAGCGATGATTGCTTGCGCAAAGAAAACAGATCGCAGAAAATTGGCTTTGTCCAGCATAGGTCATTGTTTGCCAGGGGCAAATAAATAGGACAATCAACGGTTGTCAGTACAATAGAATCGGTGAATCGTTCAGAAGAATAAGGCCGAATAACCCCGACTGACGACCTGAAAACTGAAGAACTTGTCGTTGCAAAAGCATCTGCTCTTTTAGCAATGGCAGTGCAAAGCACACAAAGAACACTACAGTCATCACCACGCGGTATAGTTTTTAACCTTTTCTAGCTGTTTGCCTCTTTAGTCTTATTTGAAAGTTAAAATGAAACGTGAGTCGCGGCACAGCAAGCTACAGCATCAGGCTTGCAAACGTTAGTAGTAACAGTTTACTGGAAATGGATTTTTTTTTTATTCTTATGTTGTTGTTTTTTAATAATATTCTTATGTTTCCAAAATAAACAGTCTGTCAGGACACCGAAAAAACAACAAAACTGTTATTAAAAAGTGTTAAGCTCATACTGCGCGTTTCGGTCGAGAGACGGCGATAGAGATGCAACAATGTCCAGTTGATCCTGTGCAAAGCTGATTTCCCTTCGACCGAGCAAAGCCGGAAACGGTGACAGATTGTCGCAAGAGAAGAGTTGCCTCGTGAGCTCAATGTAGACTGTTAGTCTCGATGCGCGCGTATTCACTGAATAAATGCATGCTGAACAGGGGCGACAGGATGGTGAGTTATAACGTTGCTTAATACCCGTGTAGCATAGCTTGTATGCCTGTATGGGCGCTTATACTACCTGTGGCGTAGCCTATGTGGACCACTATAATACCTATAACATTGCCTACATCCATGGGCGTTAGAAATGGGGGGGTCAGAGCCCGCTGGAAATTGAAATTTTCCTGTTAACTTTTCAGTAGAAAAATGTTTTTCAGTTAGTTTCGCGTTGGTAAAATGAAATATCACCACTGTTGTCTTCCCCCCGAAAAAATCCTCCCGACGTCAATGCCCAAACCTATGGCAACAAGATGTGCAAGTACGGTTGACAGGATCGGCACTGGTTTATTATAACAACAGTTGCTTCTTGAAGTTCGTAGGCAAGTGAAACTTGACGTGTTTTCGTTTGGCCTGCAATAGCGCATCAGCAGCAGTCTGCAGCTGGTTGCAGCACGGACAGACTCACCTGTGAAGCCAGACTTGCACAAGCACGTGTACCCTCCTTCCTTCGGCACGCACTGACCCTGGTTCGTGCAAGGGTTTGAAAAGCAAAGATCCACTTCGTCTGAGCACGTCTCCTCGTTGGTGAANCCGATCGGGCACTCGCACCTGACGTTTCAAAAAAAAACATGTTCGATGTGAGAGCGAGAAGACAGAACAGAAGCTCGAGCTCAGCGTCTCTTTTTTTCTCAAGGTTTCTCGCTTGCAATACGCCTTCCCTAAAACTGAACGCGATTTATTGTTTCCTGCAGCGCGTCAAACAAAACAATTTAGTGAATTAAAGCGCAAACGCCAAAATCCGAAACACGTCTCCTCGCTGCAGCCCGCCTCCTGTTCCCCCCCAGCACATTCCTACGACGAACTCCGGTGACCGACATGCGACTCGCCGACAGAACAAACATTAAACAAAGACACGTTTGTTGAGTCGCGCGGTTGTTAGTTTTTTCGCATACACACGATACGCCGCACTTTGCGTGCAACACGGACAGCAGATGTTCTGCTAAACATCACGGCAGGCGCGTCTTTTCGTCGTGTCCGCACGCTTGTCTGGATGCGAGAACGGAATCCAACGTTCCGAAATTAACATGTGGTTCACTGCGAAAGCGCAACATATTATTGAACGAGAGCCGGAAAAAAATTTGAACCGGAAAATTTCGATAAGTTTCCGGAACATCGTCTGACGCGTCGGTAGCATCAGACTGAAGCCCTTTCCTATGAATTGACAGAATAATAAGTCTAAATCCCTTTGAGCCGCCAGACGTAACTTTCTAATCCTCACACTGCGCGAGGAAAATCCTTTCGAGATTCGAGGTACTTACTTCAGCCTGTACACTGGGTAGATGGGCCGGAAGATCATGACTGGCGATGAAACGAATGGCGCTGAGCTGTCGAAGGTCAGGATCGATGTGCAGCGCTTGTAGTTGAGGCAGGGCTCGCGCAGACAGATGTTGTCGTCGAACGGAAGGACGTTCTTGCCGGTCAGCTTGGACAGGGTCGAGCGGTTCAGGTAGACCTGGGAGACAAAACAGAGAATAACGAGAAAACGATTGAATTGAATTTGAAAAACAACACCTGCAAAAACAGATATAAAATTTAAATGAACAAAGAACTAAATATAAAAAAAAAATTTTTTAAATGGGAAAATCCTGACATAAAACAATGACAAGTCAGAAAGCAAACAAAACAAAGATAAGCCTGGCTGCCGATAGCGCGCACGCAACTTTAGGAGAAAAAAATTACACGAATACAACTTCGAAACAACGATTCTTTTGAGATGGGGTGAACAGGTCGTCTATCTATGCAGCCAGATCCAACAGCAGGCCTCGTCAATTTCCACGGTCTTGTCGATGAAACACTCGCACGTTGTTGAGAGTGCGCAAACGCAATTTCATCTTACCTGGTCTTGCAAATACTTGGACGGGAAGAATTGTCCGTCGTCGGACGCTCGCACTGAGAAACTGACGTTCAAGACTTTCCTGGTCACGTCCGTGTCGTTGTGCACGTTGAAAATGAAGACGTTCTGCAGAGACGGAAAGCTTCGGTCACGGGTTATTTTTTGCAACTTTAATAAGAGTTTCGATTTTGTATTTTGCAGTAGGTTTTGGGTGGACAGGCAGAAAGTGGTCGGATTCTCATCTGGCAAGCTTGAACTGTCGGTAACTCACAGGCAGGTATGTGTGTAGCTTGTAGTGGAGCATGCGACAGAGCATGGGTCGGGCCATACACCCTTTCTCTTCTTTCGACAACATAATGGACACAGAATACTTTAGGATAAGACAGGGGTCCTTAAAATTTGCCTCAGTACCCCCGGGGTACTGAGATTAGACATTGGGGGTATTCAAAGGTGCTGGGTAGCGAAGTCCAAATCCAGATTCAAGTTCTCTGAGAACTTGGACTTGAATATTTTTTTACCAGTTCTGTTTTATTTCTTGCACTTTTTCTGTTATTAAACTTTGTTGAAAAGGCGTATCCATATTGACGATAATTTTACTTGGAGGTATAGAGGCGTTAAACCTTTAAGGACTACTGAGGTAGCGGCTTTGCAACTTTTACAGAAATATAACAGAATGGTTTTACAGACACTTGTGAAGTGGCAAAAACTGCATGAAAAACATGAACTTGATAACAGTGAAAAGAGTAACGATTATATATTTGCATCAGAACGTCAGATTTAAAAACAACTCCACTCGCATTTCAACTCGAAACAAGGATTCAATCTAACAAACTTGCAGCTATACGCGCAGCAATGCGTCACTGTGCGACTACAATGCGCCGCAGGGCGCGAGCGCTGTGAAGCGGAAGACCAGCGCTTTTCCAGTCGAAGTCACGTGACCGGAGCGGGCACGTCGCGGGATTCCAACGGAAGTCAAGCGTTAACAAACAACTTCACCAGTTACGTTGAAAGTCGCGTCGAGCGACGACGAAGCTGGCAATTTACCGGCAGCGGTTTGTTCGCGCAAAACAAGTTGGCGCAACGGAAGAAGAACTTGGCCCGGGTGACCGAGGGCCAATTTGCAGGCGGGTCGGCGCTTGCGCGGCGGCGGCCGCGCCGGGGCGATCAGAAGCGATCGCGCGGTTGCAACTCGACACGGAACAAGGTTCACTTCACACACCGACCTTTGCGGGCACTTTGAAAATTTCGGACAGGCCTTCGGTGAAGTTGTACATGGTCGGCGAGAGAAAGGCGCGCGCGTCCATGTCCTGTATCCGGACCGTGATGCTGCGTCTCAGCATCTCATCGTTTATTGCCGTGACGCGCATGGTGCACTTCGCTGTGGTCGCGTGCAGGCCATCTGCAAGCAGACGATTGGCTGAACCGCGGTTTGAAAAAAAACAGAGCATTCTATCGCGTCACAGACGCTGCAAGATGCAAAGCAGTTCGTCGCTACTTGACTGGGCAACAGTTTCGTTTATGACGTACCGCTTACGTCAGTGGTTCTTAACGGGGTCCCCAGAAGGAATGCAAAAGTGTTTTCTTTTAACCCTAAGATGTATAAACAACAATCACTTCGACCCATGACATCACTGCAGAAAAGGGGTTCCCAAGCCTATATCTGGTGGAATAGGGGTCTCGCGGGTTGGAAAAGTTAAGGACCATTGGTTTGCTTGGTGGTGTTCAGTGCTGTTCCTTCACTAAATGTAGGTAAATATTTCTATCGCGTTCAATTATATCGCATTATCCCTGCTTTAACGNAACTATAGGCAAGTGGAACGTCAATCACTATTTTATGGCTATGCTACGTAACAAACAGCTTCCGGCATTCTTTTTGCATCCCACTCAGTTCAAACAATCGATTATTTTTGTCATCAGTCGTAAATGAATACAACTCGTGTTTGAAGTTAATCACCGCGAGTAGAAACACATGACTCGAAAGGACAAGTGCCAACTTACATAAACAACGTAAGCGAAAGGACAACGTAAGCACGCACGACGTAAGCACGTAAGCACGCACGCTCGATGATCGGCTATGGAACGAAGACACATGACACGGGCATCGGCTTTTCGATGCATAACATTAATGCCGTTTCAGCGTTAAGTTCTACCGCAAGGCGTTTAAGTATCCAGTTACCATCGCAGCTGCATCGGGAAGACCGATGGGCGGTGCGCTGCACAATTTGCGAAAATCGTCGCACCGCCCTCGGGCGCATCGGCAATTTAGGTCGCCAGGGCTGGAAACCGCCCGGGCGCTCTGATGCGTCAAAGTCATCGCGCACTGTCTTATCTGGCTACGACTACAAGATCCTTAACGCAAGAACAAGGCAGGGGAAGAATACGACATCACACTGTGTGTGTGTCCGTGTTCATTCCTGCTACTTCAATGCAGGCAACAAACACCAGCAGTGATCGGAAAGCCCGAAGCGACAACAGCGAAAACTGAACAAGTGCGCAGCGCTGCAACACAAACTGCCTGTTGAGGAAGAGACGGTAGCAGTTATTTCACTCCGCACCCCACCTGACACTTCGATCAGCATGGTCAGCGAGTACTGGCGCTGGTTGCGGTCAAGCGTAGAGTTAAGCCGCAATTCGCCGGTCTGCGGGTCCATCAGCAGCAAGTTGCCCTCGTTGCCTCGCACGATCCTGCAGCCGCAACAACAACAACATTTAACAACGGTAGGTATTCTTCGCATTGGTCGCGACTCGAGCGATGAATGAAGCGCGCGCGGCTCTGATGACGGATAATAGCAGCAGCGGGCAAACCGCGCATACGCCGACTCTGGGAAACCGTGAAATTGCGCGCCCGTCGGAACAGCCACCTGCCTTGCACAGTCGTGTTGTGCTGTGCTTGGGCGTAGAAAGGATTTTTTCCAGGTGGGGGGGAGCATAGTGAATTTTTCCGAGGGGGGCATCGTAGTGTATTCTTCCAGGGGGGTGCAACAGTCGTGAAATTTCATTTTACCAATTCCGGAACTAAAAGGAAAACATTTTTCTGCTAAAAAGTTAATAGCAAAACATCAAATTACAAAATACAGGGCAGACTAGACCCACTTGCCCCGCCCTTCAGATGCTGAAGACGCTGCGCAGTGTGCTTGGTATGCAGCACAACTCGCAGAAGCAGCGCCAACAAGTGACCACAGCATAAATGAAGCGGTATATAACCTGCCCATATTTGATTATTTTTAACAAAAAAATAAAAACACAAAGCTCTAAACGCAGATCTAGATAACTTTCTGCAACCTCTGAAAAAACGCATTTCGTCAAGTAGAAAATATAACACTGTAGCTGGCGTGCCTTGTTTAAGCAGTAGTAATCCATATATAAACAGCGTGATACACGTAGTGTACCAGCAAACGGCACCGCGCTGTGTAAACACAAAGCGACGATCGTATAAAGTATCGGCTTCGCACAAGACTAGAAAGAACTGACCAATCACGCGCTCGGCGGCACCTTACTACATTGAAAATGGACGTTTGCTTCCCACAGGCATCGGACCAACAGCAAGGCGTCGGGACTGCCATAACATCGACAGAACTGACAAGGTGCACGTAGCGAAGTGCGCGACTGCGCGCTCATGCAAGATGTGGCATTCATTCAATTAATCGGGCGAAACTAAACAAAAAAGGACATCGGTTTTGACCTTGAAGTGGGAATTTTCAGCAACAGTTTCCGCTGTCTTGTGAATGCGATTCACAAGACGTCAGAGTGTCATTTTGTTCTAGGGTTCAACGGGGGGCCAAGTGCAATTTCGTCATTGGACGCGCTTGGTTTGTAATACACAAGAAACGAAACACGGTCACATTGCTGTGTCACGAAACGCGCTGCTGCACAAAACCAAATGCTCTAGTTATCGCTTTGTCAGTGGGGAGGGTGAGTTGCAGCTGGGAAGGAAAGTGTCGCATAAACGGTTTGTCTGATTAAGTTTTTTTTGTTTTCGCTTGGATAGCGGTAGATGTCACACCGCTGCTAATCACCAATTCAGTGCAGCGGGATCAGCGAAACTGAAACAGAGGGCCAAATGGATATATCGCCCGCTAACTTTTTGGATTTCGACCGTTAAAACTTTTTTGTGCGGTTATCGGTATTTTTACATTACTCAAGCCACAGTTAAGACATTACAATGCATATTAAACCACTCACACGGAAAACGGGAACAGCTTTCAACTGAAGAAATACACGGAAATATTAGCATTTTTGCAAAATAATGATTTAATAATCAAAATTTAACAACTTCAAGTTATACTTGAGGAAGCTCAAATTAGTGGCTTTCATCAGCAAATATTGCCTATATGCATCGGCGGAATTTTGCTGATATGATATATCGACATGCCGGGTCAAGCTCATGGCACTCTGTACAAGATAGCACTGGTCGGGAATGTTTAAGTATCAGATTAGGCAGAAACTGCAAAACCATGATGACGTCAGTGTGCTGATGTCAAATTTGAAATCAAAATCTCTCATAACGTCAGGTTTTGAGGATATTGCATTTCCTCAAACTACACCCTTGAGGTTCGGGCGTTCGTTGATCTGAAAAGAACAACTAACGTAACCAGTGGTCTCTGCAAAATTCATGAGGATGGGAAACACTGGCTCAGCACAATACTGCACCGGTTCAGAACAGGGCGTTAACTCGCTGGAATGCGGGGATTAAAATCGCAGCTCTGCAATTTAACTAATCCATCCTTCGCCGCGTCTGCGTTTTCCAACAGAGGATGCGGCGCGTGTGAACTGGGGTGGAAAGCTCCGTGTAAATTTCAATGTGCAATTTGCATCGTCGCTGGATATTACGGTCGATTCAGAGCGACGCTGGTCTAGGTTTGCTACGAGCGAATTCGCTGAGATTTGAACGAAATGAACGTTAGTTTCAAAACACGACGACTGTTTGTGGAGCGTGTCTCGCAGCATGTTAAGGCCCTCAAACGTTCCTGCGGTAACTTTTTTCATAACTGGTGGTTACACAGACGTCTGCTTCAAAGTCGATATACTACTCGGCAAAAGCTTGCAAACCGTGGCAGGTGGCCATTCGTAAGATGAAGAAGTTACGAACGAAGCCGGAGAAGCGCCTCATTCTAGTTCTGGAACAAACTGCTAAATGCGAAAATTGTTACTGCCACTGAAAAAGAACGTTTTGTTCAGCATAGATCGAAAAAAAACAACGATTTTTTAACATATGTGATCTCTGAGTTTTTTATGTAATCTGAAAGTTTTTACTTTACGCTTCAAGCGTATTTGTAAGTAACTGGTTTGTTATATATAACGTAAACTGCTTTGCAAAGAACGCAAACTGCTTTGTTGTATAGAACAAAGACAGTTCAGATTTCTGGGCCATGTTACACGCAAAGGAGAGCTTGAAGATATTACTTCAAGTGGTAGAATCCCATGAAAACGTACTAGGGACGCCCAACATTTTACTTTCATCAATACCTTTAAACGTTTGCATAAAAATCCTGGAAAATTTTGGGAGGCTGCCCCTAACAGAGCAAAATGGGAAAACACCATTGCACACCAAAGGCTGGATAAGCCAGGATACCGAAAGAGAGGGTCAGTAACGGGATTTTAGCGCGAGGTATTTGAAGGAGAACAAAGACCAAACGGGCGTTTATTGCACCCAGGAACGTTTACGGCACATGAAACCCAACGTTTTTGGAATTTTCAACAAGCAAGGTTTCGATTCGGAAAACGAGTCGATACAAAACTGTGCCGATGCGAGCTGTCACATAACAAGCCGCGACCACGCCCGCAGTCAGCCCAGCAGCTCGTGAGACCTATTCAAGAAAAAAAGGCCTTTCGGCTCTTGGGACAAGTAGCCATTACACGCCACTTGAAAGCAACTACTGACTGTTTGTCTAGTGACGAGGCACGACCGCGCTGCTCGAGGCATCGAGAAAGCATTTTAACAGTTATCCGCGTACAAACAGAGGACTTGACTGTAGCACACGTACTGCTTGCGGTTGCATCGACAAGTTTGGAAACAATACAACAGCAAGGTGGAGGCGACACGCATACAACAGGACGAAGAATCATACGAACCACCAAAGACCCACAGAGTTTGTGTTCGAGAACACAGACCGCCCATAACAATGCGGCTTTCTTGCCTGTGGCACTTTTACTATCAAACCACGACATCGACGTCGCGGTTCGCAACCTCGTATCTGCGTGAAAAGGTCACTGGAGGAGGTCAGTGTTTTCTTTTACGGTTCTTTCAAGGCGCGCGGTGAGTAAGAAAGTCGCAGTTTTTTTTAATTTTACTTCAAGAAAGTTGTTTTGGAAGGCGCTGGTACAGACAGAAAGCGAACGACTCCACTTGCACGACATTCAGTAAATACGGAACACCGATTTATATGACCTGCGTGGCGAAGTTTGCGGGAATATAGGCGACGGACTTGGCAAAAAGACTCGAAACACAATCATCGTCTTGTTCGGGTACTTCATTCAAACAACATTACCAGCGTACGGGTAAGACTAGCCCTTATATAACGTCCTGTTCTGAATAAAAGCAATATCGCTAGCAGCTTGCCGTAACGAAACGATATAAAAACGTCAAAATAATAGAAAGTGACGTTGAAACGTTGGACAGCAATGTTAATAAGCAACTTGAAATTCACAAATTTATCCAAAGCAAAAAAAGTGCTCGACGAAACGACGGATTCAGGGCTTCGGCGACAAAATCAGTCATCTCCGAATTTCGCAGCGACAGCGAGAGATTGCCGGCGCTTAAAACTGAATTACCCCGGTGGTGAGGGCGACCGTAGAAAATGATTTTAATTTACGCCCGTAATATTTGACATGTAAAATTCTGCGACCGTAACGTATTTAATAAACAACGTGTTTTATTTCGCGCCAAGACTCACTTTAAAACGCCCGAGCTCGCATCATCCGACAACGCACAGACACGAAAAAGGTCAGCACAGCAGGACGACCAGTCAAGCGTGACTACATTAGGATCATGTGCGATAATCTGTATGCCGTAAACAATGACGAACACTTCGTGTTACTGGAGGTAGCAACTGGTCGGATCCAAGTACACTATCTCAAAAGAAGCTGTCCCCGACATCGAGCAGGGTACGCTAACCAAGTTTTGCTTCGGTTGAAAACCAGGTCGTGTGTGTGTGTCAACGAACTCCTTGTGAAGAAATTAGCATATCCTTAGGGATGGCCATAATGGAGTGAATCAAACCTCTTAAGCCATCTTACAGTTTATTGATATTTGCAATCCTAATCCCTGGAGACCTCATCCGTCAAGATTGGTAGTCAAAAAATGCGCACTCCAAATCTGATATGAGTTTGCTTTGGGGGCAGAGAAGTATTGTATGATCTGCGTGAATTGTTCCTTCACAAAAACTTGCAACCTGTGTTTTTGGGGGGCATTTTTCGGTCATAGTCATTTTGAAATGACTGAAAAAAATTACGTCATTTCGGCCAGAATGTTTGAAAATACAGGCTAAAAAACACTTTTAGGGCGAGTTTTGAAACAACTGTGAGACAAACGACCGAAATGTTTCAGTGACCAAAATGTCTCAGCTAAAAATGACCGAAATGTTTCAGCGATAAAAAAACAAGATTACAGCTTTATTTATACTGGCTAAACAGCGGAGGTCCAGCATTCTTTCACGGGTAGCGAGAGACATTTTCAAGCGTAAAACATTGCACTATCGCCTTGTGTAACAATATCTAAGCAAAAGTTTTCGTGAACTCTTTAATAAGTTAAAATATTCCTAGCCGTCAACCCCACCCTTCCTTCCATCTCAAACAAGCTACGTTTTCAGCCAAATGAATGCAGAGGAGCGGGTCGGGATAACGTCACCGTCTATCTTGAAACAATGAACGACCCTGTATTTATTTGCGCGAGTAGGGGGCGTTGGTAATCTGCGAGCGCCAAAGTGCAGGCCAACAAAATTCCTATTTCTTTCCCAGCAGAATACAACAAAAACTCGCCACAACATTTTCATCAACTGCACAGAAGTGAATTTCGCACCCATACAACCACCACAACGTGCTGAGTGCAAACGCCAGCGGTTTTCGATCCGGTCACGTAACTGGTGACGAGGATGAACACATTCAATGCAGTCAGCAACGAAATGCACCGAAATGCGACATTGCGCATATGCGAGTCAAACGTGTTTACAAGTGACGTCGTTTGCGGATGACGTCGTGCCGACGGCAAGCAGAAAGGAAGGCATACGGAAAGAAAAGGTGGTGACAGACCAACGGATTACGTCAATCCGGAGTGAGGTCTGAAATAACCGCTAAGAATCGTAAAGACTTGCCTGTAGGTAAGCCGGTCCGATACATCCGGGTCATAGGCCGGCACACTTCCGATTATCCCGGTGGGAAACGTGTCGCTCAGTTTTGATCTGTAATTGTTGAAGACTATTTCGAAGTCATTCAGCACCGGGTTATTGTCGTTGCAATCTTGCACCAGAATGATGATTGTACCCTGAAGTTCACGAATAAATGAAAAGTCAGTTTATCACCATCGCCAGCAAGACTTTAAAAATGTTTATTTCGGACGCTTCCACTCTAATGCAGCAAGATGGTGTTTCTATCCTGGCGATCTCATAAAGGCAGGGATGTTTTTTTTTTCAAAGATAAAACCACTTTTCCGCGAAAACAATCACCGATTTGCCACAATTTTATGTTGGAATGAAACGTTAAGGGACATAGGCAGAGTATCAACAAGATAAAATTTGGAAAGAAAATTGCGCAAGGTTGACACGCTGCAATAACTGCCAGGCCCGTAACCAGCTTGGGACACCAGGTGGGGCAAAGAGTTTTCTGAGGGGGCCCAAATTTTTTAAACTATGTCCAAAACATTTTTACAAGGGGGGGCGAAAAAAAATTTAGGGAGATTTCGCCCCCCTGGTTACGGGCTTGATCACTGCGGGGAATTTTGCGTTGAATCCAGCAGAGCATTCATCAAATCCGATTTAACACAAAAGTTCATTCATAAAATTGTCTATCGGCAATTAGCAAATGCGTAAACTCATTCCCTGTCCATTCAGACACAGGTCCAAGCCATCATTGAGAAATTTTCACTTCTGGCATGCGTCACAAGAAAGCATACATGATGAAGCAACGAAGCATATGCGATTCTGGTAAAGATTATTTAATGTGTTCTACGCTAATTTTTAGCTTGCCCGCGATACAGAGAATCTTTTACTAGCATTAATCGTCGGGAGCTGACATTAACTTGGTGCAGAAGGTTTAGGCTGTTGACAAAATTTATACCGTAAACAGGATACAACCCGCGTTTAGTAGCTCTTCCACTGTTTTTTTTCTATTTTGCGTGATTTGACTGCTTCAATTTGGTGTGATCTAATTTTTGAATTGTGTTTTAATTCTTCCTATTTGGTAGAATTTAATTTCTTCTATTTGGCGTTATTTAATTTTTCAGGGTCTGATGACGTGGAACAACAAGTGAACGTCTGCAAACCTGGATTTTTTCGGTCATTGACTGAATTTTCTCTTAATTGACCGAACAAAATTACCACAATTCGATAATAATGCCTTTTTCAGTCATAAACAAACATCCGAAAACGAAAAAATGATGGAAGTTATTGTTTTGGACGAATGACCGAAATGAATCAGCGAAAAAAAAACAGCTGCAAAAAATAAAATAAAAAGTTGGTTCCACGTTCCGACAAGACTTTTGTCACACTTGACAACTTGCACTGAAGCGCTGTTGATGAAAATGTTTACTTTGTCATCCCAGATTACATATCAACACACTTAGAAGTAAAAAAAAAAAAAACGATTTTATTAAAACTCAAAGTCTTAACTGTTGACAGCTAACGCAATGCAAGTGAACATCAAAGTTTTCCAATCTTTACAGCTTCACATTTCAATCATCGAAAGCTTGAGATTTTAGCTGTGGTGGCGAAGAGCCACAGCTGTTAACCACGTAACTGAAATAAGACTCACTCAACAAGACACGACACTTCTCGATAGTCTACGTGCAGAGATGTTTATAACTTCTTAAAACATTTGTTATTCTAAGCGTCCACTTCGTCCATCGTTAATCTAGCTCTCGGCTGTGACAGTTCCAGCACTCGAGGACGTTACATCGGTGGTTCCCAAAATGTGGTACGCGAAGGCCTTCAAGGTGGAACGCAAACAGGCCTACTTCCTGTTTTTTCTTCACAAAAAATATGTTCACAGCTATAGTTCTCGCTTATCGGGTTGTGTTAAATAACTAGTGAATTTTTGTGTACTTCCCTAGCTGGTTTTAAAAAATGGCCGTTATAATTTCTCACAGCCATTTTATTCATGTCGAATTTGTGTCAAGTCTGGTTTTCCAAACTTTTGATCGAATTATATTTGGAAAATTGAGCTTTCTTGGAACACGGTATGCGGTGACAGTACAGGACCCACACAGGGTTCCTACACATTTTCAAAAAACATTTTCCTACTGTTCCAATACCTTTTCAATACTAAATTAAAAGAATTAAAAACCATCACTTATCGTCATTTTTGGAAAATTTTACTAAATTTTAGCAATGGAACACAATGCAAAAGACATCTGCAAAACTGTCATTAGCGGTAAAGAACCAGTTTTGAATAAATAACTGGCTGAATTTGGAATTTCCATTCTTTTTCAATACTTCATGTACATTTTGGTCAAATTCAATACTTTTTCAAAGTCTTGAATACCGATTTCACAATTCAATACTTTCAATACCGTGTGGGAACCCTGCCCACAAATGGCACGCGGTCAGAAATGTTTGGAAGCCACTGCTTGACATGAATACTCTGCAACAGAATTGCACTCACCCAACTAACAAGGCCATTCGACGTTGCGGAAACGGTGATAGAATAGTTGGTTTCAGTTTCGTAATCGAGCCGCTTATTCAAAGACAGCTCTCCAGTTCTGGAGTCCAGATGCCACTGGCGCAACACGAGAGGATCGTGATTGAGTTCGTACGAAATGGGGGACGTATTTAAATCAGGATCGTGTGCCTGCACTGTGGCCACAACATCTCCGATGTCCACATCCTCTTTTACTTTGAAGACCATGCGTTCGCTGGGAAAGCGCGGGGGATTGTCATCCACGTCTGTGACGTCGACAATCACCGTCACAGATGAGCTTCTTGGCGGTGAGCCACGATCGACCGCTAGGGCCACCAGGGTGTACCGGCTTATGTGCTCACGATCCAACCTACACAAAATCACCATTGCTGATTTTCAACAGCTTAACAAGGCTTGGCAAAGCAGCGTAGAACAAATCCAAACATTAGATCCATGACACACATAATGCATGACAGTTCCGAATTCGTCACGATAGTTACCAGGGGTCTTCAAACTACTGCCCGCGGGCCCAAATCCGGTCCTCGAAGCCATTTCATGCGGCCGGCATAGACACTTTATCAATAACAAAAAAAATAATATATTTACGAAAAATTTTTGATTTTGCAGAATGTAACATAAACCGAAACAATGGCAATACATAAGACGGCCACGTGAATGTCACTTGGCTAAATATGACTGCCTGCAGGCTGGCCTAACCTGATATGTTACTGCAATCTGAGGGCTTTGTTAACATTAAGTACATCCCATCTGAAGCCAGATTTTTTCACCATGCTAAAATCTGACAAGCAATTTCACCATTCTTTGCAATGAGTGTACTTTTATCATTAAAACAACATTCATGCTTTGATATTCTTTATTTTGGACAGCGAGCATATTATGGTCGGTCCTCGAACTGTTGTGCAACAGTTTATTCGGCCCTCGGACAAAAACGTTTGGAGCCCCTGCCCTATACGAATACATGTGACGAAACGCTGACAAAACCATTAATGCATGAGCCAGCATCGCGCTATCGGATATTTTCAAACAAATTTTGTTTGAAGTGAAAACCGAAGTAGCGCGACAAACACGGTCAGTCTGAAGTGAATGTGGAAAATCGAGTTTGGCGAAAAACACAGACTGATAACTGAACCGCAACCAGAACCTCGTAATGATTAACCCAGACATACAAAATACTGGGCATTCGCAACGGTACATTTATGACATCAGCAAACAGTTGAAACCGAAATGTCACAACATTCCTTGCACGAGTGGTTTTCTGCGCGGCTCGGTTCTCGTATGCGCTCTGACACAAAGACGTTTTGCAAAGCGCCAAGCAAAATCATGATCTGGCGCACCGACAAAAAGCCGCAACGTGTTTCACGATGGCAGTGGATAGGCAAAGTACGTGGCACCCCCCACAGATTTCCGGTATTTTTCGTGTGACAATGAGTAGAGCAACTACAGACTTTGCGCAACAAGTAAGACACGACTGTATCCAAACCAGATCATTTTGCTAAGAAATGACAGCTATAGAAATAAAAGTAAACTTTGGATGCAACATCAGAAGCCAGGTTGACTTGTTTTTCAGAAAGCAATTGAATGCAAAACTTCCAATTTATCTGTCGAGCAAAAGGACAACTTTAACAATTTTTAAGGCATGCTTGCAGTATAAAGATAATAATCAACAATAACTATATCTACTGTCCAGGAGTTCAGATAAATTTCATATTTCGTTAATTTTCTGGCGTTAACTGACTAAATTAGTGGTTCTCAACCTAGGGTTCGCCAACCCCCAGGGTTCACGGGAAGATTTCCTGGGGTACTTGGATGGCAGTTGAGTTTAGAGGAAAATGCGTTCTGATTGAAAACTCTGTGTAGATTTTGCCTGATCTTGCGTTGTTGTGACAAAACAATGTGAAATTCACGGCTTTGCCAGCTAACTGGTTGGGTTGGCTTGATTGTTTTATGACTCAAGGGTACTTAACAGAAAAAAGGTTGAGAACCCCTGGACTAAATGAAAGTGTTCTATGACCACCAACTATGTCAATACATTCATAAACAAATAAAATCTCAGTATGCCTGAAAATAATTATGTGAATGAGCTTTTGTGTCAACATATTTGTACATTCCTGCATTGTGTGTGTTGTGAACCTAGGAGTTCTAAGACTTGGAAGTACAACACTTCACCAACAGTAGTCTCCATGCTAAATCAATGACAGGTGACGGAAACCTAGCCAAGCATCCGCACTGAAAATCTTCCTTAAAAATTTGTCTATTTTCTAACACTCTGAATTGAACTAAAAATAGTAGAAAATCTGAGTAACAACCACCAGATTCTTATTGCTGCTTGATGCAGAACTTTCTCAGCATCACCAAAAAAGTTGCAGCCTAGTCTGTATTTTACACTGTACTTCAAAAGATCAACAACCCTGCAACCTTTCAACTACAACTCTTGCTTGATGGCTTTGGTGTATACTGGGTGGTATTCATTTACATAAAATGCAGTGAGAAAAAATGTGTTACTTCTAGTTTTTCCAGGTGATTGAGTTGCTGAATACCACAAACAAGGAAGTACCGATATTTCTACCATTCAGTGGAGTTTTTTCATATTTCACAAGTTCTTAATTAAAACAATGAGGTTTTCACCGTCTTGCAGCTAGTACTGGGCTATATAAAGTTTTGTGTTTCCTGACTCTTTAGTATTTTTTTTTTATTTTTTTTTTCAGATATATCAATAAAACATCAAACCACCTTAAGATGTAACATAGTATTGGAGGTCAAAATAAATTAAAAATATCCAATATCCGTAATGTTTTGCCATGTTTTGATAAAAAGGGGTAAGGTTTGAAAAATCACTTCTGCTTTTAACAACCAAGTGTTTCAGACAAAGAACACTTGCATATGCTTAGATGCATAGGTTCTGAATTTGGAATTTTCCCAGACGTGGAAAACCTGTGGCATCACAAATATATGACATCATAATCCACTTGAGTAAATCATCGTAAATTGTAACTCAAAGAAAAGTTAGTCTTGCAATTTTTGTCCCCTCACAAGTAAATAGCAGGAATCATTTCGCTATGAGCAAAGTTACAGGAACCTTCATGGAACAGCAAAAAATAGCTGAGCATGCAAAACACATGTCAAGAATAAGCAGGCATGCAACACAACTGGCAAAATTGTGGGCATGCTCTACTCAGCCCATGTGCTTATAAACTACTAACAACTTTTAACTGTCACATTACAAAATGCAGTTTGTAACTATAATGGAACATAAAAAACATACAGAAAAACATTGAGGTGCAAGAAGCTCCAGTGGATTCACTATTATTCAATGACTTAAAAATCCAAACATCCAACAACACCACATTTCATATATATGCACACAAAAACATTTGTGTTTTGCTAAAATGTTGAAAAAAACTATGCATATTTTAGAAGTCCTAAAGACAGTTGTAGGAAGCTGAAAAGAACATAAATAGTGTCTACAGTTGCCGTAATATGATTCTATTATGAAATGCTAAATGGTACTTTGACCAACAATACAGGGGCTTTCTTTTAAAGTGATGTATTTAACCAACAACCCAAAACAACCACCAAAAGAAGTTTACTTGTGAGCAGTGCGAATAGTTCCAGTGGTATGGTCAATGGTAAAATCACCATTTCCATCATTTCCTCCTTTGAACGTGTAACCCACTCTAGCATTGGCACCAGAGTCTCGATCAGTAGCATGAATTTCTATCACACGTTCATCTACAGCACTATTCTCTGAGATTACGCCTACAAGAAAGAAAAGTTACAAGTATGCACATTGCACACATTCCTGCAAATTTTTAAACAGTTCCTAAAACACTTTATGCTGTAGAACAGCCATAAGGGGAAAAGCTCAACACATGAAAACCTTAACAAAGCTATTCAGTTTTCCATCAAAATTAGTACTATATAATACTTAAAACAACATATTTTTTTAAATCTTTCTAAAACCAAAGTGATTGAATTGCTCTTAAGAAAAATTCACTGATATAAACAACTAAGAATGCATGACATTACTGTTGCTACAGCAAATTCCTAAGGAACGCTGCTTTTTAGGCATGCAACAGACATTAAGTCACATCCACATATTTCTGAATGAGCAAAACTAGCACCTTTGGACAGTACCAAACCACTAATAGAAAAAAACATTTTTACACTAAGGTTAAGATACCATCTTTCAACTGTAGTCATAAACATACCTTTATACTGTCGTAGATCAAAAACTGGTGCATTGTCATTTTCATCCAATAAGTTGATGATTATTTGGGCATAGTCATTCTTCTGGGGAATTCCATTATCATGAGCTTGTACCATCAATGTAATTCTGGGTTGTGCCTCAAAGTTCAATCTTGCAGTTGTGCGAATAATTCCAGAAACTGGGTCAATCTTGAACTGCCTGAAATAGAACAAAATGCATATTCATCTTAAATAGAGCCACCAAATTGTCAACACGTTTGTTCTACCACAATGTAGAAGATGTAGTTTTGATTACATTAAGAAATTTGGATTTTGTAAGAGAAGCCAGAACTAGTATATATATATATATGTATATATATAACCTTACGGACCTGACCTATCAATCTAGTACAGGAAATGGTGGAAAATAAAAGCTAGATCAGTAGTGAACAACTTCCTTTAACAAGCATTGTTGATGACCTCCTGAAGGAGAAACATTTCCTGACAACAACAACAGTAGCACTGCAACTACACAACTGGACTGATGCAGCTGAACCTAACCAACATTTTGACAGGTTACGTGAAGCCCATGATTACACCTAAAATATGACTGTATGTACTTAATGAATGCATATATCTTTATGAATTCCACTTCTAACTATTTATAAATTAGCACAAAAATTGTAAGATTAAAACATACAAGAAAAATAAGGTCTGAATGTTTTTCTTTCAAGACAGTGACGGGAACATTTTACATTTTAGCAATGAGGGCCTTCCCCACTTTTGAAAATGGCGATGGCAATTTGAGTGTCTCCAGCTTTTAGACATGGTTTTGTAATATCATGTGAAAACTTCACTAAAAAGGTTGCTGCTTTATTTCTGAATTGAAACTTAGCACAATTCATTTATATCCTTCACATTAGCAGACCTTACTTTTGCATCACCAGCAGATGGTCTGATTTAAGGGCAATCACGCAACACATCAATGTGGGATCCCCACAACAGGACTTTCCAGTTAAACCAGGACATATGGCAACATTCAGCAATTGTTTTTAAAAAGAACATTTCACGCACACACATTATATAAATACTGATACATTTGTTTCAATTTTGAAGTTGTTGTGCTTACTTCAAACAGGTAACCAACACATAGGCTCAGTTGGTGTGCACAGAACAAAACTTACCACACTGGTGCAACTCACCTTACTGGTTCTGTGAAACAATAGGTTATTCTTGCATTATCTCCTGAATCCTTGTCACTTGCATGGACAGTTACCACAATGCTGCCGACTCGCACACCTTCTGATAAGGGAACTTCATATGTGCTTTTATCAAAGGTGGGTTGATAAGAGTTTGTGTCTGTCACATGAATATTGACATAGGTGCTGTTACTTAAAGCTCCATCAGACACACGAACTTTCAATTTGTAGTCTTTCTGGTGTTCATAGTTTAGTGGTCCAGACAAAGTTATTACACCAGCACCGCCATAGGAAGCAATGCTGAATTTGCTACCTTGGTTGCCTTCAATGATTTGATAACTTAAAAGAGCAGATGTCGAAGGAGATTCATCAGGGTCTGTAGCAGTCACACGCACAAGTTGGGTACCTATTCGTGTATCTTCTGGACATTTTATGTCATACCGACTTGGAGTAAAAACAGGAGCATTATCATTTACATCTTGGACAGTAACAGTAACATTTGTATCTACTGTGTGTCTGGGATGACCACTGTCTGATGCTCGAACAATAAACTTATAAAAAGTTTTTCTTTCGTAATCCAGTTCTTTTGCAACACGTAGAATACCTTCTCTTGATTCAATCTGAAAAGGAAATGACCTGTCTGTAACAGACACAATAGAATATGATATTCCAGATGCAGACCCATAATCTGCATCAAACGCCTGAACACGACCAACTTCAGATCCAACTCGTGCATTCTCTTTTACAAACTCATGGTATGCAGGACTTAAGAAATGAGGGGTGTTATCATTCACATCAACAACATTGATACGAACAATACCAGAAGAGTTTGACAGTGATGGAGTGCCAAGATCTGAAGCTCGTATACGCAGAGTGAATTTCTGTGATGCTTCATAGTCAAGCTTGGACAACACAGAAATTACACCACTTTTAGAATCAATAGCAAATGTCCTTTTGTCATTTCCACCATTCAAAAGGGCATACCTCACTTCCCCATTCCTTCCTTCATCTTTGTCAGTGGCAACAACTGTCTTTATATCAGTTCCAACTGGAACATCTTCTTTAACAAGAACATTATAGCTTGCTTTACTGAATTGAGGAAAGTTGTCATTTTTGTCTATTATTACTGCTTTCACAGTTGCACTACTGGATCGCGATGGAGATCCACCATCCTTAGCTACAATTGTCAGTGTGTACTTTGAAGCTATTTCCCTGTCAACCACACCATTTACAACCAACATCCCATCCGGCCTAATGTTAAATGATGAAGTTGGAGGGACACTTTCAGATATGCTGTAAGCAATACGGCCATTGGCACCAGAATCTTTGTCTGTTGCCCTGATCCTTGCTATAGGTGTTCCTTCTGGTTGATTTTCTGGCACATCGAAGTTGTAAATTTTCTCTTCAAAATGTGGAGTCTCATCATTCTGATCTATTACATTGACCTGCAAATAGCATCGAGCAACAGCTTCATCACGAAGAGCAACTACAATCAAATAATGTGATGGCATTTGCTCACGATCTAAAGGTCTCAAAGTTGTTAAAGCTCCAGTAGCGATGTTTATAGCAAACATATTTAAACTTTGTCTGTTTTGCCTTGCTTCCAATGAATAACGGACATTTGATTGGGGTCTGTTTCTTGAATCAAGCACTTGCATTGTTTTCACAAGTGAATTAGCAGGAAGGTTTTCCCTAACTCCAACCGTCTCAAATTGCTGCTGGAAATGAATTGGTGCACTTCTTTTCTTACGACTAACAGCTTTATTGATTGCTTTGACTTCAACTAAACTGTACTGTTCAAAGACTAATGTATTCTTCAAGTTGCATCTTGCAATTTTTTGAAAATACTTCCATGAGCTAGGGTTGGAGGTTCCAATAAGTTCACTGGTGTCACAGGAACACAGTGCACTTGGTAGAATCACTGAGGGACACACAAAAACATTTTCAACATTGTTTACAAAGTTTTCAAGTGCCCAACTTGCATTTTCTATTTGTACTTCATACGATTGCAGCACCAATTTCCTTTGTGTGATATCTGAGAAACTTCCATGAGTGAGCCACACCGATAGTGGAATAACCACTGTTAGTGCATATCTTGGAACTTCGACAAAAATGTTTATAAAATAAAAATCTTGCAATTTTGAATCTGGCACAAATATTACATTTCCATTTATTTTATCTATCTCAAATGGCAGTTTCCGTGCTTGTTTTTCAGTCTGCATAGAGTCCACAGCATAAATTGCTCCAAACTCCCCGAGCGATACATCAAAAATTTTGCTGCCATAAGGCAATGTTTTGTTGATGCCAATATGATAAGCAAAGCAGGCTTTCACTAAAATAAAGACTACTGTTGTAATCTTTGTCACGACATGACACATTTTTGTCTTCACCCTGAAACATAGAAATGTACGATGCAGCAGTGTTTTCTTTTTAATCTTAAGCAATATCAACCCAAAGACAGCAACTGTCTCTTGATATGGTTTGCTTCAACCTAACGAAAGTAACCCCAGGTTTTGCTGCAATAGTGTTTTACAACTAACACTGCATAATGCAATTCATTGTTAGTGGAATATTCAAAACAGGTTAGCATGTTAAAAAGTATAGCCAAATATTATGCAATGCAACTACGATCTTCTGTATGAAAAACACAATTTTGTCATAAATGTAAAATTGTTTCAAAAGCATTTACTTTCATATTCAACCACCAAAACATGCCTCAAAATTACTCATTTGCACAACAGCAGATAAAGTGCAAAGCATCCCTTAATGTCATTTCAACAACTTCCATTATTATTATTATTGTCAGTGGCAAAATAGCCATATTTTAACAATGAAATTTTTTTTCTCAAAATCAAATGCTATGAATGTACTGACCAAACGAAATCACACAAAACGAACTCTAAGACATTAAAATCTATAGATCAACACAGTCTACTCCAGTGACCAAAGCAGTGTTGCCACATGTACAAATATGTGGCTGACATTTTGCAAAATCTTGATGTCATAGCACTATGCAACTAGGTGCACAGTTGAGAAATTCCTAAAACCCTAATGGTCGAGCCAAATTTCCTCTAACCATTAAGGTCTTAGCTGTGATGATTTACCCATGTGGTCAGAATGTCTCAGGAAAGATCAAGAAGATAAGTTCTGCTAGCTACACTCATGAGGAATAACCTTAGATGCCAGTGCAAAGCTAGTTTTTATCGGTCATTTTTTGGTCAAAGGCCAAAATTTTTTAAATGATAAGTCAATTTGGTTTTAATGTCTGAAAATATAGACTTGAGAATACAGTTAAGAGTTCAATGTTATTACGAGACAAAATGATCATACCTTGGGTTAAAGCCTAAAGAGCTATCATAGGTTATCAAAAACTGTGAGGTATTTTTAACGTTGCGCTGTTGCCACCACAATACTTCTAAGATACACAGGTTTAAAAATGATTGAGTAAAAGTATAAATAACTAAAAGGGTTGGCTCAGGAGAACACATAAAAGAAAAAGGGCTTGGCAAAAACACAACTCAAACTGTTTTCAACAGAAGTTGCTGACTTTACTTGTCATTTGCGACATTGACACAGAGATTTGCTTCTTGATTATAAAAAAAGTTAGTGTTACGAAGGCAGCAGTGTGATGAATAAAGTTAAGATCAATACATTGTAAAGATCTAAAGGCAGCAGAAGTGGACTTCTTATAATACAGAATTATGTAGATTCCCAAAAATCTGCTCAGCATAATTTGCAACCTTTCCTCAGTGCAAAAACTTAATATACATAAGCAACAGGTTGGTATTCTTCTAGTAAAATAACATTTATAACAAAATTGAAACCATTAAAGCTATGTCAAAGGTGAGATGTAGCACTTTAATGTGAAAGGTGCAATGTCAACACATAAAATCACATAAGAGCACATTCACATATTTATTGCTGCAGCACTAATGTAATTATTTGGAATAGCCAATATGTACATTAAGTTTGTAACTCTTATAAGTTTAAGCCATGTTTCAATCAAAATACAGCACAGTCAAAGAAAAAATGTGCCTGGAACTTATTCATGAATATGCTAGCATCTTTTCTATGAACCACTATAGCAAAGTGCACTGATCAACACATTTGTGTGTTCTGCACAATAATGTAAAACTCACCAACTGAAACGTTTGTAAGGTGAATGCTCTGCTATAGACAGTAAAGACTATTTCATGTGAAACCTGTTCATTTGCGAATCACTTATTTGCTCATTGATGCACATGTTTTCAATTGAAAAATGAACATGTTCTAAAATAAACATGGCCCCCCTTCCCACAGTCAAAGTTCCTTGTAGTTTGAAGGAAAAGTTGGTTGATAAACATACTTCCAGTATGTTGCTCTGAGTATAGGCTTTATGTGAGTGATGCATTTGTGTCAGGAGTACACACCACAGAGTACATAATTACGCATGCATAACATAGCATATGTTAAAAATGAAATATGAGCGATGAAGTTCAGGCAACAGAAGATTAGATTTAGCAATAATCACAATAACTTGTGTTTACTTTATTTCATAAAAGTTTTAATCAGCAAGTTCATTCATATGTGGATAATTTTTGTCAGAAACTAGTAAAAATAGCCTATTGTAGTGTCGCTGTCTGAACTGCTTTATCGCATAGGATTCTGGAATCCTAAACCAAAAGCATTCATAGATGAAGAAAATAGTCACAGTTAATCAAAATAAACTGGACATTTGCACAGAAATGTTGTTTTCATTTGTAGATCAGTATTATCCACTCAATCGCATATTTCACTTCAAAGAAAGGCAAAGTACACTGTGCAGATGAAAGCCATGGTGTCATTAATTCAATTAAGCAACTGTCATCATAGGGATTACTAGAAAACGAATTTAACCACCACTGCAGGTTCGACCTTAGGCAGAGAATTTGCAGGTTCAACCAATCAGACGGCAGCTTTGCTAACTAATTGGTCATACAGAACAAAAAAATAAGTTCTAGTGTCAGTACACAACTGTTGTTATGCTCTTGAAGTCACTGTCTAATCTCAAGGAAAAGTATACAACAGTTTTGAGACATATACGTATTCACAACTGCATAAACACTGCAGGATTTTAGAGAATTTAAAATATCAAGACCAAGGGATTTTTAAAACATCCAAAAGCACTTTTATATCCCACAGTTCTAGAAATTTTTGTGTTCAGTGTCAAGCTACAAGATATCAGTAGTGTCAGGTATCTAGCCTCTGGACTGAAGTAGAGTAAGATGGTAGACTTGTTGATGTTTGATATGGATAATCGTATATTTCAGTTAAACACGTAAGAAGGTTGACAAATTGGCTACGTGATTAACCGGAGTCATCAGCATTACACAATGTCATACATGTAAATTTAAACAGTCAGAAGAATTGGCTTGACTTTGCCACAAAAAAGGTTTGCGCTTCTCATGTATTTTCTAAATATTGGGTTGCAACTTGAGGTGGGTTGCATTGTTGTGGATTGGTGCAGCATTCAGTGTGTGACACAGAACTAAACAGGTTGAAATGAGGGTGATAATTGCTTGTTCAAAAAATATGGATTTTAGATGTGATGACTCATGCATGGGAATGGAAGTTCATCTATTGTTTTGTAAATACATGATCAGTAATGTTTGCAATACTGTTACAGATCAAATATACACCAAAGCAGAATACAAAGATCTAATGTAAAATACATCTAATTTGTAGTGATTGAAATAAAAGAAATGATGTATGAGATAATAGCAACGCGACATGAAGGAACTGTATAAGAAATAATAATAATACAAAATCATTGCACATAAACAAGGAAAAACAAGATGTCAACAATTTCCCGAAGTCAAGATCAAGAAGTCGATCAAAGGCTCAAAAGACTCGGACTCGAGCCTAGTTTCCAATGAAAACTTCAGCGAAACACTTTGGCCTAGTGGTTGGGCCCTAGGCCAGG
>JGI24158J21664_10000888_pt1 | contig 30764 bp, 22 predicted proteins | sample Ectturendosymbi3_FD_21664 | JGI IMG/M metagenome (IMG submission 21664)
TGGTATTTGCAATAAGTCGACAAATGAACAAGCAAAAAGTATGCGAAAACAGTTAATCTCCTTTGCGCAGGTAATAAAGTTTTCGTAAAATATCAAGCTCAAGGGGGGGTTTTAACCCCAAAACCCCCCCTTGCGTACGCCCTTGTATGGCCGTGTTTCTTCCTCCGCACAGGGACCGACGTGCGCCCGCAATAACAAACAACAACGACGTGCGTGATGGACAACTGAGGCGAATATTTATCTTCGGAATGTTGGCTTCACACATTTTTTTGACGACTGGCCCTAACGACATCGCAAGGGTTCGATAACGGTTTGGATATATGTTAGCTGACGTTTAATGAGTTTGATGATGGTCCAGCGATTCTATCGAAGCCCTTTTGGGTACATAGAACTTGTTAACGGAGGAAGGCACTTCTGCTCGATCTCAGGAGACAGAAAAACGTGGCTGTATTGGTGTGCAATAAACGAATCATTAGGAGCCGCTCAGTAGATAGCTCAGGATTTCTCAAAACTCAGGTCATTATCGCTGTATCCAAACCAGCGCTTCTTTTGAAGGCCGAAAAAATCTTTACTGTGCATTCTTAGTATGAGCGTCGCGTCATATTCTGCGGTTGACTGTAACCACATTTACCGGGAAAAAACGCTGATATCTCTGCTACAGTTCTGTCACTACATGCTAAGGCCGTTTGACAAAAAAAGCATGCTCATTTTACACAGGTTTCTGAGTAGGGAACTCAGTAGGGAATTTGCAAACGGCCAAATCTTCATGAAATTTGATATTGGTGTTGAATTTATCACTGATGGACCGCCTTTGATTAAAGTGTTTTCTACGAAATGGCACAAATGACGAATTTCACTTTGGTTGTGCAAAATCATATGATTCAAATTTATGTTGGCCACTGCGTTTCTACCACAGGTGGTGGGCAGCGGGGCTGCACCTGGCGCTTCATATCACCGTGATATTGACATTGTTACACAGGAGATAAAACAGCAAGTTACACTTTGTGTATTTTACATGCGTTTTTTTTATCTCATTTTTTTATCCTGCTTCGGAAAATATTTTCTTCTACTGAGCGAAAATTAAAAAATCCATTAAAAACTTGAAAAAACGGAACACAACTTTTTTACAAAAGCTTGAAGGTGAAAGTCTCTGCTTAAAACATGCCTAAGTTGGTAAACGCACCAGCAAGCATTTCAGCAAAACTTTTGTTTCAACGCTCAGTGAGCTTACGCAGCACAAAATCATTGCATGGGATTCTGGCCCTCAGGGAGAACTGACGAACAACTCACACAACAAGTGTCATACAATTCAGCGTGTTTCGTGTGAGGCAAGAAAACCGATCGCCAAAAAAGCTAATCAGTCGCTTAAGATCGAATTAAAACGCCATTACGAGCGGAGGCCGAAACGTGCGGCAAAAACATTTCCACCGGGTTACTCAAGGCCAGCGTCGCTCGGAGCACGTCGCGTGGGTCACAGATATAAGTATGCCGAATATTTGATTATGATGGACGCAAAACTGAATGCCAGGAACGACTTCATCGTTATTGTGTTTTGGTTGCAGGCCTGGCACCGGAAGAACGTCACTGCGGTCTTTGTACGCTTGTCTGGTAGATTCGTAGTATAAAATAAACAGTAAATGGCCTTACTGGGGGAAACAGTTTGAATTGGGGGTTTGAACTTTAATGTGTGTTTTCGGGGGCTTAGCCTTTTCATACACCCCTTGGCGAGCTAGTTTTAAGTTTAGAATGGTGGCTAGGTTTAGTGTTAGTTTTCCCGGCAAATTTGGGGGGAAATCTTTGGCGAGCTCTGTGTAGTGTTTGTAAAAACTTACCAGTGTTCATTTGACTAAAAATGCCGTGACAAACAAAGAGTAAAACAGGTCTATGTTTGAAAACAACAAAACTTTTGGGATATCACGTGCACCACATATGCTTTCAAAGCTGGAGACCCTTTTGCACAGTCGTCCACACTACGGTATATTGTAAGAAGTTTCGTCCTCTGACAGTGAAAAAAGTTATCATTTGGCATATATTTTCGCTCTTACTTTATAGGGTCTTTTCAGAATTTTTTGCAACAAATTTTAACCCACGGTTTTTTAAAATGTATTAAAGTTGGTTTGCAGCGTTTCCTTATTTACGCAATAGAGATGCTAGTTGGGGCCTTGTGAAAGCAGAGTAAGCTACTTACACATTACAGTGGCGGTTGGGGCCCCTTTGAAAGCAGAGTACTTGCACATTACAGTTGCTATTAGGGATCTCTTTGAAAGCAGAGTGCTTACGCATTGCAGTTGCTGTTGGGCGCCCTATTGAAAGCAGAGTATCTGCACATTACAGTTGTTGCTGGGGGCTCCTTTAAAAGCAGAGTAGCCTACTTACACATTGCAGCTGCTGCTGGGACCACCTTTGAAAGCAGAGTACTTAATTATGATGTGGTTCGGAAGACATTATATGAGCGGATAATAAGTTTTTCACCAAAAATGAGGATAATTTACGCGCGAAACATCTTGAGGGGGCTCCTGAGCAGGGGGTCCCGAGGCAAGTGCCTCGCTGACTTCCGCTTAAGCGCACCACTACATTCAACGCAATGTTATGCATCATACTGTTAGGTGTTCGCTCCGAAAGACCCAAGAAATCACTGCATACTTAAGATTTACTGGAACCGTGTTGACCGTGGATTTTTACTGTTATTGCTGCTGTTGACTTTCTAGGTTTGAGGAAAAGCAACATAGTATGCCCGGAATATGATTTATGAAAATAGAACTTTATGAAAGTAATTTTAAAACCTGATACTCCGCTTTTGCCACTAAAAGCAAGGAAAGTTGATTAGGCCTACTGCATAAACTAATATTACGCGCTTCAACTTCTGCTGTGACTTCACGCAGCAGTAGAATTCTCAAAAATAGTACTAAGTTTAAATTTCCGAGTATAAGCGAATAAACGGAGTACATAAGTCTTTGAGACAAGCCTGCGTTGATAAAAACCAATCACTTGGATCAGACAATTAAATTTGATGCAATGCTCAGGACCATAACCTACAGAGTAGTTTAAAGTGTCATAGCACAGTTTTTCGTGAAAGCCTCCATGCTAGACGTAAACATTTTCGAAATGCGATTGCTCGATTTACGCAAAGGCCTGTACATATAATAAGCCTACTGACATTCATGCAACATTATGGCTTTGCCCGCGTAGAATACTTTGCCAACCATTCATTTTCTATCAAAATAATTTCAACTAGGAAAAGGCAAAAAATACGCACTGAGCTTTTCATTGCGTAGAATTGAAACACTTCTTCATGCAGAAGTTACATATCAAAACACTTTTATCGATTGTTTTTGCTTGTACCACAATGTGTTTGTTGCTAGAAGTTTAGATGGTGCTCTAGCAACAGCGAGAATATTTTGGACTGATTCACGCAATGTGAAATGTCTTCAATCGCTAAATTTCATGAATTCAGCTGAAAACCCGACGATAGGTAAAGGAACGCGTGTTGCATCTGATCCGCAAGTACTTGCTATTTTGGAAAACGTGATTGCCTTCGCTGGTTGACAGGGAACCTTTAGAGCAATTTCGTGCACATCGCCTATTAAGCTTTTCTGAGAACGAGCATGCTTCGTTGCAACAGAAGGAATCCAAGCGGCATTTTGACAATACTCTTATAACCTGACGGACGTGATCGGGTTTCACTTAACTGCTATGCAGAGCAATAGGTCATGGCGTGGCCTATTATTTGTACGCAGAATTACCGATCTTTCTTGAGAAAAACTTGTTTATTGACAGGTTTAGTTGGAACTTGAAGCAGAAATCGAGAGGGAGACTTCAGTGTGTAGACACAAAGACGGGTGTAACGCTTGCTTGGCCTCCGCAAACTGTCGGATTGTGTTTCTACCTTACACAAGGTGGATTGGCCAACACAGAATGCCAATCAAGCAAAAACACATTTTTTCATTTTCTTTACCACACTGCTAAGAAGGAATTTTGATAGCGATTCAGTTTAAGCAAGTTTAATGAAACGATTATCACACTTTTATAATTGAACATCCTATTGTCCTTGGGTTGTCAAATAGTGTTTGCGTTTTTTTGCAAACATCCGCGTTGGTTTCAGCAATGATTTTTATTCTTATCAGTGACTATGATATGGAACAACGTGTTTTCACAGTTACCTGAAAGCGTGTTTATTCTCGTCCGAACATCGGCAGATTAAATGAAATCCAATCGAAGTAGCGTCACTGGAAAGGAGCCACTGCAGGGCGTGCATTAAGAAGAAGGCGAAATGCTCGAGCTGTGGTATTTTGTGTTGCTTCTGGTGATGTCGTTCAAAACAACCAGCGCCGTCGCAATCACAGGCACATCTTTGTTTTCAGAACTGGCTTGTGTAATCAAACTTTATTCAGCTCAGAAGAGATAATGAGTCTCTTAGGCGCATTGTGGCGCCAGTACAAAGGAGGTTACAGGACTCTCAGTCTTCTTGTCCGGTCTGCAATGTGTTTTCATCAATTGTTCGTCATCAGTTAGTTTAAACTACAGTCCTCTCAGTAAGTATTGTCCAATGAGATTGGTTTTGCCAATATTGTACTGAACAACGGGAAGAAAACATAAAGGATCTTTAGTTTTGTCTGAAAACCATGCGCATTCCTGCTTATGGCACAAATGAAATAACGTGTGCTTTGACAAATCATTTTCATGGCACAATCGAATGATTTTGCACAACAATGGTAACGTTAAAACGGCAGGTTGGTATCCAGCGAAATTCTACAGTAGTTTTGCGGAGAATTTTCGCTGAAAAATGACTAAGAGAAACATGCGCAGCTCCGGCATAAAACCTCTAGTTTCATATAATTTGCTTCGTGGCTGGCCGCGGTTTAGCATTACAAAATAATAATATAATATAATAATAATTTTATTACAGACTCATGGTCCATATCACAGAGGTAATCATACAACACAAGAGCACAAAAATGGTTAGCCATAGCGCATTACAGAATCGGTGTTTGCACACGACCAACACTAATAGGAGCAAAATATTTTAAGAGCGCCCCAGCTGTAGCGTCATTCACTCATCATAATGCAGAGATCCTGTAGTGTGAGAGAAATGAAGGCATTTTAACATCAAAACTTTGAGGTGAACAGCTAACAGAGTATAAGAAAAAAGTGAAAGATAAGTCAAATGGGGGTGTTCATTGGCGCTCAGAGGCATGCAAACTGTTCCGATCAAGGTTTCAAATGCTTTGCAACGCATTTATCATGAGATCGACAGCCAATTAATTTTCCTGAATTTTAAAGCAGGATTTGACAGTTAGCGTTTCACCAGTTATATTTCTTACTTTTTGTATGCTTGGTTTGTACACGTTGCACACTGGATTTTTTACTACGCAAAAGCAATACTGATGAGACGCGAACACCGAAGCAGTGCACCAACAACTATTGTAGTTGGTAGCTATCATACAGGAGCGTTGAATAATTGAGGAAAAATGAAGATTTGTAAAAGGCATCAGACATTTGAAGCGATCGGATAAAAAAGCTAGATGAAGATGCGCATCGTATAAAAAATCGATACAAATTGTTTCTCAGCAGGGCATCAAAGATCCTGACACAATGGCTAACCTGGTGTGGGCGAACACTTACATTTCTGGGTATAAAATGCATTGTTCGGTAGGTAGTTATATACGCAGGATGTAAGCGCTTCATACTCATCCGTAGGAGTACGGGAAGGCATTTTACGGGGAGAGCGGAAAAAATTTTCCATGAAAATAAACAATTTGCCCAAATTACACGGATCACCCCCAATTGAATATATACTGCATACATTGTGTAATGAAAAAATTTTCACCGTTTAGGTTTTTGAGCAACTTGCGCTTTCCATGAAAAACAGAGTTTGCCCTCAAATTTTTCACTGTGTTGAATCTATCTTTTACCACTCAGGATTTTTGAGCAACTTGCGCTTGCCCTGAAAAACAGTGTGCTCTGAATTCACTGTATTGAATATATATTTTTTATCATTCAGCATTTTTGAGCAACATGCGCTTGCCCTGAAAAATAAAGTTTACCCTGAAGTTTTTCACTGTACTGAATATACTTTTTACATTCAGGATTTTTGAGCAACTTGCGCTTACCCTGAAAAACAGAGTGTGCCCTGAATTCATTGTATTGAATATTATATTTTATCATTCAGGATTTTTGAATAACTTGCACTTGCCCTGAAAAAAAGAATTTGCTCTGAAATTTTCTACTGTATTGAATGTATTTTTTATCATTCAGGATTTTTGAGCAACTTGCGCTTGCGCTGAAAACAGAGTTTACCTTGAAATTTTTCAAGCCAATGGAGAGACTGCCACCCCCCCGCCTCTTACTCCTATGTACTAGTCTGTGTGTATTTGTGAAGGTTACTATTTAAAGGGACATCTCAACTAAAACTTTTCATGGTACTCGCATGTAGGCTACCATAATAATAATAAAAATCAATGCTCTTTTTCAACATTAAATTTAAAAAATGAGGGAACGTAAAAGAAGTGTGCAAGACAAAGGTTTACAATAATTGAAGACCAAGCATTTGACTGATTTGGCTGAACGGTGGATTACTTTAAACTAGTGCTCAAGATGTTTCACATATTTGATTGGTTCGCGTGACAATAAAAGCTGAAATGAAAACAGTGTTTGCACCGCATCTTAATCTACATATGCAACGGTTTTGTTAAATTTGTTAAGACGAAGCATTCTTCCTTTTCCTTTTACTCAACTACAGTTTGCATTAGAAGAAACACAGAAATGAATGATACTGCTTTGCACTTTTAAGTATTCTGTACATTGGTCCTGCAGTTTGTATATTCGATACTTTATTTTATTAAACAAATTTGTAAGACAAGCATTAAAATTTTGAAGATTTGTTTGTGCTAACCAGTAATGTTTCTACGACATAAATGACAAGGTCAAACCTTTTCAAGATTTAAGAAAGCTGCGAAACCTCTTCCCATTGCTTTAATATCAAGGAATTCCTCACGTTTTTCAGTTACTTTAAGTTGATAAAAGTCTATACTTGGATAAAAACGCTTCCAGAAACACTGAAGCGTCCCAAAATTACCTAGAAATTTTGTAGATGGAAAGATGACGACAGCTGCCAACTAAGAATTTTCTGCAGCGGTCTGAAACGAGTTATAGCATCAATTAAATTACAACATATTTTAAAGGACTAAATTACTGAACCGCTACTGTCCATCTGCGACACATTGTTCACTGCAGCTGTCCCAACGTTTTTGTAAAATCTGTTGTCGTAGTCAAATTGGCTGATTTCGTCAAAAAGAAAATCGGCAAACTAGACAAATTTTTATATTACGACTTTTTCAATTTTCTAGAGCAACATTGCAAAGCATGGCAAATAAACTGATTTGCTTAATCTTTGCCTTTCTGATATTGCTCTATTTCAATACATTTAAAAACGAATTCCGTCTCCAAATGTAGATTATACCCAGAAGCGTCCAAAAAACGTTTTAAAGTGTTCGATAAAGTGATAAAAGTTTGTTTCAAAATGTATTATTAGCCTTTTTAGTTATTTTTTTGAAAAAAATTACCAAAGCCTACAACATATTTGAGATGATACGTACTAAAGAGACAAAAATGACGTAAGACAGTTGTTGTCTATTGTTTTTGTTTGACACAGTTTCTGTGACACAAGTAAGAAAAAATAATGTTATCCAACGTCTTTGTGTTGAAATTGCGGTTCTCGTCTTTCACGTGAAAACACAAGTTTTCTTCATTTTGTTTCCAAGATGTGTGTAACATCGGCTCATGTCAGTGCACAACTTGCTCGTGCATGGTTGTAACGAGACAAAGAGAGCTTTGGCCGTACAGCTTCTCTTAGTCTCGTTTGCTAAAAGAAATTAGTTCAAACAACTGGAGTACTGGACAGTTTGCCAACAGGTTCGAGATAACACAAGCAGGGTTGTAGTGGGGTGGGAACGCGTGGGAACCGCTCCTACACCTATTTGCTGTTGTGGGAACGCATTCCAACACCTTTGTGCATTAGGTTACATTAAAACGTGGCTGCAATCTCACAGATATGCTAGCGACACGCAGATTCACAGTGCTAGTCAAAGGTTCACAGTGAAACAAGAATATCCAGTGTGGAAATTCTTGTAGGCGAATGCTCACTTTATTCAAAGTACTTGGTGCACTCTTCCTTGTTATTTGGTGTGGGAACAGCGTTCTTACACCTCTTTTTCAGCACCCTGAAGACAAGCCCTTTGCAAACATACTAATAATGCTATTGGAAGTGTAAGTTGATCGTTGCCAGCCTTAACCCACGTACCATGTAATAAGTGGAATGTGCTACCAACAGTGCACCTTTGTTCTTGAGACGAGAAGACTAGGGTCTGGTGGGCGTTGTAATAAAATTTACCGAGGGCATATTCGTGCTTTTTAATGCTCGGTGAGAACAGACTCATGGAAATATTTTTTCGAAAGTTATAGTTCCCCGCTCCGCTTTGTGGCCTTATGTGCTGCGTTTTCCATATAAAGTATTGGATCTCAGTCACCATGCAATTGATCACTCAGTGCATCTACTCTTGCCTTCGCAAAAACTACTGAGACGATGATATGGTACCTGTGTATGTTTTTCTAAGTTTAACGCTTTTATAAAACAACTGAGCAAAATAACTCAAGCACGTTGTTCAAGCTGTTTTCATAAGCTTTTCCCGGGCAATTTTTTCATCGTGCAGTGACGAATAGTTTACCATTTAACTCTTCCTGTAGCACTTTGCAGCACGAGCGGCAGCAGACAGACAAATGATCACAAATGTTATTCCAATAAGCTGAAAATGCCTGCAACTGATCAATAATTGGTGATTTTCACCATTCAATACAAATTCCGTTTTGGCTAGGCCAAGAGAACACACAGCAACCAATGTTCCGTTTTTCTCCTCAACATTTTCTGCAATACGAGGCTGAGTAGTCTGCCATCATGCGGTCTGCAAGCGACACAGCTTTGATTTGGAACTCACAGCAGACGTTCTGTTTTCGATACTGCCCGTTTCTGTCACAAGCAGTTGATTTTTCTCCCAACATTTATTACACCGACGAGAGAACCACGACTTCGACCGAAGTCGAAAGATGAGGCAACTACTGTATATAGATCGCTTGGTGCAAGCGAAAAAATAAAGACATCTTCCAGTACACGGAACAGATCTTCAGTTGGTACGACTGTGATCAAATCGAGTCAGAGAAGAAGAATGGGCAAAAAAACATGACGAAGCGAATGCGGCATTGACAACCAAATGATATAGAGTCGGTCGAAGAAATTTCCTTCGCTTGCTTGTAACAGGAATTGCACAACAAGCCACACCAAGGCAATATTTGATAAATAAGTTAGGCGAATAGGTTGGTTGAACAAACAACAATACACTAGACATTAAAAAAAGTAAAAAAGTCCGACAGTCAAAAGTTAGCAAACAGTGTACAAAAGCGTTTAAAGCTCAAATGTGAACGGTAGCACAACAAAAATCGATCCAAGCAATAGGAGTCACAAGCACAGAAAAACCATGTGGGTAGCTTCGTGACAAAACAAGAAAATTTTAATATTTTCTATATTTTGTGGTTTGGCTGTTCGATCTGTAGGTGCTTGCACCAACGTTAAGTTTACAAACCGATCAATAGAACTGGAATAGTCTATGAAAGGAAAAAATGATTATGAGCGAAACTCGCTTTACTTTTACATAAACACGTTGAATAGAATGCAGTCAGCACCAAAAGCTACTGACAAATTTTGCACCCCTATGAGAGTGCTGCAAAAAGCAAGCGCATTATATTTCTTTAACAAAATCTCTGCAAAGTTTCATAAAACCATATGTAACTACAACTGAACTTCACGTACAAACACCATTTCAAAGCTTCAAGTACCATAATGTTCAATAATAATTACATCTGCTTAATCATTTTCTTTGTCAAAATAGTCGGAAGAGCTGTTTGGGCCTGGGATCATGTTTTCGTGTTTGCAAATTCGTCATAGACTAAAAATGAATTATTGACATGGATTTCTTATAGAAGCGTTGTAACTAAGAAAAACATAAGCTTGAAAAGCATTTACGAATAATAAAGCCAGGCTTTGTAAGAAAAAAACGTCCGATTATTATCTGAATCGCAGCTTTATATATCGAATTTAAAAAGCATTCGCCACTTTCTATTCGGAATGTTTGGAAGCAAAGACACGATAAGCTTAGCCGTTGAAATAGCAAGAGTTTCTCTTCAATCGACCATGTCAATTGAGCGCAGCATTCGAACAAATACCAAATCAGTTTAAGAGTTCAAAAGAAGTTTACCACGTGGATAAGCAAAGCGATTGACGAATATAATATATGCCGACCTGTGAACGCACCACAAAAGTCGGTTCTCAATAAGACAAAAACTTAGGCGGAACAAGCTGCAAGCAGAAAGGTTATCGCGGCCAGACAGCACCGCTCAGTACATGCGGTCGACCTCGCTCAGAGAATTCGCACTGCTTCCGGCAAAGACGGCATTGCGCTGAGCGATGAAAAACGCAGTTTTGCGAGGATACAGCGCTTTTTTAGAAGCAAGTTCAGTTCCTACCGGCAGCTTCAATCATTCTATGACTGGAAACTTGATTTCATGTCGTTTTAAACGTGCCCGTGTGAACTGAAGGCCTGGATGTGTTTCTCCTATCAGAAGCACACACGGCTTTCGGTCTTTTCAGGTTTCTATTCGACACTTCTGGTTTCCACTCGTGGCAGAAAAGAACGGCGTCTGTTAAGCAGTTGCTGCTGTGAGGCGTCAAACATTCGCACTTCGAACGCTTAAAACCTTGTCGCGAAAGGGCAAGCGATGGCGGCCTAGATGTGACTTGTCGAATGGCAGTAATTTATTCGAGATGAGATCGATAGGACTCGAAGGGAAATTTTCACTGGCCTGCGAGGGATGAATAAACGGAGCCGAGTGTATCAGTACCAGAAATACGTATAAATCATTTAATCAGCTGTCGTGACGACAAAAACATGTAGTTCACATCCTGTTGTCACTGCTGTCTCCGCCAACGTAGAAAACAGGAAGAAGAACGAGGACTAAGCGTCAATGTTTGAAACGTTCCTATCAGCCTTCAGGCCAGACGTTTTTAGCGTTTGTGAATAAGAGTTAGCCGATTTTCCAAAAAAACGTTTGGGCATATCTTGTTTAAGAAATTAAAAACAAGGCAGAGAAAAGGATGCAACAGAAAGCTGTGCCTGTGTTTGGTGCAGATCATCAATAAGAAAATAACCAAATGCAATGAACAAGCACCCATCACAACTGATGCAACCAGTGACGAGTGACTCCGCGATATTTTTGTCCGAGGCCACTGCAAGTCAGACTCCACAGACAATCATTCCTGTCGCGTTAGGCCCTTGTGGTTTTCTCGTCGAACTTTCGAGATATTCCCGCACATTTGGGTCATTAGTTTTGCAAACATTTCTCCACAGCAGGAGTCACCAAACGTTTTTGTCAGAGGGCCACATAAGCTATTAAACAACAGTTCGAGGGCCGGACATTTTACGTAATGTGATTGTTTCTGGATACGTTACATTCTACCAAATCAACAAGTTTTTTGCAAATATACTAATTTTTCATCATTGGCAAAATGTCCTTGCGGCAGGATGAAAATGGTTTCGCGGGTCGGATTTGGCCCGCAGACCGTAGTTTAGATACCCGTCTTCTACATCATCACAGTACGATACGATTGGTAGTGCAATACTTTTCACAAAAATTGTATATTAACTCTGGCAGGAAATGACGCTTCATGAAGTAGAAAGCGTAGGCTACATGCACATTCTCGCAAGCACAACGTGCACAACTGATTAAGATTGTATTCAAACAACTTACAAAAATCTCTGTTCGTTTGTTTTTCGTTGTGTCACGTCTTGGGAGATAGTAACATCACTTTGCTGTTACTAAAGTTCTTCACAGCATCTTGATCTTTTTTCAGAGCTTTTTTTGTCCTTTCGGATCGTTCCACTCAACGTGGTCGAGAAGTGCAAACTTGGACACTCTACCAGCTGTCATGCAGAATCGCCGTGGCTTTCACCGTCATTTGTGAAAGTTCAGGACAAATCCTAGTGAATGTCGATGAAGCTTTGGCTCAAACCCGACTCTCACTGTCAGCTAGCGACTGTACGTCAAACAAAGATTCCTCGAGTAGCCAGTAGGTGGTAAGCATTCCCTTTCCTTTCATGGGGACATCCCCTCGGAGCTGAAGTGTAAAACACTGGAAGCGGTCTAAGAGTGACTTGGTAGATTCAGAGACATGAATCGCCAGTGCTGCAAGAAATGGTAATCTTTAGTCAATTTTTGGACTTTTTCTAATTAATAAAGGTGAGACCTTGGGATGCACCCACCCTGAATAATGAAAAGATCCTACTCAAAGGATTTAACATTTTCTGAAAGCTGGTCACCACCACAGAACCAAACTTTTTACGCTTTACTACAAGCCATTCCGCATCTGCTCAATGATCTTGAAACTGGCAAACAATTTATCCGCCCGCGAAAAGTGACGCTTGGTTGTTTCATAGTAATTTTGCACAACGTTTGGTGAACGCATTTAAATCTACATGTTTTTAAAAAACTGACTTACGCAGTCCGGTTGACTCCATCCTCGATGCAGTGTTGACAGTGTCGCCAAATAAGCAGTAACGTGGCATTTTTAAACCAACCACTCCGGCACAACAAGGTCCTGTAACATAAACAGACTGGGTAGCACTTGGATTTTCGGCTTGTTATCTAAAATAACAATCGTAGTGCGTAACTTTTCCTGATAGTTTGGTCCATCGCGTTTTCGCGCTGAGCTGTATTTTGGTAGTGTTCACCTTCTCCGGGCAAATATCTTAATAGTTTCACCAAAAGAAGCTGAACAGAGGACGAAGTGTGGACCATTTGTTTATCTTGAAAACAAACACTAGTACTCGAGCGATGATTTGTTTAAATTTCATCGGACAGTTTGAAACTCATTGAAGACAAGGTGCAACCTAAAGCCATGATATGAATGTTGAAGCAGTTGTTGCAAAAGTTACCCTTTGAACAACGTTGTAACTACATCGTGATATCTGGAAACGAAAAAGCTCTGATAGCGCTGGAAANAGAGCAGCACCGCAGATAGGAACAAAAAAGAGTGAGGTTAGAGAAAAAACAAGCCTTATTTTACCTNCTACCTCAAAGATGGTGATTCCGGTATGCGCCTTACTTACGTTGTCACTGCACTACCCAACAAGCTGAAGTTTTTAAGGCAAACCTGTGTGTATTCCAATCCTCAACTTCAGCTGATCGCCAGGTCGGTGACGAATGCGAAAGTTTCTCACGGCTCTCAGCAATGCAAGGGCAGTTCGCGCTATTTCGGCTGCATGGCGGATGCCATTCCTGACGGGCAATCCTGACACCAACATGTAAGCGTCTCCAATCGTTTCCACCTGACAAGGTTTCGTATAAGTTAGAATCGAGCGTCGATTTTTGCTGCTTGTACACACAGCCTACTGCTGATACCGATGACCATATCTTATCGATGGCTCAGGTTCGCAGAAAGCGAACCTGTTGTAATAAAGCAAGGTGTGGTACCATTTGTACGAAAGTCAAAAGCTGGAAGATTAATCATTATAATGTCTGCTGTCAGGTAGCTCTGACTGAATTGTCTTGCGTGATGCACGTCTTTTCGCAAGTAGTCAGCATATTATGCGGTGTTCACAAAGATAGCCACAAAATGTATGCATTTAGTTTTACTCTGTTACATCAAAATTTTAGTCAATTTTGGTGGTGTGAAAAACACAGCAATAACCAAGGTGAAAAGCGCTTGACTCTTTCACTACATTTTTCCCTTCATCAACTTGGCCGTTGCGTCAGTTGATTATTCCCCGTACAGTTAGGCACCCACTCAAGATTGGCCAAACGTTTGTTATTTCGGAGGCAAAAATATAAGACCACCGGCTCTTCGTGACATTTGGCTGATTCACATTTCCGAAACAGAGTTGCTAGCTCTTAATGAAAAATACCGATTTCTTTAGCTTGTTAGCAGCAACGATTGTAAAAACAACATAAATCCTCAAATTTAATATAAATTTATGGCTAAATAATCATCGCAAAATTTGATTTCATTAAAAAACTAGTAGAACCACACAGTGTTGTTCTTCAGATGTTTATCGTCCAAAAATACCCCAAAGCGCGGACTGGCTTGAGTAACTTGTTCGCAAATCTTAATTGGTCTTGCCAAGACGTTTTATGTAAGTGCTCCTCGAAATGAAAACGGCTATGAAAACATTCGGATATTTTTCCCGACTTCGTCGCGAGATATTACCGCAAATCATAGAGGCAAGTCTACCTTGTAAACGTCAAAATTGTCAATGATTGCGTCGAAGCAGGTGTAGAGATCATTGAGAAGGTTAACGATTTGCAGTGGGTTTGAAGCAGCGGAAAGCGACGTGAATCCAACAATGTCCGAGAAGCAGATTGTGACACTTTCGAAGGCTTCGGCCGGAACGGAATCACCGCGTTTCAGTCGATCCACCACCGGCCTGCCAAAGCAATGTGTAACGTTGCTTTTCTTGTCGGAAGCACTGCTGTGAAGATCAGTTTGGTCTGATGCCAACTTACACTGGAAGCATTTGATAAAGCAGGTCATCGGCTTTTTGCTTTTCCTCCATGTAAGCGGCTGTGCGCTCTTCAACAAGACCCTCCAGGTTTATCGCATACTGTTCCATTCGATGCAAAAGATTCTCTACAAGATTTCCGGGATTGTCTCTGACAAGGTTAAAAAAATTCTTGTCTGTGATTGCTGCAATCTCGATAAAAATATACAGTTTTACAAGCACTGGTCTTTAGACATTGACGCATTTACTTGCTCTACCTGTATAAAGCAAGTGCTCTCGAATCTACAAGGGCAAACGAGAGTTCAAAGTGTCGTTGAATGTATAGATGCAATGGATTAGACTTCACATGCAGCATAGAGGAAAATTGACAATAAAGGGCATACTTGTTAAACTTTTCGACAACTTTCTTTATTTGTCCAAAATCTGGTCTTTCATTAGGGTCCTCATGCCAGCATCTTTGCATCAGGTAACACAAGTCCTCTCCCAGGGAATAGTCGATTTGAGGGCGAAAGTACGGACGAAAACCATTTCGAACTTTTGCGACAATTTCTACAAAAGTTGAGATAGATCAGCAACGTTGTAAACAACAATAAATTCATAAAACAATAATCAAGACATCCTTAAATGTGAAGAAATCGGTTCTGAGTTTTGAGTTTGTTTTATGGTGAAATCTTGTAGAAGTGGAAAGTATGTTGAGCAACAAGTAAAATAACTGAATCGAAGTTAGTGAATGGGCAACATGTTTTTCTTTGTTTAAAAGAAATTCTTTAAAGAGTGCTATAGTCGACAACTTAGGCTAAAACGGCACTCATGCATTTCGATTTTGAGTGTTTCCTTAACTGAGTTCAAAGTTTGTAGACACAGCTTTTAAAATTTCGAACCTTACCCGATACGCTTATGCGGAGTACAGCCAAAGTTGTTGCTAATTTTCTCTTTGAGAAGAGCCGGAAAGTAAGAGCTGGACTGGAAGCAGAGAAATTTTAGCCGCTAGAGTCGATTGTTCTCCACTCCGTGTGACGAGTATAAGCCCCTGTGGTTTTGAGATACGGGAATGAAATGTGAAGAAAAAAAAGTTTAGATTTCAAACCTTTGCATGAAGGTGGCGTTCCACCGACGTAGAAAGTTCCCTTTCGGAGAGCTATTTCCTGAAGAATTATTCCGAAGCTGTAAACATCCCCTTTAGCCGATCCTTCAGCGAATCTGCTGTTGGTTCGCAGCAATTCCGGAGCAGACCAAAGTTTTTCTGCCAAACAACATTTTAAGTGAATAGGAAGAAATTGAAGAGCATCCAGCCAACGCCCTTATCAACTGTAAATACTCAGTAGAAGCTTTCCGCTGATCTCAACAGTCAACGCTCAGTTCCATGATCTATATAGGCTTATATCACTCGGAATGGTGTAGGCAACATATGTGTTTTATTCAGGCGCATACACTGCTTTGAAACGAGAATTAACTATAGTAAAAATTTGACTCCTAAAATATGAAAATTAACAGCACGGATCTGAATTACTTTCGCACTGGCGCTCCGATTCTTCGTAGGAAATGGCACTCCTGAAAGACGCCAAGCCGTAATCGGTGATTTTCAGTACGAAACGCGAATCCACGACGCAATTTGTTGACTTCAAGTTGCCGTGGAATTGGAGAGGACTTCCATGGAGAAAGCTCATGCCTGTTTTACAACAAAAATTTGTGATTGTTCAATCGAGAGAGACCTTTCGAGCAATGGAATTTGCATCTGCTAACTGCGAAGAGCATAAGCCAGAATTTTATATAATACATGTGTTAGCTGTTAAAACCTTGAAACAAAAAGTGAGGAAATGTGTGCGAAAGAAAGCTGCAATAATCGCTTTTACGTTCTGCGTTGTCTTCATTTCGGAAAAATATCTCAAAATTTTGAGCTTTTCCTGACTTTGTCCAGCATTTACTGAATAACGGTAACCATTAATAAGCCCATATGTAAGTACTATTTTGATGTTGATCATAGAAAAAGGCTTTTTGAATGCCCAACTCTTGAGTTTGTTTATACAATTATTTGTGCATTTACTCTCGGGAATTCCAGATGAAAAATCTGTCTGCATATCAAAATAGCAATTCTATTTATTAAAGCTGCAAAATATTTCATGAAAAAGTGACCGGTTGTCTGAGACGTTTTGTTTTATATAAAAGTTAATCATGTATTTCCTGCAAGAGCAACAACCAATGCATATAAACAGGGGTTCATCAGCGTTATTATGTTCAATTGCCTCTAAAAACGTTCTTAATCTGAACGATCTTTAAGGCATGAATGTAAAAAGTTTCTGATGGTCCAGCACAAAAATTTTTTTCGCTCTCAATATCCACCAACCTTTAACAAGATCCATCATAAGGGACACGCGGAACATCCACTCCAGATGAATTTCGTCGTTGAGGAGGATATCACGCAGGCTTCCTTTCCTGCAATACTCCGTCAGCACGCAAATATGAGGCCATTCGACGCAAGCCCCCTCGAACCTCGTCAGATGATCGTGAGTAATGTCTCTCATCTTAAAATAAAAATAAAACCTAGCGTTAATGCTTCTGCTGCGATGCAGGCTTTCGTTCCGAAATCAACGTTGCATTGTAAGCAGATGCCCAAATTCTGTGTGAAAAGATCCTGAAAAGGATACATAACCTGCAGCCTGCTCAGCAAACTTGCCAAGAAGAATACAGTGTTCTTACATGCAATGCAGCTTGTTTACGTCAAGCTGATTCTGTGAGGTCATTCCACTAATTTCTTAAAACCTTGCTGTGCAATGTCACGTTTAACGAAGAAGAGTTGCAATATCACAAAAATTTGTGGCTAGTTTAGCGCTTTCCTTTCGTGCCCAATCCGAAAAAATCCGTATTAGCTTGTGACAAGAATAGGATTTTTACATCGTAGCAAAGCAATCTGAACAATTTAAGCGAGCCAGACAGAAAAGGTGTTCAGTATCTTTCTCCCGACAAACACATCAACCCGGTTTGGGTGCTTTTTGTCGTGTTAGCATTTGCAGTGACAGAAAGAACTGCATTGGCTATGGAAAAAACGTTCTATCAAGTGTAAACAACATTTGCTACTTTTGAAAAGGTACATACGCACAAACATAAGCCTGACATCTCACAAACCCCAACAGTACACTTTTCAGTCACTTGTAAGCGTCAAAAGCAGACAGCGACAGGGGCTGCCTATGCTGGTTATTCATCTTTGATGGAGTATATTCGCAGTTTTAATCAAACGACCGCCAAGAGCGGTGAGCGCGCACGCTCTACGGTTGTTTGTTGTCAGCACAGACCAATAACACTCCTGGAACGTGAGCGGGCAAGGCAAAAACACATTCCAACACTGCTAGCTTGCGCTTTTTACCGATGTATCTGGAGGGCATGCGTTAGTAAAACATTTGACATGGTGTTACGACTCACATTTTTTGGTCAAGTTTGCAATGAAGCGATGAATGCATGTTGCCTATCGTCAAAAACTAGAGCTACAGGCAACCAAGCATTAGAGGTGTTGTTAAGTGACCGGCGAGAGCTGGGAAAATTTTCAAAAATTTCCTGAAACTCGGCAAAAATTGAGAATCCAGGCAAACTTCTAACTTTTTACTAGTTTCGAAGAGGAAAACCGATTTCCTTTGTTTGGTCGCGACCCACATACAATCAAAACAGCGTAAGCTCAGCTCTGTTATCCTTACGCTGCGATCAAAACTAATAACACTTTTTCTCAAACAAACCCATGTGCATGTGCTTGCTGCTATTGTTTGAATGTGCGGAGAGTATTTCAAGCAAAGGTGCTTCCTTCAGTTGCATTTCCACAACACGAGACCAGCAAAGTGCTGCTGGAAATGCAACGATAGTGATCAACACCGCAAAACTGGTAGCGGTCGTTTGGCCGGAATATGTACATTGGTGATGACAAAGGGGCTTGCAGCCTTGCAATTTCTTGCCTGCTGCAGTAACGAGATACGGCATGAGGTCAGTTTGAATTGAGCCGAAAATGCCGCAAAATGTGATGGCGTTCATTACTAAGTGTTTTATAACATATTATAGCCTGCTGACGCACAGCGCAACCGGTTTGTCTTATTCGATTTCTGCCCAGATAGGCTGCCAAACAAACGACTGTACAAAGTATGCATAACCGTCAACACCTGAAGGTGGTTTTGTTTATGCAAGATTGTCGCACTGATAGCAAAAAATCATCTTTCTTGCCCAGGAAAAATGCTGGCAGTGGCCATAAACTTTGGCCTCTGGCAATTGCATCAAAGTAACGGTCATATCTTTTCACAACATTCGGTCTTGACTACAACACTGCTGATAACGTTTCCTTTCACTGGCTTTAAAAAGTTCAATTTCAGTTGTTGCATTAATTTTAGCTGTGAACCAACGACTCTACATAAGTCAAATTTAACTTGCATCAGAACCGTGGCCAGAAAGTCTTCAATAGTGGGGCTTAACGTTTGTGCAGGGGGGCTTGACATCGAAAATTTGATAAAAACTCCACTGATTCATATTGGTTCACATTTCAATTTGGGGGGCTCAGTGTTTCCTTTGGGGGGGCTAAACCACCAAAGCCCCCCTGTGGCGAAGGGACTGCTTTGCATGCGTTTAGGCGTTGCAGCGCTACTAGCAATTGTTACTCGGACTTACGTGCAAGAATCTCGCTTTCACGGGAACAAGAGAGTGAGGGTTACGCAGCATGAAGCGGAACAACCGGAAAATAGCTGACATGGAAATGAGACCCTGGCGTTACCAATTTCATTATTCCAGCCACTGCCCTGCCGCTTTCGGAATCATGAATGTGCTGTGCCGCCTGTTGTTCGCCGATCAATTAATAACAAGGACTTAGCGATTCAAGAAACTAGCGTTTCTCGATGAATGGGCTGTTGTACTTAGAACGACAACGAAGTATGTGTTACGAGAACTCGGTCGCCATAAATGTCAAGGGAGCGGTGTTACCACCATAGATGCGTCATGCAGCCACATGGATCCAGTTTCAAGAAATTAGGCTTGGTGTCGGGACCGGGAAGAAAGAGGTAGGTTGTGCGAAGAACTGGATACCTCTTTCTTGGTAAGTGAAGGGACAAAGTCCGAAAACCTGTGACTGATGCGAGAGTGCCTGAACGAAGATCAGGATAATCGCAGCTGGCATGGACTTCTAAAAACGAACGTTACGTCAGAACTTCCTCGTTCCTCTTGCACGTACGCCGCTTTCTTGCATTCCTGTCGGGATGACTAGGCCCTTTCTTGCATGTTGTCACTCACAGATCACTTCAGTATAGCAACACGATTTTGCGTAGACTAATTTGCGATCAGGAATCGGCCGAGCTTCGTGATCACGTGATCACGCTATCGAACGGGTTTTCAGGTTTCGGAATTTATGCGTTTGGCTGCTTTCGTCATTCAGAAATCGAAATGGCCAAAAATTCAACTCTCGCTTGTGTTTCGAGTGACCAAAGTTTTGGAGATCGTCATGTACGAGCACTGGCAATTGCATCTTTTCCGAAAGTTCTGAAAATATATTTTGGGCTTAACTATTGCGTTTAGTGCAAAATATGCTCATTTGAGTTACCCGGGCTATGACAAAGCATTACTGTAAAACAAAAAGTGAAGCAATGACCATTTAGACCAGCGGTTTTCAACATTTTTTGTACCGCCACCCATTATAGCAACCCAACAAACCCAACGACCCCCATCTAAAACTCGAATAAAGCAAATATAATACAACTGTGTAGAATATAATATATTCACTCGCCACCCTAGAGGGGTGGTATCCCCAAGTTTGAAAACCACAGATTTTGACGAAATACGTTTTTAATGACATTTGAAATAGGCCAATATTGCTGGAATTAGTGGTAGAAAATAACCGTAGTATTTGATCGCAATGCTTGAACTTCAAAAAACATATCTGTGAAATTTTTTTGGAGTCGCGAGTAATAAAGTTTCTCTAAGCCTGTTTTGTATTTTTTGTATCAATTACAATCATCTTATAAGTTAATATAATCACATTTAACTTAAACCTGAAAAGCTTGCAGTTCGACAGAACTCCAATCAACCTTTAGCTATTTTAGAGCTTGACATTGTAGACATAACACTTCGGGTCATTTTACAAGCTCTTTGCGATAGAAATCAGATCAGTTTCTTCATTTTGTAAAAAAAACATGCATTCTGTAACTTTTCCCGAATATGATCAAGAAAAGTTTCGAATCAAAGCTGCTGAGGTCAAGAAAGCAAACACGTTGAAAAACAAAGTATCAAATAATAATAAAACTTACATGCTTCAAATCCATCAGTGTGCTCTTGGTCAATTCTACTTTTCGTCTGTTTGATAATTTTACCACAACAACTTTGTCCTGTCAAAAAAAAAGTCTTCGTGAAAATACATTTTCAGTCATAGGTGAACGATAGTTTCATCACCTGCGATGAAAGAACTCAAAACAAAGTGGTTGCTCTAACGCACTTGGCGACGGCAGCTATCTTCCCGTCAAAAATTGTGAATAATATCTAGAAGTAGTTCTTTTTAATTGAAACACTAGGTACTCTCTTGGTACGTTAGTATTTCTAAGTATTTGCACGAGAAACGTTTTCCCCAATCATTCTCTTTTAGTTGGCCTTAAACACCAGCAATTAACAAATTCAATTTTGAAAAGAGCATGGCGGCATGGCGTTTTCATGAAATGCAAAACACGTCAAACTTAGATGTTCCTACCTTGTAGACAGCAGTTGTTGTAACACCGGTCCAAGCTTTTTCACTTATGAGAGACCCAGCGCTGGTCTTTCTCTGCATTGAATGATTTGAAAGCGTTAAAGTCACCGCACAGCGCATTAACCAATTGACACAAGTCTTAAATTCCTGTTTTCATCGATCGGAAAGGGAAAGAGCAAAATTCAAAGATTTTTTTTATACCTTCAATCCATGGCTACGGATGTATTAAGCCCCATTTAATCTACAGAACTGACACGAAAAAAAACACAAAGATTGCATTAGGACTTGTGAAGAATGGGTGAAATTTTTATCAACCATCCCAACCTCGGCAAAACCATTTACCTCGACATCATAGATTCTTTCGTTTTTCTTTGAATTGGATGACCATTTCCTCTTACGTTTATGAGCTCTTTTTGCGGCGATCGCAGGAGACAAGGAAGGGACGTAATAAGAGATCACTTCACCAAGCGATGGATCACTGTCAGTTGGTATATCTCCAAGCGCACCAATGTCTCCATCAAGGTTACCACCTAAGACTCCGTTTGGCGATATCGGCCACGTGATATCGCTCCAGTAGACCCTCCATAGCTGACTTTCAAGTTCTTTTTGGAGTGTGTGGCGTCTGAGTGTTTAAAACAAAAACAAATTCTTGAAACCATCTGTGTCCCAAAAGTTCAATGTGGAGGGCGGTTAAAGNTATTACGTCGGGGCTGCATGCTTGGTTAACAGAGTAAAGCAAAACTAAGGTTTTATCGATCTGCCGTCAGTTTAGCNAATCTTGTCGAAAAANCTTTCTGTACTGCACACTGCTTTTACATGCACTTCAGAGAAAGTAAAGTTAATTGTTTTTGGATGCACGGTCGATTGGTTGACTAGGAAAATACACGTATTCTTCACATACACCGTGAGCACAAAGAGCAATACGCAAAACTAGTTTTCGATTTCATTCAACGGTACTTTTGAAACAAGCTTTAAACACATCAGCAAGATATCCTCGCAATACTGCGTACACATTTGTATACATATTATCGCCTTTGAAGTTTGATAATACTATTTTTGTACTACAAAGCACTTTCCATCAGAATAACGGTCACTGAGAAACAGCTGGACAAGAGTTTTCAGAAAATACATCACGAAGGGTCTTTCTTGGTTTCCAAGAAAATGCGCTTTTTCAGATCTCTGCCACTTCACGACTGTTAAGTAAGGTTTTCGTCGGTTGGAAACCATATTCTGCGACAACGTAGTGGGGTGAATTACAAAACAAACTGTCGCGTTTGTGCGAGGTGGGGCCGGCAGTACGGCAGTAAACATTTTCATCGGCGGTTTTTCGCGAAACTTATCTTCAGACCAAAGTCCATCACTTAAAGCACAGCCAATGCCCTTTCGGTGAGCGCTTTTTCGAACGCAAACTTGTGCACGATGAATGGATTAAGTCGCTTTTGTCTTCTTGTGTGATCTGTTCTATTTGCCAACTTGTTTATCGTTCAATAGAGTGATCGAAAGGTAAACATTCCATGATTCGAACTGTAATCCGGACCTGTTTTGTAACGAAACCTTTTCAGTATTGCCGCACACAGGGTACACTCATTCTTGGTTTGCCGAAGTTGCGCAAAACTGCTTAGAACATTTGCAGCTCAAGCTTGACAGCTTGGAATTTTTATTGTAGAAAAGAAAAACTTTGGTAAAATAGAATTGTGTCGTTACTTTACCTGTAAGTGTTGACGGATATAATAACTGCAACAGTCGCCAGTGAAACAACTGAAATGACGATTGCTTCAACCAATGTCAGTCCTGGAATAGGAAAAAAACTTATAAGGAAACAAACCGAAATGAATGAATTCATTTGCGCAAATAGTCAAGCAACATTTGGATAAAAATCAGTAGTTAATACTTAGCATTAGAAATTTCACTCCAACCGGTGTCGGTTACAAACCTGAATCTAACCAAATGAATGCCTGATCAGGGGCGTAACGAGGGGGGCACAATTCCCCGGACGCCCAATCACTATGGGGGCACCGAATGGCTGCAGGGGGCTCCGAAAAGTCCTAACAATGTCACAAGTACTTTCCTCAAAACAGTACTATTTCACTCCGAAAGACTTCAGGTTTGAAAAACTGGGGCGCCAAACTTGCTTCTTGCCTCGGACGCCATGTAACCTCGTTACGCCCTTGCGTCTGATGGAACGTACGACGTCATAAAATATGGAGAAGGTTTTCCACAAATTATAAAAAGGATTCTCACTTTCTTTAGCACATTTCTTTCCGTTAAATCCACATTTAGGAACGTCTCTTGGAACAGTGTTTTTCGGCCAATGGGCGGACTGTCTTGGCAACTCATAATATTTCTTGTTGATAGCATCGTACTTGCCCACAACTTTGAAGACACCTATGCACACAACAGTATTTGGCCTGTGAAATGATTAAGTATTCATGCTCCTTTTTATGTTTAAAAATATTACTGACACAAACGCAGGTGCAATAGTTGTATGCGTGAGTGCAATGCATTTGATTGTATCAGTGGCAGAAGAAAGCTACTGGTTGACTAGCACAACATGTAACTTTTAGCTTTTTCAATTATATGCGCAATTTTCTGATTTTGCATATCACGAAGTAGTTAATGCTCACCTTCCTTCGGGTCCAAGTCCAGCACGGAGAAGTCAAGAAGTCGGTCTCCGGATAAATCGAAAGAAATTTTTCCTGTGACTCCTGCGACAATGGACAATTATTTCCAAGGTCAAAAATTTTTCGTGCCGACGTTTTGCCCTTAGGTCGCAATTGACGTCGTTTCTATCCTTCTACGCTTGAAGGAGATCGATTGATCGTATAATTTCTTGCATTATTGAACAAGGATTTTGTCAAGGTATTTTGCTTAAAAGCGTGTTTTTTGCCTCAAGCAAAATACGCAACACTATTTAACTGTTGTTTTCACATCTAAATGTCAGTAGGAAGCTACTGAGAAAGTCCCTCTGAAAAAGCGCTTCTTTGTATTTTTCACAACAGAAGTAACGGCACGTGGCAGTCAGGGGTGCCTTTTTGAGTGACTCGACTTCCGGTATCGCTAAATTTTTCGTATCGCTCAACAGAATCTGACAATTTTTAGTCCTGACCAATGACAAACCACTCACGTTTTGTGCAAAGACAAGTTTTAAAATATAGTGTTATTAATGTGAACTTGACCCAGCCCTGTAGCAAAACCATTTTAAATGGTTTATGATTGCAGATATGCATCGTCTACCTGAGCTCGAAATTTATTCGGATGCCATTTTTGAGCAACACAACACAACACAGTTGTTGTTGGCTTGACCCGCCCACGACATTAACAAAACACAGTTAGATTCTCATTCTCCCGCCCGCTTTGGCTTCGATTTGTACGTGGATCTTTTCCCAGAAACAGTGTGTCAAGAAATGAATTTATTCGTTCGTGCTCACGCAAATCGTCCTAACAGAGAGTACGATGTCCGCACGCAATCAATTCAAGAATCGTTCGACGTTCCACGCCAAAATGTGTTCGCCAAAATCTAAGCCTTTCCGCCACTTACTTTCTCGCGACTGTTTTCTACTAAAACGGTCGGTGTTCATTTTTTATCTTTATAACGTTTCCTGAATTTACAACTGAGCCCAGACGGCTTACTTGCAAAAGAACTAAGCCCTTTTCATGTGATTTGAAATTAACTGCATAACACATTCTAACTGAAACAAATAGTTGATTTTATCATTTAATAACAACTTTTCAAAGTTTTTATGAAAAACTCCTTGTCGTTTACACTTTTCCTAGAGCAGTAGTGTCAAATGAGGGCAACGCCATTGCAAAGGGTGATGCTGCATGGTCGTCTCTGCACAAAGGTTGGCGTGGAAGGTAGTCAGTAAGGTTTTACGATCGGCTAAGTGAAAAGCTTCGCAGCAAGTATACCGAATCAATTTAGATAATTGCCTATCGTTCATTGCGTGCGTCAAAAATAAGTCTTACCTATAAGTAGCTCAGAGTTTCTTAAAGCTAATGTGTAGTGAATTAAATCTGAAGGGGTAAATTTAAGGTTAGCAATAGGATGGAAAAAGGAATTCATATATTATTTATTTCCAAATATACATCTATCAGTGAATATTGTTTTCAAAAAGAATTATTTTTATAGCTCTAAAAATCTAAAAACTCTATTAAAAATTCAGATAATTTTTGTCATTTTACTCAGCCTTTTTGTCATAGGCAATGTTTGAGGTACATCTGTCGAAACGCTGAAGGGGTACACCGTCAGGGAAAGGTTGGGAAACCTTGGACTAGAGCTTAAACCAAACGACATTCACCCATAAAATGAAACAAGGTAATTTTTGGTTCAAACCTTCAAAACTTTTGCCTTTAATCATTTTCTGCAAGAGATGTACACCCTTTGGAGGTACCGCTGCCTTCGAAGTCTTGTCGCCACATGGTGTCATGGTACCCCGCACCCTTGCAGAGTCTTGCGAAGCAGTGTTGTTTTCAGCGAGACTCGAGTTGATCACGTGGGCCAGCAACAGCAGTGAGTCGTGGAAATACGCTGGATACTGATTTTTCTGTTAAGTAAAATGGTCGAGTTAAAATGACGATCTGAACTATAAACGAAATGAGGCCTAAATTGCCTCATTAATCCGTGTACGTCCATCAAAATAAAGAAAAAAACAGGAAAGTGCATTTATAACAGAACTGCACCAGTCACGAAAAGAATGACGACGAAAATTTGTTTCCGCTATTCTTATGTCTTTTATAGAATGCAGCGGATACACAGAGACGCAAAGGTGAGACTCGCTCTTAACAATCGAAGATATCAGCTTACGTGGAAATACTCGGTTATGTCCTTGGCGCCGTATCTCTCAGCCTCTGTTGCAGCGACCGTTTCTGCAACTGTTCTTGTCATGTTTGCGTCCAAAGTCGCTTTCATGTTTCTAAACACAACATACGCTGCTTTTACAATATGTTTGATCAAGACCACTCGGGAAGAAAACTACGAATTTCAAACACTTTGAAATGCGTTTAGTGAGACAGAAACAGGCAACCATTTTTAGCTTCTTCTGACAGCCAGGTCAGGAGGGCCTAATTGTTTTACTGCAAGAACAGTTAGAAAAGTAACCCCACTCACTTGCATTACAAGAAAAGGTCTGGGTTGTTTCCAATTTTTCTGTAAATACCTTAACTACAGTTTCTCTAAAAAACTCAACTGAAACAGTTTTCAGCCTCAGCACAAACTCTTTGTTCTTTATTTGAACCTTACGATGCCACGAACAGAGCAAAGCTATTCAACAAAGTTCTAGGGCTTCGGAAAGAACAACAGCTCGTAATTGCATGCTAGTTTAGAATTAGTTTTCGCAACATTGATCAACGCTTCAGCCAAACGGCACATACCGACCAAGCCGGGTCTTCAGACGATCGATAAATTCACTATATTCCGCTGTTTCCGGCTTTGTCACGGTGATTATTAAAGCACTTTCGAGCTCTTTCTTTATTCGTTCATCCTGCAGAACAGTTTAGCGCTTTGTTTTCTTGGTTTCTGGATAAATTCATACCAGGTTCCCTTTTTGAAATACAACTCTTTTATAAAGCCTTTACTGAAACACAGATCTTGGCCATGTATCCCAAAACAGTGATGTACCTTGACAACATTCTATAACAACATAATGAAGACTATTGTCTACAAGGAGATACTCTAACTGAAGTACCGAGTAGACCAGTGGTTCTTAAACTTCATGAACACGCTGAATCCTTACGTAGTTTTTTTAAGCTTTTTTCGAACCCGATTTTTGCCCAATATATATTACAGAAAGTAAAAATGGGTCACTGAAAAGAAATCAATCAACAGTTTATATTTGAAGTAGTCCCACGTTTTTAGTCGTGTTTCAGATGACCTTCGTTGAACCCTGAAACAGCTCTGTCGAACCCTATAGGGGTTCAATCGAACCCAGGTTGAGTACCACTGGGGTAGACGTAAACAAAGCCAAGAGTTTGAAAACGTCATTGAATGTTCATGGCGGTATGTTTAGTTAAAGTTACTACACATATTCGGGGTTATACGTTTAAATCGGTTTAGAATGCAGCTGGTCAAAAGTTTTAATTAGATCAGCGAAAGCATCGTTTTGCTTAAATGTCATGAAGAACTGCTTTTGATGGCTAGTGTATTATTTTTGCTCTTTTTAGAACCGCACAAATTCCTCAACGCATCAGTCATGTAATTCGAAAAGAGCTTTGCACCGGAAAAGTCATTTTCGCGTGCAAAGATTGCCAAGCTACATAAGAGGTTAACCGACATAATATGGGATGGCTTGACAAATCGCAATAATTTGAAACGTTTGGTGATATTCGCGGAAATTAAAATAATTCGTCAACGTCTGGGTCTCGCGGCGTCGTGTTTGTCCTGTCTGCGATCTTCAAGCAATTGCTTAAATGACTAGGACCGGCGGAATCTTCTCGGTCGCAATCTCTTTCATAATCTCGTCTCCACGCTTACCTCAAGTCTGTCCAAATCGCTGGTCTACCGGTGTTGCCCAAAGAAAATTGGAAAATGAACAACAGCTTAAATTTTTCAATATGCCTTCGCCAAACAAGTGTCGAACTGTTTCGCGTTTTGAAACACGCACGGAACTTGTTTCATTTTCTGGCCGATGTCGTCTGCGACATCGACGCCGCCGTTGTTGATTCCAACTTAATGAAGTGATCGAGACGTTACGGCCTGATCTTTATGAACTCGGACTACTTGGGCGACGGCCGGGCAGGCGTAAACAAAATTTTGAGCGTGCGATGGTCGCGAAAACATTTTGAACTTAGGCAGGGTGCATTTCCTTGAAGAGAAAATAGACTGAGAATTTTTTTCCATTTTATTCTCAAACCCATACGAGATTTACTCAAATTGTAGCACATCCAAAAACGTTTCACTGGCGTTGGGCGAGCCAAACTTACTTTGACTTTATTTTGCTGTCTATTCATTGCATACAAGAGAAACCTTGTTTCTGTGAAAACGTAACGGGTAAAACATTCTCGAACGGAACCGAGATGTCACCCTGTCTGATTTTTAGCTCTGCCGATTGGTCAGCTGGACTGGTAGAGTTCAGGGAGACCGGCAGTGACCTTCGGGAAAGTTGACATGCACGTACATCAAATCCCGTTTACTTAAACGCAGCTACCAAAGCAGTTTATCCCTGCAGGACGCGATGAAGCTGCCAAAGTTTATACTGGCGTGACGAGCTGGAAACTTTTAGACGGAGGGGTTCGAAAAGTAGCTGTAGCACGTGAGTGTTGGTTGACCTGCAACAGTGTGATAGAAAATTTTCCAAAATGATGCAAAGCATAGGACAGCCTTTTCAAAAATCTTTCGCGTGCTTGAAAAAATGCTTATTTCTGATACACGCGGCAGCAACACTACATGCTGTTTTACACAAATGTTTTACATTGTTGCTTCGGAAGAAGGGAAAGCAGGTGTTATTTATCGCAAACATCATCTTGAAAATGTTTAGTAGCATAAAACAAAGAATATGCTCAAAAATATTTGGTTTCAAAGCTAAAAAAGCAAAAACGTTTAAAAGATGGATGTATTAACCAACCCTATTATGTGAAAAATCATTGCCCATGCTTGCATCTTACACAACAAACGCATCAAGTGTTTGGTTTTTGTATGAACTGCTGCTGCCTATTCGCAGAAAAGTTTATCCACTTATTTGCAAGAATGAAACTTACATCATGTCATTTACTTGCAGCAGACATCTTAAAATTACCCAGGTAGTGTCTCCATCTTTATATTTCCATGCGTTAGCACATTTTGACCCGTAGTGTAATGGATTTTACTGCGTAAAGACATCAGGAGTAAGATTAAGAAAATGCCGAGAATCACAACCTCAGCTAATCAATACATCGTGATTGCCAACGTGATGCATGCGGAAAATGTTAATTCAGATAAAAAAATATTTGTAACAATTTCTTTAGGCAAAGATGACGCCACACCGACGCAGATGATGAAGCTGCAGCCGACGAACTTCGTGATAATATTCCAGGAATATTACTTTTAAACTGCGGTTTAAGAAGTCTTGATGACCACTCGTGACTCGAAAATGCGGCTATCGTTTGCCCCTGTGGTCAGTTTTATGCAAAAGGGACAGGAAATTCATTGCTAAACCGGAATGTGATGTTATGAAACAAACACATGTTTTCAAGTATGCGCAGCCGGTGATCAGGCGTTTCGCCGTCGACGATTCATATTGCGCGGAGACTAATCTGTTTTTGACGCACACATCTGTTTAGCAAACACTCTACGAAGAAGCTGAGTCTTGGACTTCTACTCTTTCGCAAATAACGAACCGCTCCTGAAAACAGTACAATCAATCCTGCAAGGTTTAAGCTTGGAAAATCCAACCAAGTCCCTTTGGCCTTGGTTCAAAGGCGATTTTAGTTTACTTTCCCAAACTGAAGATATCGTGGCTTCCGCCTGCGTGTTATTGAAAGTGCTGGCACTGGACCTCAACTTCGTGGCAAAGATATATCTGCAGAGTTCAACCAACTATTGAAGTAGGACCATGCTTGCATGCCAGTGCAGAAGCACACATTTCGGAAGGCCAGGTTAACACTTCGCTACATTGCTTTTATCTTGGAAATCACTTTTAGTTGAGATGCTGCACGGATAAGTTCATTCACACCACTATGTGTGTGCTTTCCTACTACTTGCATATATACGAGTGCAAGCATTGGAGTCGAAACCTAAAATTTCTCACAAGTTTTGAAATAAGGGCATTTCAAAAGGCTTTTCTGTAAGACGAAATAGCTTATGCAGATTTTCCAATGCTCATCATCTGTGAATCCTGGAATTCCAGGATGATGCCTCAGACGAAGACCCTGATGATGACTCTGCAGACCCGAAGCAAAACGGCTATGAAAACTAACTCTGAAGACTACCTCTGAGAAATAAAAGGTTTTGGTTCGTTGGAAGCTTCTCACTGATGAAACCACAGCATTATCAAAAGCGAATCAAAGTACACTTTGGACGTGTGTGGCATTTTTGCATCACGAACAGCCCACCCAGAATTTATAAAACTTTTTATTGTTTTGGACAATGTGGTCGTGCTTGGCGAGAAAAAAATATTTTAATTTTAGAAGTTAAACGACCTGTTATAAAAGTTTCGATACTTCTCTGCTGGACTCACAGGCGTAGAGTCATAAAAAATCTTTGGGATCTGGGGGTTACAACGTTTTGCCGTTCATGCCCCAAAAGTAGATTTTTGGAAAACGTTTACACTTCTAACTTCTTTAGTTTTAAAAAGGCAAATTCAATGCTATTTTCACCTCATCAACATCAGAAAAAATTAAATTGACAAAAACATTTTAGAAACGTTTCCGTATTCGATACAACTTTTCTTTATGTTTACAATTACTTTTCCACGAAAAAAAATAGTTGTAAGGGCTGCAGTCTCCCTTGGTCACCGCCTCCTACGTCTATGCTTGCACTGCAACTTCCTTTGCTATTT
>JGI24158J21664_10000889_pt1 | contig 30753 bp, 13 predicted proteins | sample Ectturendosymbi3_FD_21664 | JGI IMG/M metagenome (IMG submission 21664)
CCATTTTTCCTCGCACTCTTCTGACTATCACGGTACCCGAAATTCGAACTACAGGAGGAACAAACTCCAATCGTAACGCATTGCGCAACACGTGCAGAATTTCTACATCATAGCATGTATGAAGCGGTTTCTCTCAATGCCATTATGACTCATGAATCGCAACATCTTTATCGAAAAGCGACATTCAGCGAGGGTTTCCCATAGGCTTAGCACGATTTCCTTATTGCAATTGAAGTGTAACACTCGTAACGTAACAAGGTAATAGATCACTACACCACAAGTTATAATCGAAATCTTTATACAGCTATGTATGCATGTGGGAATTGTTTTGTGTCAGCAACAAATTTGTGTTCAGGCGATTTCCGTTAAGGGGGGGGGCTCTTGCCCCTCATCCCCCCTGCGTGCTCCCCTGCAGCAGTGTAAGCAACTCAACGTCACGATATCTCTGTCTTAGTTGTCCGTAGATCGACGATGACGCTCAAGAGAGTGGCTTAAGAAAATACGAGAGGGGTCGTGCCAAGCTTCATTCATTTTCACACCCGCTTTTCCTCTGCAGAGGGCACGTCGTACTTGCAAGACTCGAAATTCCTCACAGTGTTTGAGAAACTTCTCATAGTTCAGCTTTCCCCAAAACCGTCGCCAGGAAGTCTTCATTACGGGAGATTGACATTCTGAAAATTTGATAAAAACTCTACTGATTTATAATGCTTCATATTTCAATTTGTGATGCTTGGAACTTTGTTTGCGGGAGGTAAGCTCCCCGTGGCGACGGGACTGCCCACACTAAAACGGGACCAATCCAGAATGGAGATGTAATCACACTAGCTGGTCCTCGATCTACATCTGTCTGGGACACTTTCCCCATGGCTATAGCCAATAGAACTCGTCAATCTTCCCTTGGGGATTCTGGCCGCGTGACCGAACCAACGCAGCTGAGATCTTTTTATTCGAAGTTGCTCTATATTCAGGGCTTTGCAAATTTCAAAACTGCGTACTTTAACTTAAACTGACTAAGCGTTAATTTTATTGGCACAGCTCTAAATGGACAGCTTCGAATCTTTCGATGTGACCTGGTGGTCAGTCAGTGCAGTGGCCGCATGTCTTGCTGTTTAACGCACATACCGAACTTCCGATAGGGTAGGAATAATAGCACAGCGCATCCATTTAACAAACTCCTTGTGTCTTCCATTCGGTGAGTGTATCAGGCTGTTGTGTGCTGTAAACTATTACGAAGGCTAAAACATCCTTTAAGAGTTGAACCAAATCTGTCAGACGCTTCCCTTTTTAAATTTATTAGAAGAGCATATCGGATGAACGTACGGTTGATAATTTTTGAATGGCGTATTTGAAGTACTGCAATAAGTTATGTGGCTATCTTTACATGTTTAATTCAATTGAAAGTGGTTTGGAAACAGCAGGTTAATTCGTCGTGAGTGTGTATTTACACGTACTGCGCTGCATGATAGGGACACAACAGAGAATAGCCTACAAGCATGCATGCAGACATTTTGAACCTGCCGGTAACACTGTTCTAGCTGACAAGATATGAAACGCAGTATGATATTGCCCTCTCCGAAATTTTCTTCTGGTCGTGACTCTGTTTGCAGGTCCCACCTGAGTTGGCCGAAGGCGTCTTTCGCCCCTGGCACAACTATACCTTGGTACGCCACTGCTTACGCGTGAAGCCTTACACGCCTACTCTATGTTGGCTAAGTAGTGTCCAAATGTTTTTCATGTTCCTTCTGTGCTGCTACTACCAAGTACTCATATTTGTGATATGACATTGAGTATAAGATACACAGATAAACAAATAACAGTTGGTAAAGCAGGGTAACGCTGCACATCTTTTAAAAAATCTCCCAGATGTGTCGCATCGAAAAGGCTCAGCAACAATGCTTTCGGGGATCTGCAATCAAAAATAATCAGACAGTGTTACCGCATATCGTTAAATTTACATATGCATAATAAAACACGTTTGAAGGGATACGGTTTACATCTTTGAAGCAGTCCAACGCAGGGGCGGATCCAGGGGGGCTATTGGATCCGCAGGGGCGGATCCACTGGGGCGATATTCCCCGTGAAACCTACGAAAGTAACTTTATTCACAACAATTTTGTACAATTCGAAAAACAGCATTTGCGATATAAGGCCATTTTGTCGTCCATTGTTTTGTCACAGCAGTGTTGTGAAGTATACTTCATCCCTCTTACAGTAGCGAAGCTGTTATGAGACTTGACTACCAAATATAAATGAAATCGCCCCCCTAACCTTACTGGCTGGATCCGCCCCTGGTCCATCGTCTGAAACCCTTGTCACGCTAGTGTTGTTTGATCTATTTTCGTAAGCGTGAGTGTGAAGCAATCAGGGGTTCGGGATTCTTACCACTAGACGCCGCTGTTGGCCTAAAATATTCGCTTAGGTAGGGCTATATATTGATTTTATGTTAATGCTGTGAGAAGGTTAATCGTTTTTTTTGTTTAGAACACAAATTCAGCCGCTCAAAATAGTTGCAATGCTGTTGACATCAACCATCGAACGGCTTGTAAAAATATAAATCCTCTTTACTTCATTTTAATGAAATTAAAATAAAATTGTACCATCGACGGGTACAAAGGTGAAGCTTTGTGAACTGTTACTAAAGTCCTGTTGGCAAGGTTATCACTTGTGATTCATTTGACTCTGGGTTTAAAGCAAGGTACATTTTATCCAAAATTTGCGGTGCACATCTCTACCTTTTCGTAAACCATGCAATTAAAGGAAACAGATGCATTCTAATGAAATTCCTTCTGTATAAAAGTGAAAATGTTGATCACCACATCTGCACTTGATGAAAAACAACCAGCGTAACCACAGTTTCGGCCATCGTGGTCTCACTCTCAACAGTGGCAAAAATTATACAGTTGAGTCACGACAACATTTTAAATCCACTTTAATTTACTTTATATCGAAATTGTAAGTATCGGTCATATTTGCACAATACAAATATCAGTAATTTCGGGCAAAGTAATGATGAATAATAATGCCTTTTTCTACAAAAAGTTTGGAAAACTTGCCTCAAATTTTCTTATTTTGGCAGAAACTGATTCTCTAAAACTGAGGTTGCATAAATGTTAAATGTCTGTTCTGGAAACTGGTGGCCCAATTTTAGAACCTTTACACAAGATCAATTGTGGATCACTAGTACAGTGAATACTTGGCGAAGCGTCAGAGGAGTCGTACTATGCAATCGCTCGTATTCTTTGATTACAAACTGCAGACATTTTTAGACAAGGGTGTACGCAAGGGTTTTTGGGTTACCCCCTCTGAGCTTGACATTTTACGAAAACTTTATTACCTGCGCAATGGAGATTAATTGTTTTCGCATACTTTTTGCTTGTTCATTTGTAGACTTAATGCAAATACCACGGAATGAATTTGCATGCAAATTTCAAGGAACATTACAAATGGGCCAAGAAGTAATTAGGCTTTGGTGGGAATCTGGGTTATCGTCTTTATCCAGACACCATCTCACCACTTTTTGCAGACCTTTTGTCCACTACGCATGTTTAAGGTTGTGTTCCGCGATAGTTCACTTTATCGGAAACAATTGCCTTTATTTTGTCTGCTATGGCTGAACAGTGCAAGTGCTGACCGCATTGGCTACATTACGAATTTCTGTAGCATGATAAAACTGTTGCAGCTCAAAAACAGCAGTTGTTAAAATAGAAGCATTCAGGCATTTGATAATGTCTCAGGAGGGAAAAAGGAAAACTAAAAATTTGCTGGACTTCTATACATAACAAAAAGCGAAAGTTTACTTGGGTTCTTTACGTGCATTCTCAATTCTTGTGTAGTTTAGCAGGATTCGATCTTGCAAACCCGGGTGTGCGTCAGACTGTCCAGCCGCACATTTTCTGTGTTCTACTGTTCGTATTCGACAAGACATTAGCGCAGCATCATTTTGCAGTTGCAAATTGCTCTAACGCAATGATGAGTGTGTTTTACTCCGCTGTTTTAATGCGCAACCTGATATTGTTGCAGTTATGAACTGTGGCGTAGCGGTAAGTATATTTTCTTCTGATTTCCTAACTTGGAGCTTTGATAGAGTTTATATTCAGTGAAATCACACATAAAATAAGGGGAGTGCGTGTAGAAGAATAATATGCATATTATATAATCAAACTTCGCCAAAATGTTGGTTTGGAAACATGAATATGACGTCAAATTGTGACGTCACAAACAACATATACCAAATAAAAATGAACCCCGCCATAAAAATTTTCTGCGTACGCCACTGTTTTTCGATTCGATTGTAATACCGGTTGGATAGCGAGTGCTTTGTTTTTACGTTTGCTTGCCTGACACGCGTCTCGGTCATTGACAAGTGCTAGCGAGCTCGCAAGTTTCAAAACTTCGAATTTCGTACTGCAGTAATTAGCAACCTGGCCTATATTATGTCGAGTTATAGAAAAATCGGATTCCATATACAGCATTGTTTAGCAACACCACTGCTACTGGGTGCTGTTTTTAAACATTTTCTACGCAAGTATCTATACACCCTTCGAAGTTGTTTAAGAATAAACAAAATTTCAACACTTGTGTTGTAAAAAAAGTTTTTATTTGAAGAACAGGTTCAAGTCGTCAAGATCTTCGAAACATAAGCGAATATATTCTTAGAAAATGAAATACCAAGCGTTGCGTATAGCTTGTTTGCACATTTTTAGTTTAAATCTGAATGAAAAGATTTGCTAAGAAGGAAACCTCAAATTTACCTTGCAATGTAAAGCTCTGTTCAACTTTTGGCTGTAAACCACCGTTTTAAGCAAAAAATTGATTAATGATGTCTTGGGTCCAAACAAAAGCTCCGAACAAAACTACTGAAGAAAGCAAAAGGCTCCGGCCATTTATCGACTTGGAGGTCTAATCAGTCCAGTTTAAACAGTAAATACCACCAACATGGTTAAAATAATATTTTTTAATTCAAGTTCATCAGCTTGGGATATTTGCTTTTCTGTGCTGTTACATGTCCTGAAGCAACAATGAAGATTAAAGACGCACCATGTTTTGTTTAAATTTTTTACTGTGTTAACACAGCCCCTGTGAGAGCGTTCTCCTCTTTATTTTTTATTTTTTGAAAGACGTCTCAGAGCGCTAGAGAACTTGTTCAAATAACTTGTTTGCTAAGTAACGATAAAGATATTTCTGATTTTGAAAAAGCCAACCCTATAGCTGTGAGTTTAACAGAAGCTTCAGATAATAAGAATTAATGTCGCACTTAGATCTGTCAATAAGTAAATGTAATACAGACTTTGCTGGTTAGAAATGTACTCAGATTATAGGTTACCGAGTGAGTGGCCTGGTTTGTCGTTAGGATACCAACAGAAATGCTTAGGAAACACTTTCATCTAAAAAAGGCATTACCTATTTCCAGTGGTCACCAACTCTAAACAGGTCCAGGAACCACCAGACCCCACTGGTGACGGCCCTGTACGCCAGGGTCACCAACCTTTTTGAAACTAAGACTTACTTCCTAGGAACTGATAAAGGCAAAGGGCTACCAGTTTGATAGACACTTCTGAAATAGCCAATTTGCTCAAAATTTGTTGGTGTACAATACGGTAAGAGTGATTTAAACAAGATAGCAACCAAAAAAATTGGATGCATCTCACTGGAATTGTTGCTATTTGAGCTCTTTTTTAACAAGCCGACGGGCGACTCATTTGCTCCTTAAAGGCAACCTGACGCCCGCGGGCACCGTGTTGGTGACCCCTGCTGTACGCCACGTGTTAAGTCAAACGACAATAAGACATCGATTTGAGATAAAATTCACCTACAGCGATCTGCAATGACATCCACCTTTGCCAAGCTACTCAACTACGCTCCTGTTTTGCAATCAAGTTAAAGACAAGATAATAAAATAATTAAGTGAACTCATCTTTGTGAGAAGTTTGCTCTCGAATTACCTAACCAACTGTCCAAATGTTTGTGCAAAACTGCAGTTTTACAGACATTGGACTTCACAATAGAGTTTGTCGCGGCGTGGTTCGCTGGAGCCGATTCTCATATTAGTAGTATTAGGACTTTTATTTCTGCACAGTTTTGTTGTTAACTTTGACCGAAGTAAAGCGATGGCCAACATCAGTAGCAGACATAAACAAAATTGATGATTTTCGTGTTCACGATGATTGCTGCCAGCATTTTTGACTCTGTTTAGATTGGGATGTGCATGTGTTAAATAGAAAAGTTTGAGGTCTTTGAAAAAACAAAGTATCAGCGTATAAAGAAACGAATCTACTTACTATAACAGATTCTGAAAATCATTGGCGATTCTCTCAATCGAATATGGTGCTGGTTGTAGTTAGGGTGAAACGGGTGGCAGCGCAGGAAGTGGTTTTGCTACAGCTTGCTTCAGACGAATATAATCAAAAAATAACTTGTTCCAATGTTGTGTCGCCTCTGTTTTTACGAAACCTTTGTTTTTCCTGCACGGCTTCTAGCTACAACATGCACGAATAAAATTGTGCTGCTTTACGGGAATGGATCAATTTGGCAAAATAAATTTTAATGACCTTTGAATAGTTAATGAAACTTGTTCCAAAGTTTATTGAAAGTTATGATGATGGCGCTGTGCAAGACTGAACTTGCAAAAAGTTTGTGTCACAATTTTAACCACAAAGTAGAAATCGATATCACGTATAGCAACTTCGAGTACGTTGGTCACTGGCGCCAATTTCCAGTAGCAACTGATGTGGTACGAGAAAGATATCAGACTCACTCGCAGCTGGTTTCCAGGACGTAGAGTAAATTTTGAAATTTTCTTGCCAATTACTGTGCATGGCCAAAACGAAATCACCCTTTGTTAAAGCAACGGACCCTCCTTCGAAGTAACCCGAAAAGGTATTGGATTTCTCCCTGACGCACTGTTTTGTTTCAGAGCTGATTAGACTGCCATTGTCTCGTCGAGTGCTGGGTGACAAACATAACAGTATCAGGTGCCTCACTGCTCCAGCGTCGTAATGTTATAGGATAAAAATTCTTGTTTTTGTCCCTTTCGTTTTGTTCTCCGTTTGTGCCAACTGAATCGCGCCAATACAGCTCCATCTCTGACACTTATTAACGATCGCCACAAAACAAGCGTGGACAATGCCGGGTGGTAACAAGATCTGCTCATGTGCTTTGCGACAGTGCTGGGAGATTGGAACTGTCGCTTACTTCGAAAACGGAAAATCGGCGCTGCTTACAGATTAACTAAACGTAAGCTACCACAGTAAACAAGAATGCGGTTTATTTCGCTTGCTGAAAAGAAACACAGTGTCTTTTGCGAAGCATCGCTGGCCTAATGCCGTTGTTCTTCTCCGGGAGAAAACTGCGAGTTCGATAGACGTCTAGTGGTAAGAACTGGTGAGCTAATTGTCGTTCGGGGAATGACGCTGAAATCGAAGATGTGTCGTCACAAAAGTGAATGGGCAACACATATTTAAACAGGACTAATTATGTTTTTGTGCGCTACCAAAAAGCCAGAGTCTAGAATTTCGCGTCTTACTTTCCCAGGGAAATGTTATATCGTGTTTAACAGGGCCACACGTCCGTCCGATTGTCCACAGATTGCAAACTTCTGTAATTTGTTACGTGCTTGTATACAAGGCAAGGGCATTAGCACCCATCTTAAATTTCTGCAGAAACAAGAATACGTCATTAAATAATTCCAATGTTTCTACGTTCAAGATGTGTGGGCAAGCGGTGGTTTCCGTTCTGCAATGATCCACTAAAAGAACTGAACACTTTTGAATTACAAAAGCTCGTTCTGGATTGCTCTCAGGTTGGTAAAGATTAAACTACTAGGGAGTTCAAACTCCCCATAAAGGCATGGAATCAAACGTGCTGTCTCCTTTATTTTGAATTTACCCGATTCTTTCTAAAAGCTTACAAAATATAATGAAAAGTAGTTTAAGGCCCATCACTCACATTATGGTTACAAGCTTCCATTTCTCTGCACCAAATTTTAAAGGAAAGCTATCACGTCGTTTGCAAAATTATTTTCAAGGCTTTTGGGGGTGGAGAGCTATGTCGGTGTAAACATTGAATAAAGCAAAGATTTTCAGCGATTGTAGTGAGCCTGGTTTTATTTTGTAGTATGGTCAAATGGTCTTAGCTTACGCACAGCAAGACGCAGTCACCAACAGCATGTGCCAAACACCCCTGGGAAAAGTGAAGTTTTACATGCCCTGGGACCACCTTGCCGTAGTATAGCCCATGCAGCTTGTTGAATATAGTGTTCAATTTGATTTGTACAGTTTACATTATCAACACCTAAAAAGCATAAAAATTACTTTCTGCGAAATGGTTTTATTTGCAACAGTTGATTCGTATTGATTTATCCCAAAACGACGAGATTTCGAAACATTTGACAAGTCATCTTCAATTGTTTTTCAACCATGTAAAATCTTCATGCTCGCGTGATGTGAACCCAACTTAGATGCAGTTGCAGCTGTGTTCCTCAAAACGCCTTCGCAGTTGTGACCAGCACATGAGCGCAGTGCGTCTGCGCTCCGCTAATAAATGGCACATGCATCTCTTCACGACGACGTAAAAGTCCTTCGACAAGGAACTAATTTCTCAGGGAATCTCTTACCCAAACAGACGAAAAGATTCTTCGTGTCGAAAGAAGCCTGAAAGATTGTTCTTTTGTGGGTTCGCGTAACTGACCCCTTGCAAAGCCGTTATCTAGACAGCCTTGCCGGCTATTCGGTTACACAACAATATGCCTAAACTCATCATCGTCTGAAGCATCGAAGGCCGAGCGACAAACCAGTTCGCACGTTCCTCCGTCTTCACGCCTAGTGACTCTCTCGAGATTCCGTCACTGCGAAGTTTGTACAGTGTCCACGGGTTATCTGCGCCAGGCAGATTTGCCTTGGGTGCAAGGAAATAAGTCTTGTTTCTCATGTCAGCTTGCGGTCTTATTATGACAGCACCCGCTTCGCGTAATCCCGTTCGCTTTACTGTATGATGTCTTTCCTGGAGCACGAAACCGCCTCGAGATGAAATGCAACGTAAAGAACCATTGCACAATGCAGGCGACGAAATCTCACCCAGTACCGGCGTCGATCCCTTGGACAAACTTCCGACTCCGTGTGCTACTTTTGACAGAAAGCCCGGAATCTCTTTATCGTTTACAGCTTTGTATTGTTCGTGGTGAAGTGGGTAGGGCTTTCAAAAGTGTTTGTCATTACAGCTGAAGTCAGTTCCGCTTGAACTCGATTATTATGCAGCAACGTAGGAACATGCTGCCCAATTAAACGACGAGACACTATTTTTAATCGTTCTAAACTTTCGAAGTGATTTTGAATGCCTTCCAAATTGTGTTTCAAAACAGGTTTCTCAGGCGCAGATATTTCAGGTCACACGGCCTTTCGAATGTCAATTCACTTCGAGATAGTTTGCCGTCCAATGTTTGAATACTTTTTATACGTATATTTTCGTAGACTTTTTTCACTGTGGATACGAAAGTCACTCCGCATTTGGAAAACGCAGCTGGCAGCCTTCACCGGTTTTGCAATGCAATCTTTGCTAGAATGTAATATCATAATTTTGCGAAGCAAATTTGTCTTTTTCCCCAAATTAAGTCTTTCGTGATTGTTCAGCCGTCTTTGTAGCGGAAACTCAAAGCGAAGTGCACGACACAACCGGTAAGACAAAAGAAAATTCAAAGTGATGAATGAAGATTGCGGGCTTGCGCAAACCTGTACAGGAAAATTAAGTGTTTGGCAATAGACAATCTCGGTTGATCATTTTTATACCGATGCAACATGAACATCATTAACTTCAGTCTTGCATTAATCGCCCCTTAGGCTGCTTGAACTGTTCTTGTTAATTCATGAATGCTGAGAAGAGGAGCAATTTTTTCATCGATTTGTTATAGAAAAACAAAATAGCAAAAACATTAGAGAAAAAAGTTTTACTGGTAAACTGCACAAATTTAATATTTCCGGTGATTTTCACGAGCAGCTTGACAGCCAGGAAAAAGTTCACATGCTTGCTAAATTTGAAAAGGACTATTTACCGAAACACTTTTACCCGATCTGTTGTGTTGAAAACAATGTGACTTTCAGAGAAAATGGGAACGTATTGCTGATTTTATCAAGGTTTTCAGGAAGGTACGGTGGTTTCGTGGCAACGTTGATCCAATAATTTCGTGCTGATACTGTGATGCAAGTAAGGTATTCATACAGTATATGGCGTTAAACGGTCGAAATTGCAAACCCTAGTTTTTAATCTTAACTTGCTTCTTTGCACACATTCGAGCATTATAGCCCAGGCCCGTAGCCACGTTTCAAGATTTGGTGGAGCACAATACGTTTTTAGGGGGGCAAGAATTTTTGCTTTTGCTATATGTTTAAAACAAATTTTTCTGGGCGCAACAAAATTAGCGGGGGGCACAAAAGAAATTTTGGGGGCACTGCCTACGAATGCCCCCCCGTGGCTACGGGCCTGTCATAGCCACTGAAAATCTCTCTTCGGCTTTTGAATCGATCTTTACCAGGCCTTGCATATGGCAACGTTACTTAAATCGATTAAAAACCCTGCTTATTTACCAAGTTTCGCAAAGACGTAGATGTGAAACAATAGATCTTCGCGTTTCTTCACCAAAGTTTTGCTGGTATTCCAAAAACATTCGTTTGAGCCGCGAATCGGTATGATATACTTGAAATAAGGAATGCTGTCTTTGTTCACTCATTTATGCTAATACGTACATTGTTATACTTCGGAGGACTTGTGTCATAAACCTGCGAGTATGAATAGCTGAAATAACGAAGAAGCAGGCAGCTCCAAAGGAAAACTACTTTCACAAGCGCAAAAAAATATAAAAACACTGAAAGTTTTCATGATTATCAGGTTATCGTGTATCAACGGATACACTCTTGTACGCTTGAATTAATTTTGAAATTTTATAGAACACTATCAGCGTCCTTCGTTTTGGGCTGCAATCACTCCAGCCCTTTTACATATTTGCAGTACATCTACTGGGTAAATTTTTTTTGATATTCAGTTAGAAATCTTTTCAAAATCTTCCACGCTGTGTAGCACATACGCTGTGTAGCTCATAAGATCATATGCTTGCAGAAACAAACTTCTTTTCAAAAACGCTTGTGGATATGAAATGTTAAAAATGCAACAATGTGAGAATGAAGTGAAAAGCAATCCTAAAATATTAAATATTGTTAGAAACAACAACGAAAGAACTATTAATTTATACGAGATGTTTTTCATGTTTCTGTTGTTTAGTTAGGCGACTTAGCGAAGCTTTTATAAGTTTCACTCTGTTCCTAATTTATGTTCTTGTTATAAAAGCAACATCATTCATCCGCTGTAGCCTACTCCTAATTTTTCGTCTCTTTCAATCAGTTCAAACGCAGAGCATTAACAAAAGAGATCATATTTGTGCCCTCATTTTGCGACGTTTTGTTACAAATGCTTCCAGTATATTTGAACACGTTTGTTTTGCTGTTCGGGCGATGACGGCGTTGCTGAAAATTTGTTTGACGATGCTTGCTAACCTTTACACAGCAGTCTTTATGTGAGTGAGAATCGCTGTCCTGATCATGCTGTTAAAATTATCAAACAACGAAAAGGGCTGAGCTGCTCAAAATTTTTTTTTGTGGAAAGACAAATTCGCAACGGAAACTCGTCTGCTGCTTTGCTCATATAATATTTGTTTTGGGATCAGCCTACTGCCGGCTTCACTCAATAAAGTTTAGAAAAAATTAGTTGAGTGGTGTGAACGTAAGGATCATGCATTTGAATTGCTGAAGTTTTGTCGTACTTTTTTATGTGGGAGTCGAATGTGACGGCATATATATTTTTGGGAGCATGAGACATCGGGAGTTTACATAACTTAGTTAAAAACTTTGCATTTTACTTTTTAAACTAGATCTTTGTTTTGATCGCGCGGAAGCATTAGGGCTTCACTGAGGTGAAGTGCCCGACTTTTTGGGCAAGAAGTGTGAAACTGAGAGAAAGAGTTTGGGGACCAGCGACTTATTTAGTCGCGATTATAAACTGTCTTAAACATACGTGTCTGTAATTGCGATCTGACTGAATGATGTAACAAGTGTTATACAGTACTTAACAGCGTTATCTTCAGTTGTTATAGAACTGATGAACCAAAAAAGCAAGCGCTGCGCTCAACATATCAATTTTGCTCAATAAGCATCATCAGTATCCCATGTTAGAAACCCGAAGGCTCAAACGGATTAAGAATTCCGCTTGTTCGAAGAATAAACTATGTTGCTTTCAGTGTCAATGCAAGCACTGTATCATGAAACAAGACAAAAACTCAATTCAAAATTGTTTGGATAAGCGATATGTTGCAATCAACACTGCTTGAAGAAGTTTGTACTTGCATTTTTATGTGTGCCTTAGCCCCACGACCACAAATCCATCGGCACAAGCTTCTTGTGTATCCTTGTGACCTACGCTATTTCGAGCTGTTGTCTATTTCTGGCGGAAGTTTCACGCATTGCTTTGTTCTGTTTTCCAATACATAACGGAGGCATTAGCTGAACACATTGCTTGTTAAGATATGCGCATGTTGATGATAAGTGACCAGCTTTGATTCCTGCTGCATACTCAGATTTCATAGTACTTAGTTTTAGCATTAACTGCTTTGTGTTTGGGACAAATAGCAAACATTCATCTGACGTTTGGATGAATAAAGATGTATAAATGAAGTTTTCTTTTTACAAAGAGATTTCACGAAGCGTTTAGGGAATTCATGAAACAAGTTACTTTTCACTGCATTATGCGGCTGTGGGCTCTTCGATGTTTGTGCAATAAAAACTTACAAATGATGACGAAACATGTTTCAATGCGTTGCCTCAGCGTTTATTGTTTTAGTTCAGTAAGTATCTGTAATGATTTTCAAAAGAAAGGACGTATTATTCTTGCATGCACAACGAGAGTACAGAATGAAATGCAAGAAAGTTGGCAAAATTGCACACAACTAGTGGAATATATTTTCGCTGAAGCTGGTACGGAGACAACGTTATGAATCTCAGCTTCTCATACAAAACAAGTCTAGAAAACGCGCAGGAAATTAAGAAGTAATGCACTTGAAAGGTGCTATAGACAAAAGACGAAATCCTACATACAGGCTGCTGCACACACCAATGCTGACTAAAAGGTGTGGACACACTTTTGGTCCGGATAATTCAATTGCTCTTTTATATAGTTAACGTCTCAAACTCAAAGTGCAAGGTATATGACCATTTTCTATGTGTACCTAAGGAAGCATAACGCCATTTGTGTGATTAAGGATTGCCAGGAGGGAATTGGCACTCCGGTATTTTTCCAGGCCCAGCATGCGAGACCCAATTATATCATGTAACCGTATGATAAAACATGCGGTTTTTATTTTTAAAAATTAGTAACGTCCATGTTTCTGTTTTTGACAGCAAGTTACTGGTGAATAGGTATCTCAAATACACTTGTCATACGTTCAAGTTTCCGGTGTTTGTATTTCTGTACAGCGAAAATTCCGTGTCCACCAACAAAGAAGAGGTTTAATTACGCGTGTTAACAACAAGCGCATAAAAGTGTAATTATGGGAGGAGTGGATTATTGAATTTTGTATCTAAGAATGGAAAAGATGAATTGCAAACATTGATTTAAGAAACATTGTCTGGAGCGTCGAGATTTAATGATCCGTAAATGCGATGATGGCTTTGATTGCTCACCCCTGAAGACTTTTTATTTACCCACATCGCGTTCAGAGACACTTAAAGTTTTGCGCAATTGTTTTATTTGGAACAAAGCCGACGTTTCAACCCATCTGACAGTAGATTTTGATCTAAACTTCGAGGCAAACGATACGTTCTTCTGCTTGTCCTGATGAAGTCGAATACCAAGTCAATTGGAACGGCTGCGTCGTTTCTAATTGAGAGGATTTAAACAAAATGATTTGTGTTTTCGTGGCATTATGCTCTCTGTGACTATAAAGTAAGATACGTTTACTTTGTTGGTTCCCGGCACAACCAAGCAGAGCACTGCCTGATTTTATCTGCAGTATTGACATTAATGAAAACCACTTGACCGCTGAAGACTACCGATTTGTGTCTAGAACACCTTTCACGGTTTGTGCAAACTTGTAGCAAGTAATAGCTTTCGAGAATGAGCTGCTTGCAAGCGTCTGGATCATATTAAGTTACGAAGAAACCTGAGGTTTAATTGAAAGTTAAAGTGCTCTTCTGTAAAAGTCATGTTTCAAATTTTGTGTTTTATTTACATTTGTATGTATTTTTGCTACGAATACAAAGTTAGAACAAACAAATGTTGTACATGCTTCGTAACGTTTTAAAAAAAGGAGTAGTGATTTTTATACTATCTGAAATGAGTTGTTTCTCATACAACATAAGGATACGTTTCTAGAATGTTTTTACTATTTTCATCTGCGATTGGATAATTATCCGGATGAACGCAAGAGTTTCAATTACGGACAACCGCATGCACTAAATTATTCCATAGACTAACTTCGGCGAGAAGCAACAAGATTGTTAGTATACAAGACTTCCTGTCCCTACAGGCTGCTTGGTTTTTAATTAGAAGCATAAGTTGCAACTGGGCCTACATCTTTGATTCCCTAAAAGACCAACTAATGTTTAAGCATATGGTGATTTTTTAAGTTGGCATGGCCAGCCTTTGTTCGGCATAGCTGCTATTTCCGATCCCAAATGTCCCACTCATGATTATGCAAGCTGATTGTGAAAATTCTGTTTTACGCATTGATTGACAGTATCTTCATCTGAACCTAGTGCGTCGTATGTGAAGTTGTTTCGTTATATTCTTTACGGAAATAGCACGCATTGTCTGTGCTGACAGGACTAACTCTGTAGTTTAGCAGAGTTAATGTGTTTAATATTCCAACACAATAGGTAGAGAAGCCTTATTCGCTTGCTTGAGTAAAACGTCTGCGTATAGGAACACGCTGGAAACTTTCAAATTTGTCTGTGTTGAAACGTGTCATGACAATCTAATTACAATGGGTTGACTACAAATGTGTTTCTTGACAGCACCAATGATTTAGTTCGTGAAGATCAAAAATGTGTAAGCGGAATAGGAATTCATCAATAAACTTGTAAATTTAACTTTTTTGTTGCGCACTGCGTTGCCCCACTATATGATAACAGCTGTAGTGTTATTTTGCTAGTTTTTTTCACTCTTCACCATTTCCATAGCATGAAACTGACGTGTACATCAGCATGTACCGTAGTTTTTTTTTTATATAAAAGAAGACGTAAAACGCACAGGTTTTTTGTCTATTTTACTATATTCATGCTCAACGACACTCGGAAAAATGGCCTTTATAATTACTTGGCCCTCAATGTTAGAGTCTACATCGGTGAGTTTAAGAGTTTTAACGTGACATCACTTAATCGTTTGTCGACATCTTTACTCAATCAAGAGAAAACTAATGATTCATTTTGAAAGTTTTTTTAATATAAGTGTTTCTATACAACAGTGAATTCCCCTTAGCCACCCCTTGATCAAAAATATTTGGTTCTCACCTGTTCATAGCTAAAGTGAGTTTGTTCATAACTAACGAGTGTTAGTTAGCACATGTTCGCAGTAGAGTTTGTGCGTGACAAGCCGGTAGGACACTACGCCAGATTTATGACCTCTCATCATGATGGGTCCCTGCTCTCTGAATGTGAAGCTGTTGTTGTCACTTTCTTAAGCTAATGGATGGGGTCGGCTTCTCACCTAGCAGATTAAAAACTAAGAAAATCGTGTGAATCAAGGAAATTTTGTTTAAGTTTCAAGGGAAATTAGTCTTCACATCCTACAACGGGATTTCTGGTAGACAAAAAAGATGTACTTTTGCATATATTCTAAGGTAATATACAAAAATTTCGGCGATCTTCGTCAATGGTCCATGGACTCACTTTTTTCAGTGAAAAGGAAAATCAGCATACAAGGCAGGGAAAATTTTGTAAGAATAAAAGCGTAAAACACTTCCCGTAGGCCTATCGCCGTCACTTAACAAGCATCTCATGAAAAAATCATTTCATTAACGGTAACCGCTTCATTGTAATTTATAGCCCATTACTAAGTTTTTGGCCACAATCACGATAAGGGAGCGGTTGTGACGAAAGGTTACGAGCGACGTGGCCCCAAAAACTTGAATAGCCTGGGTCCCTCACACAGTAAACAGTCCGGAGATTAATCTTTTGAAATACTTCACTGAAGTGTTTCTAATTATGTAGATACTCGTCAAAGCCTGTCTTGTAAAGTACTTCTTGATAAGCCAACTATATTGACTGAAAATTCATCCACACTCATTGATCATTTTTTACACAAATGACTACACGAGTGAAACTATATCTGGAACATCTGTAAATGATATGTCAGATCACTTACAAATGTTTATTATTATTAAACTAATTGAATCACATGAGGCTTTTTTAACATGTACAAAATTACGAAATATGAGTTCCTTCAAAGCAGATGATTTGTTGTAGATTTGCAAGAACAGCTGTCTTCCAGATTAATTTTTGACAACTGCACTTCTATGTGTGCACAGCTTGAGCTGCTTTATGAAACCTTTCATGAAGTTCTTGAAGCTCATGCCCTTCTGTGTAATGCATCTCGAAAAAATATAATTGTTAAGATATCCTTGGTTAATATCTCAAATTTATATTCTCAGATAAAAAACAAGATGTCCCCTAAAGGATGGAATAAAAAACTATTCATACGAATACACTATCGGCAAGCAATACAGAAATAATTTGAATAGGCTAATTAAATTTGCTAAACAGAATTATTACGAGACAACAATGGTTAATAGCATAAATGATCCAAAGCGCTTGTGGTATAATGTAAAAAATTTAATAAATCTCAAAAGTAAAACGAAGGCAGATCCTCAGAAAATAGTAGTTCGCGATGATAGGACACTTCTTGAGCCTATGGAAATTGCCAACGAATTTAGTACATATTTTAGTGACATAGGGTCCAAGTTGGCATAAAAAATTTCCGGACCTTCAGGTAAACCGCAATATGCACACCCTTGCTATTCATCGTTATATTTGCATGGAAGTTCAGAGGAAGAAGTTTTAGGTCTAATCGATTGATAACCTTTCAGATAACAAAGCTATATAGCATGGTGATATATATACCAAGTTTATTAAATTATCCAAGTCAATCTAAGCACCATTTCAGACAGATATTTTTAATTGATGTATAAATGAAGGCATCTATCCAAACTGCTTTGAAATATCTCAAACAGCACCTATTTACAAGTCAGGTGATCCAACCAGGTGTACCAATTATAGACCGATATCCATTTTACTGAATTTTTTGAAAAAATTTATACACCGGAGTATATGCATATCTACAACAAGAGTTACATTTACTGTCAAAATATCATTATGGATACAGACCCAAATCTACAACTACTTTTGTAGTTAAAACTATTCATTTCAGTCTTTTAAACAATAGTGATAATGGCCTTTGTACTTGTTCCACTGTAGGGTGTATACGTTGATTTATTAAAGGCCTTTGATACAGTTATTTCAAAATTCTACTTAAAAATGTGTACTTTGATATGAGAGGGATCCCACTGAAACTATTCTCTAACTACCTTTAAAATCGTCAGCATTGCACCACTGTTACAAATTCCAAATCTCAGCAAGTATTTCTTATGGGCTACGGCAAGGGTCAGTTTTAGGGCCACTTTTTTTATAATGTACGTGAGTGATCTTTCAAATTGCTCTGCTTTCAAAACTGCACTTTATGCAGATGATGCTTATCTTTGTCGCATAAAAATTTACATATCCCGCAAGGCTTGGTAAAGTCAACCCCGATGATTTATTGTAAGAAGGTTGATTCGGCTACATATCAATTAATTATTCAAAATCGATGTACATGTTGATGAGGCCTACGAAATACCTATGCAGTCCTACTGAACTGACCTCTTTCAAACGTTCTCATTAGCAATGTGTCTTTACAGGGAACAATATGTGTGAAGTACAAAGGAGATTGGACCGGTCCTATTCATTCAAGTAAAAGAAAAGTTGATTATGCTTCTCACATTTTGTATAAAATCGTAGTTTTTTTCTGTGGGATTTTGAGAATATTATACTTTAGTTTCGTGCATTGTCACTTACAACGTTGCTTTATTTGATGGGGTACTGCCAATAACTCTGTTCTACAACCATTTGTCAGTTATACAATATTGCATATAACGACCTTTAGCAAATACAGGTGTCACATAACTCCTCTGTATTGAAACTTGAATGGTCAAACTTAAAAATGTTGAAATTTAAATGATATTTATCAATTCTAATTGGCAGAATTCATGGACAAATTTCACCACAGTGAATTTCCAAAAACATGCAGCGAACTTTTTCAACAGATTTCCTCTGTTCATTCTTACGAAACCACATTCGTTAGTATGGAAAACTATTTTATTCAACATGTTTCATGCAAAGCTGGAAAGAAATCAATTTTTTATAGGGATCTGTCCTATAAGAAATCTGAAAGCTAAAGACGTACAACAAAAAGCTGTGCCTTTAAGTGCTTTTTGCAAAATGTTCATCGTGATCTCAAGATATATCGTGATCTCTCAGTGTAAAGTGAGCAAAACAAAGTTTCTTGTTTATTAGTTCTTGCGAAATTTAAATAAGTGTCACTTCCATTTCTTATGTTTTCATTCCTTGTATTTGTTCTGTTTTAGGACTTTTCAGTTTGTGTAATTTACTATATACGTATTGGTCTTGTGAGATAAATATGTTAGGGCATCTTGATCAGATAAGCTTAGGCTTTGTCGATGTCTCAGCCTTGGAAACATGAAATAACCTGGCATACACAACAAAGACTGTATTTTTTGTTTTTTTTTGTAATCAAATATGGTGCTCGTTGTGAGTTGAGTGTTGTGTTATCTATTTGATTCGTCTTATTGTGGATATGTGTAGTTTCACTCACGTCACTAGACATAACATTTTTATCTCTCTCCTATGTTTCTAGGTCAGGGTGGTCCAACTACTTTTGACCTACGGGCCATTTTACAAAAACATGACAACTTGCCGGCCACTTCCAACAAATGATGTATAAAACAACAGATTCACAAGATTTAAAATTGAAAAACGAAGATCAGTGAGTGCGTCATTGAAATTATTACATAATAGCAAAAACCAATTTATCACAAATCTCTATCAGTGGGATGTGCTGACACTATCGTTCTTAACGACATATTAGTGGTAGCAGGTCGGAGTCTATCATCCATTGTTTCATGTGCACTTCGATTTATGCTTTTAAATTTGGCTTGCTGCATGGTAGAAAATGTTCTCTCACATACGCATGTGCTTCCAAATATCGAGTTCATGCTTAGTGGGAAAATCTTTCAATTTGGGAAGCCTATCTCTGCTGACTAATTTCCAGAAGCTTTCAACGGCCTAATAGACTAACGCCGTTGATATTCTACATATTTTATTAAAAGGTGTCATGCTTCTTCTAACTAAAATTATCTACTGTAACATACACACAACAATCAATACTGACAAAGCTCGCGGGTCTTAAAATTCACGGGCCTTAAAAATTCTAGGCTGCAGTTGGACCACGCTGCTCTTGGTCCTCGTAATTTTTTTGCAGAAATGATCAATTGGCCATGAAATCCCAGTGCTTTTGCTTAGTTCAAATTATTGCGCAAAGGAATATTCGATCTCATGCGAGGTACAAAAACCTATTCAACACAAGACAGCAACCACCTCACCTGAAACTTAAAATGTTTTTTGCTTTCAGGATGAAGTGCACTTACAATAGCTACCTCAACACGTGCGATGAAACATTTTAGAAATTAATCCTGTGGAACTGTTTAAAATTTTGCTTAAAACTTGCTTTTATTTTGCTACTTGTTGAAAAAATATCATTTCCTTTAATTCCAGGCCTGTGAATGACTTTGTGCGTTTTTAAACATTGAATGAAAAAACAGAAAAATTATTTAGAAAATAGATCGAATGCTCACAAAAAAGCAAACTGTTTAGGTGTATATGTGCAGGAAATCACAGGTCAGTTTTCTATTACTTTTTCCTCCCGTTAATTTACGTGCCCCGTGCATATACCTGAAATTCATATTCATCAAGTATTTTATCTTATTAACATTTCTAATTAGAATAATTTTAGAAAGTTGTGATGCGCTTTTCTGCAAATTTTATTGTGTACTTCAATTCCTGAAGGTTGTTTGACATTGTAAGAAAATCTGAAATACCCGAATAAAATCTAATGCAAATTAACTGAAACAATTGCTTGCTGATACTCAAACAGCCCGAAGAGTATAAAAAAACTGTAATTGAAAAACTTCGTCCATCGTTTCAACATTGGCGAGACTTTGGAAAAACAGTTTGTTTTGTTGTATTTTTGGGCGACTTTCGGCTGGAAATATTTCAGTCAACGGTTAATTTTTCATTGGTTCTACCAAAGCAACCAAAACAAACAATAAACAAACAGTTAAGTCGACGAGAATTTCGTCGTGCTTTGAATAGCCTGACGATGTAGACGTTTTTCTGACCTGCGCTCGGGTGCGGGTCATGACGCACTGTTGCTATGTCGTCGCCCCTGTCAAGTGGGTCTCTGTCTCGTGCCGTCACCTGTGATAGAATTACATTGTATTTTTTTATAAGGCCGGGGCCGATTGGAAAACTCTTTGCCCAGGCTGACATCTATTAAATGCCATCAGAAATCTTTTACAGTCAATTGGCCTTGAATTGGTGTCTCTGGGGCATCGGTCGTGACGCGCTGGTGACCGAAAATTGCTTTTGTGTGGAAGAAGTCCCCGAGAACCATTTCTCAGCGCGAAAGTTAAACCCAATCTACACCTGCTGTTGGTGGTTCCCACGCCTGTCTGACTGGCAGCGTTGAGAGCAGCCCTGAGGCCGACTTTTATGGTGCCCGCCAATCCTGCAGGTCGCTTGTCAAGCAGGGCTGCGCTCTTTTGTTGTTCTTCGGCGTTTTGTCATATGCAGGTAAACCGCATAGCGTGCATGCTTCTTTTCCGTACAAGGGAATGCGTGGCTTAATGCAAACAGATATCATCGTCTCGTTTTCGTGAAGACGTTTCAAAAACCGCTTTCAGAACTATATTAGCAGCGTCAATCAAAACATCCTACTGTGCTGGTTCAGCCACAAAATAATAGTTTAATTAATGATCATTAATGCAAGTTCCTACCTTACATGGTTTTTCGTTTGGCAAAAACCTCACAAGCCTTATTTCACAGCGAATCGTTCAATGCTATTTGATTACGCTGAAAGTTTCACAGGCTTTACACATCGCTGGGCGTGATACGCTGCAGGTAGGGTTCTTCGCACGAGAACACTTCAAGAGCAAAGGAGCTTTTTGGTGCAAGAAATTCCAATTCAAGTTGCGTTAATCCACCTTATTATTTCAGATGCTCTTCTCGGTGACTTGGCCGCGACCCTTGTGTTTTCGTCTTCAGACTCGTTCTGGTCGGCTGAGCAGCAAATATTATCACTCTAAATAGTCCGTGCACGTCACAAGCCTCTTTCCGACAAGTCTTTTCGACGCGGTCGGCGAAGTAGTGAGAACCTGCTTAACGAGTCCCCATGTCCTAATGAACACGCGTGCATGCCCAGGTGAAGAACAAGCACGCCGATCATGACTACAGAGCAAAGATGCGAAAGCTGTCAAAACGAAGCAAGGTTGAGTGATGTTTTCAGTACACTGGTCGCGGCAATCCGACAGCCCAGCTCTCTTGCAGTCATCCGACTCATTTTAAGCTACTATGGAATTTCCTACTGGTTATGGGACGTGAACTGGGTACGGGACAGACGCACTAATCAGGCATTATCTTGACACGAGGGACGTTGCGTCAGGCTCTGAGCTCGACTGTGTTAGTCAACCTCACAAATCCAGTACTCGGCCCAAGCGTTGCGTGCAGTTTTCTAAAATAAACCAGACAACTGCAACTGATTCGAAGCGTCCGACAGCATCGAAAGGCGATATTGATGTCCAATCACGATAGTCACGCTCAAATAAAGCTGAGTAACATGCATTCTTGACTAGATCGCTTTCGTTTCTTTGCTGCGATATTGCCGCTATGTGGGATTTTCATTGCGTCCCGCTCTTCTTAAGGGTCAACTTTCTTACGCGATAGATTTCTTTGTTGCAGAACGGGCTTGCTACACTTGGAATTTTGAGATGTAACTTTCAATGACCTCTAACTGATTTATCAAAAAGACAGATGTTCCGTAACAAGTGCTGTCTTTTCTCTCGCTCTACTAAGGAATGAAATATGCTAATGGGCAAACCATTCAAACTGAACACCTACGCCTGACAAGCGCACGTAAATGTTTCTTGCGACATGACGTCACCGACTTGACGGCTTGGCGTCCAAGATAAAGGCAGCCATTTCTGACGTCATTATGGATTTCTATTTGAAACGTGTCAATCGCACAACGGCTAATCAATCTGCCGCTGTGGAGTAGGATCGGTAGGCGAAGCAGACTGATTGTGAACAATGCGCGTTCACATTGCTACTGCTGAAAATCAGTTTGCGGTAGTGACAGCATAAAGTGGCGATAGTGTTTTTATTGCGGAGACATGTCTTTGCTAAAAATTATAATTTTTGAGGCAAATCTTACGTGTAATGCGCAACAGAGCACAAACCTATAAACACTTGTTCACACCCAACAATGAATCTTTTCCAAGGGAAGTGTGCGGTTGCTTTGCGCATTTTGCACTAAAACCTGATCTACACAAGGAAAATTGACAGTAACTATACTTAAAATCGTTTCGCCCGAAAGAATATTCCAGCACGGCCAACTCGAATTATCTCGTTTAGTAAGTGAAGTATTGGAGAAAATCTTCAAGCTACTCGCTTTGTTTGCACGATTTACTTCCATGTAATCATGTAACTGTTTAGGCTAAGTTCGCCTTACATCAGGTCCAAAAGCCAGCCACTGTTTCATTCTTGGGCTGATTGACAAAACTACCGAAGACGGTACGATTTACGTTTGTGCGGCGGTAGACATCAGGTTTATTAAGCTGAGTTATGACGATAATTTTCCGTCATTATTTTCGCTAGCGTCTCTTCTCCGCAAGGGAGCTAAGCGGTCAATGGACCACAAAACTCGATCTGTCAAGAGACTCCAGTCATATAATCCTGGCTATATGCACTCTTCCGACGCAGCCGAATGGTAATCGAATGGAAGGACCTGGTTAGATTGATGATAGCTGCTGGTAGCTTGTTTGAATTGAAGAAAGGTTCCATTTTAACAGCTTCATTTTGGAAGCAAACTCTTCTAAACTGCATCACAGCAATGTAACACACCTAAATATACTTCGCAGTTGCGTTTTACGTGAATGAACTTGTGTCGCTAGTCGCGGTGCGCAGCTATCATTATCTGAAAACCTATCGACAAACACCGCACCAGTGAGAACGACTTTCCTTCACTTTAGGTCTAAAGCGTCAAGAAAGATGTGGAGGTTTTGTATGAAAAGCAATTTCGAAAAACCTTGATAACAGCTTTCTTCTTGCGTTTTTGCTTACAGCATACGGCACAACGTACCCTTTCGAGCGAAAATAATCAGACTTACTTTACATACACTTTAAATCGTATGTTTTCTCAGTGTACCAAGAAAAATATGTAATTTTGATTTGCTATGGCGATAATCGGTGGTAATGATCAAAAGTGGTTTTTGAATTTCCTGACATGAACCCTAGTAACTGATAAACGACCTTCGTACAACTCAAAAATTTTGGATACTTCCTTCTCTCTTCCAAGAGCTTCGGTGCTTAGTGAAGCTAAAGAGACTGATATTGTTCGATTGGAAATTTTTTTAAACTTTTAAAGCGTGTGAGAAATATGGCTTTTAAAAAATGTTGGGTAAAGTTGTTGGGGCGTTGGTTTGATTACGTAATGACGCAAATCATTTGTTTTGTTGATATATCTTCCGTTTGGAATAGAGACATTTTTCGAAGGAAAACGTGCAGTGGAAAAGGTGATAGCGGGTACAGTATACCTTGCAGACGGCGTTGAATGCTGCATGAATTATTTGGTGTTGGTGAAACACACTTGAAAAGTTGAAGCGTAATCATTTCGCCAGCTTCGTAAGCTTGCACAAATTTCTGAAAAAAGTTTGAAAACATTGATTGGTCTTGAAGGTGCAATTACTTGAATATTATTAAAGCAATTCAACAATTACTTTTTTATTTTACTTTTTTGTGCCACGATGAAGCTCTTTTGCACGATCAGCGACGGGAACGATGAAACTCTTTTGCAGTTTTCTTTTGATAAAATAAGATGAATCCTCGGTGCACACTCAGCCGCTCGTCTGCTTGCTGCATCAACAACAAAATCGTTTGACCCCTGGCATTCAAAACTGACCTTCAGTTCCTGCACTGCCACTTGCCGAACCGTTTGGTTCGGCAAGTGGTGGATGAAGGAGTTACATGTAAGCAGGGCGAGTAATGTTACAAAAAGTGGAACGGATTGATGTCGTCTGCGGTGCGCGAACAATTAGCTTCTCCTTAGGTAGTGCAAAATATATGCTGCACGGTTTACAAGCCGTTCCAAGATGCTGCACCTGAGTAGGCTAATACTGCCATCGCCTGCTTAGAGAAGCGGCCCTCTTACTGCTGATACATCGACCAACCGAGGATTAGCGTAGCAATTTGTAAAAACGCAGCAAATTGTTTTTGCTCTATGTACAGTAAAATTGCTCGCGGCCTGATTAAACTATCCGTTTTGCAAATGGCATTTCATCTGATTTTTGAAAAGCCCCGTTTATTGCTGAGAAGATCATCTTGGCCCGAGCATTTTAAATCAGTCTCAGGTTGAGGGTTACAGGCTGGTCATTGCATTGCCTTTGGAAACTTAAACCAAGGTAAGTTTCTAATCGTCATGCCGCCCGAATATTTTCAGAGTTTTGCCCTAACTTCCAGAATGATCGTGTGATTGTCAACATACGACATACTCCGAAATTAACTGAACGCTCCTCATGCATCAAAAACAAAATTAATGGAAAATAGATGTATGGACTACAAGATAGAAATTTTAGCGCAGTGATTTCTTCTAATCTAAAACATGCACGTTGTTGAAGAGGGTTTGTCTTTATGTTCGGATTGAACTCAGATGTTCGCATTACATTCAATATCGTTTCGCATTACATTCAATTGCAACTTGCTGGGAACGGGTTTTGCAGCGCTTTCATTTGCTTGCAAATTATCAAGCATTTTGCTGGTGGCTAGTACAATAATAAGATTGTTTTAAGGATTATTCTTCGTTTCGATGCCTTTACTTATTACATTAAAACAAGCTTGAAACAAACTGGGTCAGCATGACGGAGTGACAATGCTGTCCTTTAGCCCGGTGCTCATTGCTTTTATGTAGGTCGTAATTAGTAAAAGTTATTAACAGGCATAGGAAGTGACAAAAATTTGTTTTTATCGTGAAGGAAGCACTCTAGCAGTTAAACAACTAACTCACGTTTTGCTGCAGCAGGCGCTAAGCAAGAATTTCGAAGAATAGCTTGATGGATTTAAAATATTCCCTGCTCTGCCTATATTCATTAGCAATAACTGCGAACATCTGCATTAGTGTGTTTGAAATGGTACGAGCGAAGACTTTCAACATGATGCAGGGTTTTACATGTAAAATCTTTTTATACTGCACTTGGATAGGTTCTATTGGATTTAACATCAGGGATGAAATCAGTGTATGGTTTTAAAATACAAATATCTTTACCTAAAATAAACCAATGAATTGTCATACATCTGAACAGAATCAAATACAGTTATAATTTCACACAAAAAGTGCGAAAACTATGAAAGGAGTTTTTGTGTAGGCACAGTTAGTCTCTATGAGATAGAGGTCTCTGCTGAACTAAGTACTTATTACTCATAAGATTTCGTTAACTTGGCTCTTATTGAGTGACTATTACACAGGCATATCAAAGAACCTGAGCAAGGAGAGCATGATCTTGTAAGCGGCGAAGCTGCTACCGATGCTCATAATGGATGCTCACATTCCAGCTTGAACCGTTTGAAAAAGCCAATACCTACTGTATCACACCTACGCTCGGCAAGATTTGACAGGATTTTATGTTTTATGGAGCATTCCATGTACCAAGGTTGCGTCTTTATTTTCTGAAGCAAACATAGTTGATGATTCTGTATGAAGATTGGGAAGTTCAACAAAATATTCTTGTTTTCCTAATTAATTCTTCCACCTCTACGCGAAACGAGGATGTGCGCACGTGTTGTTTAAAGAAACCTAACGGTGAGACATTTTTGTTTTAAAATTACCAGATTCATTCAAGTGGAAAAATGGAGAAAACGTAATTATTGCGCGCTCGGTGATAATTTTACAGCCGGATATCAGAAGACTGTGGCATGGACATCTAGGGTATTCCACCAACAGATTGTCAAGTTTCAGAGGCAAACAGTAGGCTAGCTAAAATCGTATGGATGCTGTTTTTCAGTGGCGTAGCGAGTCTAAGTTCTGCCAGGGACCGACCATAAAAATGCCGCCCTTTCCATCCCTCAAATTTGCTTGTAAGAATTTAAAATGAAAGAAGACCATGTTTCCTGCTGTGTATAAAGATATAAGGAATATAAAAAAATATTGAACATAAGAATCAAACACTCACGCGTTGGAACGGTCTTGTTTTCATTGTCGATTGTGAGTCATGCTTTTTTTGCTTGTCGCCTTTCTCATCATTACTTTTCCTATTTTTTTCTGCTTTCTTTACATGTTCATTTGTGGACCCGGCATATTACGTCAAATTTTCTTCCCTGTTGGCTTTCAGTTTCTGGTAAGCCGCACTACTTGGCGTTTATCGTTTACTCATTCCAGGGGATCAAACAAATAAATTCAGAGAAGTGACGGTGGCATACACACTTTGCATATGCAAATATTTTATGTATGTTAATATTTCGTTTTGTATCCCCGTCTTTAACAAAAAGGTGCATACTGAATATGGTAAGCTATAATAATAAGTTTAATAATATAATCTTAATCACCGAAAGAATTTCACTGTTCACTTCACCTTTCATTAGTGGTTTGCTTCTCTTAGATTATACAAAAGGCTTCAAACGTTACCTCTGTCGGCACTTGGGCGGGGCCAGGTCCGCAACTAGGCTGTGGGGCAACCGGACAAATTCTCCCCCAAAATTTTCAAAAACATGTTTTGTTGTCAGGTACAACAACAAGTTACAATCATTTTTCCCCCCGAAAATATCAGTTGGTTACGGCCCTGCACGGGACCCATTTTGATAAAATAGGTCAAATAGGCTTAAAGCCGGCTCATTGTGTTGTGAAGCGCTGGCTTGCAGTCTCCATCACGACCTTCAAACTTTGTCTAACTGTTGTGTCGGGCTTCTTCCAATTACGCGTGCATGGTGTTATTTTAACTTCGTTCTTTACAAACAGACGTCTATTTCGAAAACTGTATTATCAAACCCTCAGTGATTACGTCTTAAGTGCAACGTAATCGCACTGAACAACTTTATTCAGTACAGCCATTGCCAAGTTCTGCAACTGCTTTGGCTGACTTTCCTTTTAATAAAAGCCCTCACAACAATAATAACGGAACATGTCGTTTGCCCTAGCATTAGGCTTTCACACTAAGGCTCATCGCGTCTGATTCATCAAAATGAGAGCACCGCCCTTGGTAAGCATTTCTTGTTGAAATGACTTTCCTATGTCTGCAAATGTTACGTGTAACGTTGATGAAAGGAGTCAAACCTTTTATGAAACCCATATTGCCTATCGGCTGCGGCACTGATTCACTCGACGTGGAGCTCAAGCCTACAATCTGAGTTCTGAATTACCCACGCAAACACACCAACTGCACTATCTAGCTTCAAGAACAACATTTTCCAACACCACTACATCATACAGAAAAACATCAGTTCTATTGAAACTGAGCGACGTTACTTTTGCAGAGTTCTTCACTTCAACCGCCAAAATTTAATGTTGATAAGGCCAACTAATGACTAGGCTACAGCTTGTGGCACTTATTGAAAATATCCCACTGAACAGTAAAAAAGTAATTTTGGTTAGAAAGGAAAGTGTAAGAACTGGGGACAACTTCCCCCCAAGCAGGGCCGGCGCAAGCCATTCCAGCGCCCTAGGCGAGATCCAATATCAGCGCCCCCTCGTACTTTGATGATGTCATTCTCTTCAAACCGTTCAGTCAACCGTGGCACGACCTCTTTGCAAAATTAAGATTCTGTTTGCACATCTTTTGCCGGTGTCAAGTCCATTCCAGCCCCTTTACTTCAAAATGACTTTTTTCCCTTGTACATAGGGTAGATAACTTATTACCTTAATACCTAGTTCATGTGGACACCAAGTTCAAAAAACATTATTCACACAAGTGACATCTAGCATAGACCCTAAAATTAGCTTCGCCTTCCTGATCTTTTTTCGCAAACTGACTGACAATGTCCTTCATGAGAGGAAGTGTCTGACTCAACAGACATGTGGCTAGATCCACCAATCTCCCTTGCAAGATGGCTGTGTGACTTTATCAGCTTCAGCTGAATAAAGCTTCTTTTTCCAGTGACTGCGGTTACAGGGAGGATTAGCACAATTCGGAAGTTTGCTGATATGTTTGGGAAACGTTTTATCAGACTGTCTGTGAAGAAACTGCAAATTTTCCAGAGGATATCTTTGAAGAAACTATACACGGAGTTCCTGTATTCGCGACAATATCTTAGCTGTGTTTAATGTTGTACAACGTTTTGCAGTGAAGAAGAAAAAGATTGGTTTGGTTTGCTGGTCTGGACATTTCTGAATGTCATAGAGAAAGCCAAAGACAGGGCTATGCTCTTTCAGCTGCTGGAAGCGTATCCCATTAAATGAGATAGCTATGTCGAATGTAGCGCATTAAAAGTTTACCTTGAAGCCAGGGACCGAGTTTATGGGGGGGACATGTCCCCTCAACTTTTGGACACGGGGGGACATAATATCTTTTGTCCCCCCCAATATTTTGTGATAAAAAGTAATGAAGTTGTGCAAATTTCATGGTTACATTACTGTTGGAAACGTTTCCCCAGCATAAAACTAGGGAATAAATGAGAAAAATGAGCATATCACTGGATTATTTGTAGAAACAGTATACAGAGTTCCTATGTAAACTGAATTCTCATGATTGTTGAAAATTGTGTTAGTTAATTTGAATTATCGAATCGGTGTGCACATGAACTTCGCTCAATCAAGAATTCCTGCGCTGGTCTGTAGCCTGCAATCAAAATACGGTTGCCACCAGGCGCGTAGCTATGTGGGACAACGGGGCAATGGCACCCCAAATTCCAAAGTTTTCAGGTTTTTCATAAAATATTTGAAGTATAAGCCAAAGAACTACTTCAGTGCAAATCAACGAAACTGCCTCAAGGAAGCTATCCTACTTCAGCTTTTAGTCGAACACAAACTTGATCCGACCTTTTGTAATCATATTCAATGACCGAACGTAAAAAATTTGGAGTAACGCTTTTCGCAACTGGTTGCGGCGCACCAGCTTGCTGTATCCCACCTAATGGTTACGTAAGCTTCATTTTAAGACCATCGCAAATTCTTCTCTGATAACCATGGGTGTTACAAATACAACCTATCCTTGTTTCCAGTGTCAGCGTAGCCTTAAATCAATATCGTAGATTTTTGTTGTTCTACAGTTCTAAAACTAGATGCATGAATGTGGCGGTGATATAAATTTTATATGTCTTGAAGCTCAAACTTTGGCCAAGAAGCGATTCAGTTTCAAAGTCTTCTTCATTGCGCCATAGTAACTGTTTAGCAACAATAGCATTCATTCTAGATATTTATTTGCGATGGCATGTATTGTGACGGTTCAATCACAATTATGTGGAGGCTTAATGTTTTCATCAATTATTTCCCTATGCCTTGCCGGCAGTAAAAAATCAATATTTTTAAGATATTGGACTCCGACCTGCTGTTCATAAGCCCAGTGTTTCAACTTTCATCTGATGTTAATTGCCACCCTATCCTACAGTAAATTATTTGAAATCTATTAACTGCAACGAGAAGAGTCAGCAGCAAAATCTAACATAAGCAGCAAGATGCTTTTCATTTTGCAAAAGCTGAGGGAATTGACACTGATATTACTTACAGATACTGAGATAACTTGCACAGGGGTGCATATTAAAATTTAGGGGCAAGCTCTCAGAAAGGGGCCCCAAAACATCGCCATTGCGAAAGGTAGATGTGGGATTACGTGGATAAAAGAGTTGAATTTGTTTCACATTTCAATTTATGAACTAAATTCAAGAGCATAAGATACATACGAAAGAAACGAGATTTTGTAAAGTTTTCCAGCTACACAATTGAAAGCTGCCTCCTATGGCACATTTTCCCTTAATTTTTGCTTTATTTTGAAAAACATATGACTGCTTCAGAGCTTCTTTAAACGTGGCTCTAGAGTGGTACATAACCTTTTCAACTAAACAATAGTGCAAAGCTCTGGAGGGGGAGCACAGTATCTTTGAAAAAGAGGGGCCCGAGGCGACTGCCTCGTTGTCCTTCCCCAATATCCATCCCTGAGCTTGCAATCTGTCTTGCTGGCAAAGCACATGTGACTGAAATGAAACTAAATTTGAATATTTTCCCATTAGGGCTTCAAATTCCGCAGATAAGTTATTGTATTTTCAAGAAGCCCGTGATTTGTACAAATTTAATTACGTGCAGTGCTACACTATCTTTAGCTGCAGCTGAGCGTGGTCTATAAGTTTTGTAATACTGGGT
>JGI24158J21664_10000891_pt1 | contig 30743 bp, 19 predicted proteins | sample Ectturendosymbi3_FD_21664 | JGI IMG/M metagenome (IMG submission 21664)
ATAATACATTTGTTTGTACCACATATTAAAGTCAGGGGGGCGTGAAACAAACGAAAATTACTGAAGGGGGGCGCGGTGGAGAAAAGGTTAAGAACTACTGTAGGGTGATGATTTTCAAGGAGGAACTTCCGCAATGCAGCTGCGAACAACATTAGCATTAGGCCAGGGAGCTGGCTGAAAGGATTGTGTATTCGTTTTCATTTGAAGCATAAAAAGGGTTGTTTTCACAGCCATGTTTTAACCCTTTGCTAAACTGCAGTTTAGTCAGCTGAGATACTTCCTGAACAAATGTACTGAAACAGTTTATATTAGAAATTCTTGAAAGTGCGTATGTGGTAAAAACTCACTCGCTTCAGCTTTCTGCACAATTCCACTTCAGTTGAGCGTAACTGATGGAGTTTACATGCAGCCGTGTTTGGAATTAATTACATTTTTTGAAGGTTCCATTGCTTTATATAAAAACTGAAGCGGGCAAATAAGATGGACCATTGCGTCATTTCTTACCGTGAATAAACTTCGATTATACGTGGACCTCATGCTAAGCAGCGCGTGTACATACAACCACCATCATGTTGGTGGGATTGTAGTCAGTGGTAATCGCAGGTAAGGTTCACAAGACCAATTGCAAGCGACGCGTTTTGTATCGCAGGGTATGGAGCTGGATTGTGTGTACGAAAAATGCGGCAACACGTCTAAGACACCTGCTGTGATTAATCCACGATCAAAACTTGTTTCTTGCGAAGCGAAAGTACTGGACGTGAGAGAACGCATGCTGGTCATCAAATGTTTTGACAACTGGTTTTCATTCTGATTGAAATAATGCCTCTTGTTTCGACGTTTTGAAAACGTTCATTTGAATTTACCGAATATGATAAACAACAAACAGGTGTTTTTCGCGTGAACATTATCACAAAAAATCATATAGCTGTGTTGCAACCTAACACTTCCAGTTTTGGTACTAACAGCTTGGGTTATTCTTCTGATACATATGTTGTTTGCATATTTGAATATTGCCGACATGGCGAATGTCGTGCTTTGCCATGCACTGCATCTCATGTGAACGGCCTGTTTTGGTGATGCTGGGTGCTTGTGACGTGGTTTGTTGCTTCCGAAAATTTGCGGTAGCATTTGAGGTGAAGCCAGCAAAATTATCTCGGCGCAATGCGATTTACTTCAAAATATTCTTTCAAACTTCTTTCATCTGCAGTAGATGGTATTGCGGAGTTTTCTCTAAACGTGCCGTTACCGTTGCTGACGCTGGCTACTTTTCAAGTACTTTCGAAACCTGGAGTGAAAGATCTTCACACAATAGGCATGATTTATGAGTGCTAACAGCAATCAAGATATGCCAAATTCTATTGGAAATGTGCCTTTTACATTTCATGTGGTTTCTCCTACTTTGTGCGGTAGCAGCACTTAAAGCACATAATTCGTAGGTTTCAGCAACGGCACTTGACTAAAAAAGTCACCATAGGTGTATGCATACCACGTTGATAAGGTTTTACTGATGCTGAATTATCTGTGCTTAATTCATTTGATCTGCAATTAAATTTTTTTGATGTGTTTCAGCTTTTTTGTCCTCGCAGTACCTTCTCAGTCCAAATCTACTTATCAAACGCCGCAACTGGTTACATAATTGACACTCCACAATCTTCAAACACCACAGGTGAAGCCTGTCTTATCAAAATTATTTTCCGAAATAGTTTGTTTCTGAGTCACGGCCTGCTTAAGATCTTAATTAGGCGGTGTCTGAGTGCACATTGTAAGTGATGCTACGAATGTTACCAACGTCAAGGTCACATTGCTATAGTTTCAAGTGTGTATCGTGTCCCGACCTGAAATGCGTTCTTGACATATCATTCGAACTAATTAGTTTGCTTGAAGATTTATTCGTGGCCAAGACTGCTTGGTGAATTCTGGGTTCTTTGTCTACAAATCCGTACAAACCGATAGAAACAGATGATTTCAAACCTTTTCTGAACAGGGAAACTTCACTCACACAAGCTTTTGATGTAAACGGCAAGCACGCAATTTTATGAACATTAAGTTAATAATTTTAAGCGCCAATGGTCATGTCGCAAATCGTAACATATCATACGCACAAATGTCGTGAGATCGACAAAGACATCGTAATTGATCATCGTCTTCTTTACTGTCTTCAGTCACTTTGATAAAGATGTGCCAGAAGGAACAAACCTGGTTATATGTATTGTAAAAACATGCCTGAACGGGTTTTATTGGAAAGTGTGACAATCAGAATTTGGTGTGGAGACACCGTAAATACATTCCAACTAACGATTGTTTGTACCTATAGAATCGTAAAGGTTTTCAAGGCTTTGATACTGGCATGTTTGTTTGCCAGATTCAACCTTTTTTGACTTTTTACCTAGTTTAACGATAAAGAGGTACACATTTCATATTAGGGCTCACGTTGGCGTCGAGCATTAAGTGGTAAATTGCTTTACCGACGACAAAGTTCGTTAACAACGAATGATTTTTGGACCTTATCGCAAACGTTTGCGATTTTATTAGAAACGAGAAATTATGAACGAAACATGAACTGTGCTGCAGTGCAATAAAAAAGCTCGATGGACGTTTGGAAGATTTGCCACCATCGTAATAAGTACAGGAAAAATCTGGCACCGCCTTATAAGCTGTGAAAATTACCATCGTGAAAATGTGTTATGGACTAATTAGAAACGGTTGCCTGAATATTCCTAAAACGTGAATAATATGAAATAGTTACTGGTTGTACCAGAACCTAAAAAATATGACAAAGATGTTTGTTGCCTTTCAAAGTTTTTTGTACCATTCTAGTGGTTGTCTTCAACTGTAATCGCAGTTCGAGCGACTGCGGGAGTTGCATGAGCTTCAAATATCAATTTGATGAGTGTTCGTGGTGTGAGTCTTCTTCCACTGGAGAATGCATTTCATCTTCCCAGTGTCAACCTCCTCGAAAACGAGTGGATCAGATAAAAAGTTGCCCCACCGGTGAAATAACAACGGTGTGTGTTGTTCACTGTACAGTTACATAAAGCTTTCTTTCCGTGAAGGTCTAACTTTTTTAAAGACGATTTAAGGGTGATCAAGTCAAATTGCCTTCATACACATAGATCTTTCACTTTTGTGTCGCGTGTATGTTGCGAATTGAAAACAACTTCTACTATTTTTGATACGTACATCAAGATCAGTGAGACATCGTTTAAATAGAGGTTAGCAGCATGAAAATAAAATTTTTGCACCATTTTTAGTTTTGTTCATTGTCACCATATGCAGTCAGCTATTTTTCTGGGATGCCCTGATCTGCTCCTTATTGTCCTTTTTTACAGTTCTTTCCCAAAGACGGTCCGCGTCAGGGAGGTACCAACATAACCATAAATGGTATTAATCTCGGTAGCAAGCAAGATGACATACAACGTGTCTCGGTCGGAGGAACTTTATGTAACGTAACGCATTATGAGCCTTCAAAGCAGTAAGTCTATTTAGCATTTGCCTGCATTTATTTTTGTGATACCTAAGTGTGGTTATGCCGAAGCATTTGTTTTGCTCATCGTATGATTTGTTTGACGCAGGTAACTCTAATATATTAGCCGTAAAAATAAGGCTTGGTTTCACTAATTCCTCTTTGGATTTTCTAGCTTTTGTTTGTTTATGCATTCAAAAACTGATCTTTTTGTTTTCAGTTTTGTAATCATTCTTATAATCTGGAAACCAAACTGATCTTAAACCGTGAAGTTGGGTTACCGATACGCCGTGCAGATCCAATACATTAAAATCACGAAAAATGAAGTTTTGATTTTGAAACAATTATATTTCACTGCAAAGTTTTACTGATCATGGAGTTCCATTAAATAGAATCCTAAAAATTTAACCTGTACCGTGGCCGAAGAACCGTTCATTTCTTTATTCTAACAAGAACAAACAATGCTTTGACACAAAAAACATTTTTTTCGCGTCCAAGGTGGGGATCGTAGTCGCATTTCAATCAAAACTGTGCGCAGAGATGTAAAATTCGGTGTTTTTTTTTCTTTTCTCCATACGTGGATCTGTGTCTGAAGGTGAGAATGGTTACTTCAGATATTGTTGACGTCACTACAGGCTGTTTCCATTAATCCGGTGGTCTTTTTTGAGTTAAACTAGTACTTTGTGCTTTCGTTTGTTATATTGTACAGCGGAATGGATTTTACATCTTTGCATCGTTACATTGCAGGATCGTTTGCAATCTTGCAAGCGCTGGCCAACCGAAAAATGCCGGTAAAATCCACGTTGCAACAGTTTTCAACACAACTGTCACCTCCACTGAGACATTCCGTTTTGAGGTGCATATATAGTTGTAGTATGACGTTTTTTCTTTTAATTAAATCTTTAGATGTTGGCGCGTGACAGATTTTTTCGAAGTCACGAAACACCGCTGTTGGACAGCGAAGTGATGATTGTGATGGACTGAGAGTCAAACGCGCTCTATTTCCATATCGGTTTAGTCTTAATTTCGTGGGATTTTACGCTCTTAAAGAATTCTTATTGTTTTTTTATTACAAAAAAGGCAAGAATGGCCGAAAATAAAAAGTGACACTTTGCGTTTACCTCAAAAAATTACGGCCAATTTCCATTTCCTAAACTTCCTGGAGGTGCGGTCGCAAAGAGAAGTCTGGTTAAAAAGTCAACAATTTTGTGCAGACGCTGTTCCACCAATGAGTTCCGTAAGTTTTTTTTCCCGCCGACAGTTGCTAAGCCGAAAAATTGTTCAACTGTTTTGAGTTGAGCCTAGTGGCGCTAACAGCAAATATTTCTGCTTCAAGTCGTAGAGAAAAAGCGAGACACAAAAAAATGTGTTTATGAAATTGTCCAGACGGGCACTCCTCCACGTTTGGTTAATTTTTATCCAGAAGTTTGAACTGTGAAGATAACATGGCTTAACAAATTTAACGCACAAATTAATATTCAAAGCATGTTCTGTCATCGTGTGAAATGATTCTTGCATCCGTTTGCGATGTTCATTGATTTTTTTTCTTTCCGCTTCGCCCGTTTGTTTGCCCCTCCTTGCAACACATGTAGTTTTATATTTCCGCAGTTTGTGCTTCCCAACGTTTACCACGAAAGGCCCTCCCTCGAGTACGTCTGCCAACCTTCCGACCGCCATTCTGCTGACGCTTTGTTTTGAGTCATCGCGGCGTGATTCTCTTGATGTTGTTTTGTTGCTCTGTAATCGGCGTCAGATGGTTTAAGTTTTAGTGAAATCAGTTTATATGAAAACAACCCATTTTCTAGTTTTTACTTTCCGCAGCTTGTGTTTTGATTTATTTGTTTCAGTCTTGAGTTTGACTGCTTTCACTGCTCTTGCTTTACTTCTTCAGCATTTCACACTCCAGCATAGCTTGGATATTTCAGGGCAGAGGATACGTAGAGTTGCGCGAAATCGATTTCCTATTAAATACATTGCTGATTGATCCGCCTGGGTCGCCTTTGCGGAGGCTAATCGCTTGAACAGAGATGTGTGCAAGTCGGAATGACCGCGAAGTCTTGAAAGCAATGCCCAGTCGGCTTATTCCTCGAAAGCGTGCAGCAAACCTAGAGCTTGTAATAGTGCGCTATGAAAAATTGCAGTAGAAGACGTTTTCCCAATACCAAGAATCGAAGATGCAATTTGGTCATGCATGTTGGCTCGAGACTTTATGACTGATTGACGTGTGTTGGAAGTTACACGCTTTTAAAATGTAATGTGCAGGTCTCCTATGTGGCATACAATCAGAAGGATTTCCGGAGACAGTGGCAAGTCTTTTGAAGCACTTGCTTTCGAAATGCCAACTCTCGAAAACTGAGTTTGACTGATTCGTTCCAACAAAACAACACGAGTCTTGTTTTCAAAGACTGCTACTCCTATGCAACAGCGAGCCACTAAACAAACACCACCGATGATCAGCTTATTTTGAGTTTGCAAAAGTGTAGCTTGCATCTCCTTAGCAGTTCTGATGATCCTAAAAGCATTTGATGGTGTGTAGCTTTCAGAAAAGTTAATGCGAAGCGATAAAAATGATAGTTTTATTTTTCAAATATATATATTCTTACACAAAGTATAAAGATTATGGTCAGAAAGACGAATTTATTTTCAAAACTATTCAGCACAAATGTTTAGTTCAATTTAAAGGAGCAAGTTCACCAGGCCCGTAACCAGGGGGGGCGAAGCCCCCCAATAAAATTTCTCGCCACCCCTGGAAAAATATGTTGGACCTAGTTTAAAAAATTTGGGCCCCTCTCAGAAAACTCTTCGACCCACCTGATGTCCCAAGCTGGATACGGGCCTGAAGTTTACTCGCAAACTTCGACATTTACAGAGGTAGTCGTCCATATTTTTGCCTGAAGTTTGTCTAATTTTTCAAATTAAAGGAAAGACCCAAAAACGCAATGCTTTCCTTATTGATAGCTTCGCTACAACACATGATTACCGTCAAATACAATAATTATCGCACTTGATTCCACCCATTGGCGTAGCCAGCCCAAAATTTGGTGGCTGCCAAAAAGTTTGGTGTTTGTCAAAATGTTTTATTTTAGGCAAATAACACTATTTTGTTTGGGTTAACGCCTCTCAAAGCACAAAATGACTATATGTTCTAAAAATTTTTGGGAGCATGACCCTTAGGCCCCCTGGCTACACCTATGAATGATATAACTTGATGCAAACAAATTGGATGTTCATCAAATAGTATTTTTACGTGTCGCAAGTTGTCTGGCACCAAATACTACATGGTTGAAGAATGCTGTGCACCACGTAGATTTGAAGAAGTCATTTGAACTTTGTGTTCAACTCAAAAATATCGTACTGTAAACTTCACAATTGTAAGATATGCACATTGCACTGCTTACCGTTCCTAGCTGTTTCTCTTGTTTTGTTTTCTAAATCGTCCAACTTGCTCAGAATCAGTTGCCTTTCCTGTTTTTGTTTTCTTATTCGGCGTCGGTGAATAACGTAAAAAACTACAATGACCACCACAAGCAATGCACCAATAGGTACACATATCCACAACGCAAGCATCCCGTTGGTTCCTTTGCTGCAGTCAAATGCAACATTAGAAAGTGTTTTCTTCCAGCTTCCAACAGAAATCTACACAAAGCAAGTACAGAACTGTTAAAGCTTTTGAATATTCAATAAAACATTCAACCATTAAAACCAAAACCAGCAATTAGGAAACACAGCGTGGTTGCCCTTTGCCTCGCGCACGGACTGGTTACCAGGCAAAAATGCTCAAAGGTGTGCACTTCACTCATCTCATCACAATTGCCACAAACACCACTTGTAGTTCTATCTAGCTTTATTCTACTGTATAGCGGAAATATCCAACACCATTAACAACAAGTTGTGCTTACGAATACTACAACGCGAAGACCATGAACTGATTATTATCTTACTTCAATATTGACTTTACTGTTGCGGTACTGGTCCAGGTCGGCTGCTGAAGCGCGGCACAAAACGGAGGTGGCGTCGATGAAGTAAACTTGGCATTGGATGGGAGCAGCTTCACCCACAGGTGTGACACGAACGTTGTATTCTCTAAGACGCGCTCCAGCTTTGTTGAAGTTCGATCCCTGAGTCATAAACCGAACAGACAATTTTTAAACTCAGCATTGCAACACGATCATTGCGATCGGGAAAAACCAAGAGCCGTGCGTAACCGCAGTCGAGAAGTCGGAAGCTTTTGAAACCATCATATTTAGCTTACGCAGACACGAGACAAAGCGGCTGTGGTTGAAGGGGGGTGTGGTGTTACGTCCATTGACCTACAGTGTGTCTCTTCAAGCCAGTCATGAATATACCCATGAACCGCAAATACTCAAATGAAAACATTTTTAAGGACTAATGTGAGTTTTTTCAAACCAGTGGTAAGCTTGTCAACAAGGTCCAGATAACGTATGCAAATTACAACTTTTCAAATTGAAATAAGCAATGGGTTTACCAGAGCAACGGAAATACGTTTATCACACTAAAAATTCAAAATCTGAAGGTACACAGCTTCGTAACGAAGGCGGTTTCGATTTGCGATTTTACGCTGTTCAACTTGAAAATAAATCGGCTGATGAAGCCGTGCAAGTTTATTGCAAAGCATCGAGAATAGGGCTAAATTTATCAGTTGTACGACGACAGACACGTGTTTCTCATCACAGCTAATCAACCGGTAAGCACCTGGATATCAATGGATACCGTCTCCACGCTTTCATTGACAGCATTGGTCGACTCCAAACCAGACTGCACGGATGAGCTTCGTTCGCATGGGATTTGCGCGACAGATTTTACGACTGGATTTTTGTGGTAAGTGATGTTGCCCAGGTATATCCTGTACGCTCTGTTTATTAACAGGTAAAGCTGGTGGTTTCCTGCGAACAAACGTAGCAGAAAGTCGTTGCAAGTTTAACTTTGGTCAAACCATCGACATATACATGAAACAGATTCACAACTGTCAGAAATTAGTCTTGTGTGTCATGAGGTTAGGGTGTTAAAGATTTCTGTCCTGGTTTACGAAGGCCGCAAATGCGTGAATAATTAATTATTCTTCCGGACAAGAATTTTTGTATACGGCGTAACCCTACCCGGAGGAGCACAGCATTGTAAAAGCTCAGGTTGGAAATATGGAAGCAGGTGGTGTAAAAATGAAAGAAAGATTAGCACGCAAGCGATGACAAGCACAAACATCAAGTTTCAGATCTCGATGTGGAACCGTTTGGCCAAAAACACAAAACAATATATTGTCGCTTGATTTGGTCCTGGTCTTTGCGGAAAAACATTCACATGTTAAAGAATCATCGCAATAAAAGCGCGTTTTTTATAGTCATGGCCGTCACACCTCAAGTTGTTTGCTGCAGCTTTCACGATTCATTTTCTGAATGTGAATTGTCAGTCCTTCCATGCAAAACGCAAATTTATACTGAAGGCAAAGGAACTTTCGAAAGGCTAACCCTGATCGTGATGCTGTTTCTATTAACGACAGTATAATTTTGCAAGATGAAGAAGATATTTTAGAAGTTGGTTTGGGATTCGCAGAAATCCGCAAATTGAAAAGGTTGAAATGTAGATATTCGACGGATTGTACTTCAGATGTGGGTAGGTTTACACACGCANTTTTTAAGCTCAGATCACCAAGCAACAAATATGCAATATAAAGAGCAAAACACCAAANGGCAGAAAAGTTGATTGCATGTTNAAAAAAAATGAAAAAAATAATTGAGGACTGAGGAATTCTGCAAATTGGTGTGAACGACACATTCGAGACACAAAGGGTTGGCGAAAGACCTAATGGATCAACTACTCAGCCAGACCTATTGTTGCCATAAATCCATACTGCACTGAAGACGTTTCAGACAAAGACGAAAATGAAATGACAAAATGCAATAATTTGAACATTACATAGAAGTTAGTAACAAAGCACAACATAAAAAAAATCAAGAAACACAGAGATGGTGAAAAGCATGTCTGTGTATAGGGAGATACGGTGAGCATCAGGTACAGGGTGAAGGCTACTAGAGAAAGAAGAGGCATTATATACAAAAGTAACAGAAAATGAAATAAAAACACAAATGAAGAATCAACTGGCATAATGGCACGTGAACAAAATATTTTTGCTTTTGTTTTCCAAATGAAAAAGATGAAAGAGATATCGTGAAGTACAGTCGCATATGACATTTGCAGAGCAAGTTTTCAGGGATTTCAGACCAAAGTTTGGGACCAAGCTGCGCTTTTTTCGAAATCAAGCTGCATTTTAGAGCGCGGCCAAAGTTGTCGAGGATCTACATGCAGATGCTCATATGCTGGAGCAATTTCTTACTTTTTGTTGCATGGCAGACGAAGAAACCGGTTACAAAAAATAATCGGCGGATAAAAAAACGCTATACCTTTCAAATAAAAAATTGCGTGACTTTGCCTGCTATTTCCAGCATAACACCGTCTAGACCAGGGTCCCAAACACGCGACCCGCGATGCTTTGTGGGAATTTTCAAATAATTAACATTTTCGTCGCAGTGCTTGGCTAGCAAGTGAACGAGTTTCTTTTAAACGAACGTAGTAGATACGGCTAGAAATGATTTTGATACCTTTCACAGGAAAAGAAATGCAAAACTTGTTTCTAGTAAAGTTCAGATACCATCACTGTTGCGTAAGCGTTATAATGGGGCCCTTGGATAAGTCCTCATTTGGCCCTCGGAGAAATTTAAGTTTAAGACCCCTGGTCTAGACCAGTGGTTTTCAACCGGTGGGCCATGACCCAGTGGTAAGCCATGACGATTTTTCCAGTGGACCACAGAGCTTGGAATATATCTGAATGAAAGCGTTACGAGACTTCTATAACGTCATTATGATCAAATATGACGAATAGCAAAAAAATTCGATTTGAATGTTACGTTTGTGACATAACTCCTACTTAATGATGCTAGTTGAAATTTTATGTACGAGAATAACTGTGGCATAGTATTTAAACTGTTATAGCACGGCAGCTAATGCTAAGCTAAAGTTATAGAAGTTTTAAACATATCAGATTATAAACTTTGGGACACCACCAATATCTTTCCTAGTTGAATGGGCCATGAGCAGAAAAAGGTTGAAAGTCCCTGATCAAGACAAGACAATTCATTGTCATCGACTGTGGCTGTGCGTGAGAAAACCATAGCTGTCTAGTGTGCGTCAGGCGGCAGTCTTGCTGTGAAGCTGAGCCAACGGAAGCTTCTCGACTTACAGCTTCCTCAATTACGACCATGCGCACATTTCACTACATAACCGCCGCGTGTTAGTACTAATTGCGTCTTTCTCAATAAGGCATCAATGGAACAGAGCTCTGACCTGACGAGTGGAGTGTCGTTTGACCCAACTTTGAAATGGCACGCTGAAGCAACTGGAACAAAGCCACACAAGGCCTAACAACTCTGATTTTATAGACGCAATGGATTTCGTTCCTGTAGTTTTAAAAAATTTGTAATCAGCTGCCATTTCAGGGCGGCGTCTGTAAGCCATTGCCCCATTTGTACTGGCATAACCACGAACAAAATGTGCCAAGAAGTCCACGTCATACGGCGCTAATTTCATTTGTATTTGCGGTAAGTCGGAGTGAAAAATCGTGTAGTTCAGTAGAGAATGATAAACGTCTCATATAAAGACTACTAACGGTATGGCTTACAATTGCAATGCATTGGTTGGGTCAAGCAAACAACTTGATAGATTGTCCTCCGGTCGCATGGCACCTAATAAGGTAGAACGCGCATTTTATTGTATTTATTGTAAATCGACGGTACTTAACTCATCTTTCAAAAACAATATACCCCGTACTTGTACAGGCGTCATACAAAATAGACGTACAATTTACGGGACTCAAAACCACAAGTCTTAATAATTCGTGTGGATTTACCACAGAGCTAAGTTCCTAATCAGTGACATGTGACGCGACGAAGTATACCTGAGGAAAGTGTTTTAAAGGATTGTCTTAGATAATTGCGCTTCGCAAAGGATAGGCTGGGCAGGCAACTGCGCGTTTTGTCCTTGAAAACTTAAAGTCATTTCACATACAGTCAAGACCGTCGTTAGTGGGGTTGACTGATGCCGGCCCCATCTATTCTTCGCTGCCCCCATTTGATGTTGAGTTTTTCAATGGCAAAATTGCAATTTTGACCCATTTCCGATATTTCATAGTGGCATGAGTAACCTATTGACGAAACGTTACTTTCTGAACGGTCATGACATCTTTTGAGTAACGACATCTGTGCAGATTTGTGAGAAACATTGTAGAGCTCACAACGAATTACTTCCCTGTGTAGTTGAGGTGTATTAAAATCATTTCACACAACTGCAATAGCATTTCACTTGAAATACAGAGCCGTACGAACAAAACCGTCGCTAGTAGGGTCGGCTGATGCCGGGCTCCCAACTATCTTCTCTGCCCCCCATTTGAAGTCGAGTGTTTTATGGGCAAAATTGCAATTTTGGCGCAATTCGGGAATTTCATAGCGGCATCAGTAACCTAATGAAGAAACTTTACTTCCTCAACGGGAACGACGCACTTTGAGTCACGATATTTGTGCAGATTTCTAGGAACCATTCTAGAGCTCATAACGAATTACTTCCCTAGAGGCGGGCTGATTTCTTATAACCCAGCATCCGCCCCGCCAATTTTGAAAATTTAAAAGTCCGATTCAGCCTAGACTCCACGTAATTCCTGCTTTGACAGAATTTTACATGCGTGTTTCTTGGCGGTTTAATCAACACTATTATCTCCCGTGTTTCTAATAACTCTATAAATTCCTCTAAAAATAAAATCTTTACAATCGCTTCCTAACTTTGAAACTAGAATGACCGAAAAATGAAAACAGCTCCATTTAAACATGAAAAAGTGTTTAAGACTTCGATTCCTTGAATCCGCGATTTCGCTTTTTGGCAAGCTTTACTGTGTAGGAGTTTTCTGACCTTAGAATACCAATCTTTTAGTGTGTTCGTTTCCTTCTCTTACCTATACCACGCTTTAGTGCTTTTACGGACAACGGTTAGTCAAGTCATACACCACAAATACTGTAATATTGTCTGTCAAGATAACCCTCGTGTAAAACCCAACAAACCCACCTTAGTTTTATGCACTTCCCTATATCTGCTTTGTAGGGGTAATCAACAGATGGGCGCATGAACACAGTTCAAGCTGCTTGTTTGTAATAGCAGGTTTGAAGCTATAATCTATAATGTTGGAGATCCCGTGCCAATTCTGAACTGTAACCTATATTGAAACATCAACGATCAATGTTTGCAAGATCACCACGGAGCTTTCTGCTTATAGTGCATGGACTGCATTTAACGCGAGCAGCGCAGTTCGATGAGCACGTTCAAGACAATTATAAGAAGCATGTCGTTGTTTAATGTCTGACGGTTTTTAAAAAAAATTGTGGTCGGAAATGCTGTACGTACTGAGCAAACTAAAAAAGCATAACGTTATGGTGAAGAATGGCTGTCTTCCGGTAAAGCGGTTGTGACCAGCATGTAGCATCTATCCAAGGTTATTAGAAACTAAGGCACTGCGTTTCCAGAAATGTGTGTTTACGACAACACGCAGTGGTCTATACTAGCTACTGCATACCTTTTGGGGCTGGGACTGGTGTAACAGCTCTTCTCTTTCTCGATGCAGATTTAGAATGCCAAGCAGGAACTTTACACTCAAGTTCTGATAACTTTTCGTTGATCTTGCACAGCTCCTAGATGTTTAAAATAACATAAGAAAGCATTCCCGTCCACAACTTAAGGTTCAACATGGACATATTTGCCTTGCTTAAACATTCACATTAAACGTACTAAAAAGCAAATGAATTACGTGTAGACCAGTTGTTTCGCAGAGCTGACATTATGCAAGCATAAGAAGCGGAAAGTTCTAGCAAGTTCTCAATGGATAGCCACACCCTTTGTTCTGTTAGAAAAATAATTAGCAAATTTTCACGGAAAGCACATTTCGGTGTAATTGCGTCATATTAATCAATTTCTGCTAGACGTATCGAAAAAATCCGCTTCAGTATCGAATACTTCGGAAGAAAATCAACTACGCTTACGTCATCCTCGTATTACGTATTCGCATTACAGCGATGAAAAATACCTGTGTTGGCCAGTCGTCCACTTGCAGTGAAGTCTGCTGTACTCCACCAGTGTTACTTAAAGCAATAGTAACAGAACGCCCACCACTGTAAATAAATAGCACGTGTTACAAACATTTTTTCCATGAACACATCTCTCCACCAAATGAAAATCGCAGCGGAATAGCGCAGAAAAAAACACACGTGGTGAAAACTGCTCCACTATAGTCTGAAGTCTTACCGACTGCAGCAATGAAATCTGTGAACCGACCTGACTTTGCCCGCAATGGTTTCATCACCAGTGTAAAAATGGGCCAAGGCAATCATCGCTGTTATTACAAGATGTTCGAGTGAGGGCATTCACCGATTTGTGGAGGTGTCATATAGCACTTTTGAAATTTAAAAGTTTTAGTTCAAAAGAATGTAACTATAGACACACGGCTTTTGTTGTAAAGTAACCCTGCTTTTAATTTGTTAAAATTACGCTGTGGCTGTAATAGTCTGTATCATGCGCAACGCCCACACACTGTTTTCCCATTACAGCAGGGTTTCTTAACCTGGAGTGCTAACACCTCCGGGGGGTGCTGAAATCAATTTCAGGGAGTGCTGGGGAAGGTCACGGTCAAAGGTAAAAGGAATACGTTTGGACAAAGGTGTCAGCCAATGGTAGGGGGTGCTTGACTGCTTAGGCGTGACCAAAAGGGGTGCTGAGGTAGAAAAAGGTTAAGAAACGCTGCATTACAGTATTCGGAAACAAGCAAAAAAGAATTCACCGCTATTAGAACTGTACCTAACCAAAATCCATGGGCACAGACAACGCAAAGGTCAGCAGGAGTTTTTGAGTAAGTTCTTCAAGTGTGGCTCCCCGGTTTTCAACAGCACAAGTTTTTCCACCTTGCGATGAAACTAAACCGAATTTTCTGGTGTCCCTTGGCTTGATTTAACGGTACGTATACACTAAAACTTGTTCAGAACTTATCGATATTTCACAAACAAGATCGAGTGCTGTTGATTGAGTTAAGACTAAGCCTTAGCGGGTCACAATTTTATTGATGCTGCTTCGCATTAGATAATATAAATAGCGTTTTTACCCGTTAAAATTTTCTAAAGAACCAGTATACAATGAAATAAAATCGATAAAAAGTTGTACAACCGCTTGATGTAAATAAACTTTATCAAAAAAAGCATTATCTCACAAACTTAATGCTGACGATGTTGTTGCAAACAAAAAATNTCACAAAGACGAATATTTAAAAACGAAACGAGATGAAAAACAACTTTCGTTAACCTGGAAAGGCTGCGTGATTTTTACAGTTACACTATGCTTTATGAGGTGTAACTTTGAATTCAACAACTTTTTGGGGATAACTAAAAAAACTGCAGCTTAATCACCAGGGTTAAGCTAGAATATTGTATAGACCCTTTTCAAATTCGGCTAAAATGCAGTAGGTCGTTCTGCAAACTAGCTTTATTAAGATGATTTCCAGCAGATGTGGAAAGTCAACGCTTGATGTCGTGACAATTAAATCGATACTTTGATTGAAGTTTTTTCTTCCAATATTTGGTTGGATGATGGTGAAATCATTCTTTGCGGCTGTCTCATTTTCTAAGGTGTAATCGGGAAAAAGACCGTTCTTCATCGCGTTACCAAAAGATCGAGGCGTTTAACACATTTTTTACAATACTCCCGCAAAATAAGTTATAAATTTTATTTTAAAAAGTACAGTAGGTTGTCGTTTGAATAAAACTTTCCCCACTTCCTTTTATCACGACACCGCATCTACTGTAAATTTTTGTGCTTTTGACGTATCTTATCAAGAGAAACTTGACCCCGTGCAACCACGCAACGCTCTAGTGCCGTTCGCTAAAAGATGGACGGAATATTCTATTTTTGGACCCGCATCCGTTTCCGTTTTCCGAAAATTTCGAAGGAACAGTGACCAAGCACACCTCACATGCCTGACATATACTGAACAATGAACTCCCCTCTATCTTTGCGCTAAGACTTTTTAAGGCTCTGCTCCCACTCCAAACCTGCTTGGCTGACTTCGCTTTTTGGCTAGTTTCGCGGTTCATCAAATAAAACGGTAACGTGTTTTCGCTGTTTCTTGAGACTGAAAATGTTGAAAGAGCCGCTTAACTTTCGAAAAACGTCTACGGCCATGCAATGTGGATACCCGAAGGAAGTAAGATTGCGGAAAAGATCGATGGAAATGCACCAAGAAAAAAGCGGCTGTTCACTTTGTTTTTTACCAACATTTTCCCATACATTTGAAAGTCTGAACACTTCCTTTCAGTGTGATAAACACTCAAATAGCCATGACTGTTATCTGGAATCTTTACCACCTGTATGCGCCTGTACCGATTCGTAAAAATAAAATTATGGTCGCCCTACGTACGATTTGCTCACTTCTTTTAAATAGTAAATCCTAGTGTTTTCAACAGCAACCCTTGCGATACTTTCTCCCAACTTCCTACACCTGACGTCAAGGACCGGTTCCACTCACAAACCTGATTGAAGTTTGACACAAGTAAACTGCTAAACAAACACAAGCTACCACTTCCCCAAGATGAAATTAATTTACAGTTAATTGTTCCGAACGCAATTACTAGCTGTCAAACGTAGACACAAAAAGAATTTGGACCACAAACACCACTTTCCGACCACCTCAAAAGGGGAACTCAAAAAGAAAACTCTTTTTATGAAATTAACACGAAATTCATGCACTTTTTCGGGCAACATTCACTGAAACATGTCGCGGCAAATTTTCATTATAACATGCCCGTGATCACCGTCACTGAAGCATTAAGTACAGCAGTTTGTTGCGCATACCAGTGCGAAGGCGCAGTGGGGTAGCTAGAGTATGGGCTGCCCGGGCGGCCCTTGAGTTTGGCGCCCCAATCCCATGAAATACAGATTGCACAGTAGCTGGCTCTTAATGCTTTGTACATATATTAACTAGTTTGTGAACCATCATAATATTACAGTACTCTCACATGCTCAAATATCGTATGCTTTAAATTCACACCAAAAAATTCAAACATTGTAAGTAACAGTTATACAAAAAGTAAAAATGACATATAAGGAAAAATAGTAAAAAAAAGTGTAAAAAATTAGGACCATCTTTATTTCTGAAATGAAAACTACAATTTTGTATACAGTAACTTTTCTTGCCTTTTTGTTGGCAAATTCTTCAATGGCAATGTCAAAATTTATTTCATGTGCCAATTGTTTTGTGTATAGACAATCTGGCAAGATTTCTCAACCGCAAGGTGCTCATACTAGATATTAAGCAATTCTTGGTCAGTTTTAGTTTCGAAAAACTCCTCTCACAGGTTGCAACACTAACGGCGATTGTGACGAAAATCCGCAGCATTATTACGATGTTGGGAACAGAGTTCCCAAGGTTACACTTTTGATTAAAGTGCAAAAGTTCAAGGGGACCTTCTTTCTCTACTGTGAGCTGTACATCGGCAACATCGTATAACTGTGACGTAACAATAACGTTCTTCTTAATTGCACAACAATGAACAAGCGACGCAACAACTATCAATATTTCGTTTTCGGTTCTTAACTGCACTCAACCTCCTGTACAACTAACTGGCCTACTTGGAATCTGAATGCAGCACGGTGATCTAAAAATTTTCATAATGACGCATCAACATACTGAGCAAGAAATCCTTTCCCCTAAAAAAAAACGAGGAACCTTCACGGAACCCTTAAACTCACGTAACCCCACTACATGGTGTGCGGAAGACTAGGGTTCCACGGAACCCCTGTTGAAGAATACTGAGCTAGATTATATTTATCCACACACGGAAATCCATTTTGACGAGCACAAATTCTACTACACATTTATTAGATTCGCACATAATTTTTTTAGACCCAACAATGCGCTTTCACTCGCAGGTACAAAACTTAAGAGCACTTACAAACGCTTAGAGCTCACCACAGCCACACGCTTGCCCAGTCGTCCACCGTACTCCTACTAATTCTATAACGTCAAGTAAGGACTACAATCAAACGTGGACAACGACCCAACACTCGATCAATCAACTGTATAGTGAATCAGTAAAATTTGACATCGAGTTGACAAGCGTGTTGAGAACCGTGTTGCGGCTTCATGTAAAAAATGCCTATTGACACAACATCCTTGACACAGGATTGCTTATTGTTTGGCTAAGATAACATTCGCTTAAATACACATGCCATGGTTTAAATTACTCAAAATCAAAAATGTGCTTCAACTGCAAGTAGTGTTCCGACAGCAAAACCACTTTTATTTTAATACAGCCTGTGGATGTCTATAGCCTACAGCAGCATAGCCCATAGTGTCGCCCCCATAAAAGTGCCGCCAGGGGCGGACCGCCCGCCTCCGCCTCTTCCCCCCTTAGCTACGCCACTGCAAAGGCGTTCCTAGAACGTTTATAGGTTTTGGTACAAATAACGTGTATGCGTTTGCTTTCAACTTTTAAAAATGTGGTGTCAGCGTCTGACACAGAATGAAGCATGCGCAAAAAACATCACAGCCGCTTCCAGTTGCTCATAATTCGCAAACTCCACTTGAAACTCGAGCGAAAGCGCAACACTCAGAACATTGCGGACGTTTTTGTACGGACAAGAAAAACTTCAGAATCCAGTTCGACAATCTAAAATGTGCGCTTCGCAAAAAGCTGCAGAATCCCGAAAAAGAAAACCAAGACGTCACGTACAAAAAATTAGTTGGTATCAATATGACGGTAAACTATTGCATGCCAAGAAAATCATTCACCTCTCGAAGCTTTGTACGGGTCCGCCATTGACTTGAGCAGAAGGCAAAGGGAAATAATTTATTTTGTTCTGGAACGTTTTCTTGTAACCATCAACTTGCACAGTGATTTGGTACAAACCCGGACGTGGCACAATAGGCGCGACACAAAGAAGCTTTGAAGAAGATCTGCAAAACCGTAATGTTTTTACAAGATAGTAATCGCTGACAAACAGAATGTTTAGCGCTGATTTGCAGCTGACACAAACATACAGACCTGTTGTGGCAAATTCTCTGCCGCATGTCGTTTCTGAGCTTCACCGTAATTGTAGCCCGCGATCCGACGTTAAGTCCACGTCCCATCACAGAAACCACTGTCTCGTTTAAAACTGTCTTTGGATGAAATGAGTCGGCGCTCACAACCTAAAATAAAAGACCTGAAGATGTGTAAAAATGATACAAACGTTTCTAGCTTTTTTTTGTTGATAAACGAAAAACATTGAATTGGAACAAAGCGCTGTCTGTTCTGCGTATCGGACTGAATATCTTTTCAGTCCTCAAAACTGCCTCCGTCGCCACACTACCAACTGTTGCAGAGACAGTTCCGTCGCCAGGGGGGGATTTTGGGGGCTTAGCCACCCAGATTGATTTATGAAGCACAATAAATCGGTGGAGTTTTTATCAAATTTCAGAATGTCAAGCCCCCCTGAACAAACGTAAAGTACCCTGTTGAAAATCTGCTGGCGACGGTTATGTGCAGAGCAAAGATTGTCCACTTAGATGTCAAAAGGATGCAGCAACTAGTTTTGCGCTTTCTTTGCAATATTTAGGTCCTCGCAGAACTGAGTAATGCCACGGCATATACCGGTTGCGAACTAGAACTTATGCGCAACTGTGTTGTTCACCCAGCGGACTTCAAAACCCATCTAACATTTTCCTTTCATCACATATCCAAATTGATGTTAAAGTAATTAGATTTCACAAAGGCGACAGTCGGATCAATCACCAATGTATGCAATAGGAAATCGATTTCGCGTTAACTCTACGTATCCTCTGCCCTGAATTCTCCAAGCAATGCTGGAGTGTGTAATGCTGAAGAAGTAAAGCAAGAGCAGTGAAAGCAGTCAAACTCAAGACTGAAACAAATAAATCAAAACACAAGCTGCGGAAAGTAAAAACTAGAAAATGGGCTGTTTTTATACAGTTGCTTTCACGAAAACTTAAACTATCTGATGTCAACTGCAGAGCGACAAAACCACAGCTACGAGCAACGCGGCGGTCACTCAACACAAAGCGGGCAGTAGAATGCGTAAGCTGAAAGGCGGTCTGGAGTTTGCGAGATTGACAGACGTTCTCTATGGAGGACCTAAGTTAAATGGTAAACATTGGAAAGGCAGACACAAAGACTCGCTAAATGAAAACCACGTGCGTGATAAGCAAGGAGATCCAACAAATGGGCCAAGCGCAATGGCAAAAATTTTATAATGAACATTATGTGCACTGTCCATCTCGTGGAAAATTTGTTTGCTGTTTTTCCAACATACCGTTGATTGCATAGCACGCAAGTCGCCAAATGAATGCCATAGTTTGCACAAGCCAGGTTTTGATTCAACAGGAATGTTTTATTTTTGTCTGGATATGTGAAATGGTTGGGATCATGGATTTGTTGTATTTTCCATGGCAACCACAAAGTACAAGAGCGATTTCAAGTGTTTTTATGTTAAAAGGTTAAAAAGACAGGGCTTGAGCCCGTGGGCGTCATTAGCACGGTGCATCGCCATTTGCAGTTTCCGCAACAGCAGATTTCTGAACTGGTGAGGAATCAGTCACGACAATGGTCTCAGATGACATCAGTGACGAAACTAGGAACCTGTTTATTAGCAACTGTCTGTATGGCCTTCATGCGGAAGCAAGCCAACACAAGATTATGCTATAGGACTAATCGACTTCGTAAAACAAATGCATGGATTGATAGCGCTCAACAAAGACTAACTGTAAAATGATACAAAATCGTCATTGAGTAAAATCGACTAAAACTAAGTCAAAATTTAGTTGTTTCCTTGTTGTTTTAGGTGGATACGGTCAATTTTGATTTAATTTTGGCTTTGATTCACTCAGATGTAGTCACTGATTTTACGTGCTTCTTACAGTTAGTATTTTCCCGAGATATCTGGCATTGCGTTTTAATGAAATCAGCTGTATCATTAATTACACCATGAAAGTGATCTTGAACTGGTCTGTTTCCCTGCAGAGACCTTATAATTACTTTATCGCTCTTTTTATTTTGTTGGAGGTGAATTGCATATATTCTACCCTCTCAGTCAAACCTTCCTGGTACTTTTCAAGTAAGCAAATTCCCGAGATCTGCCAGTCCAGAGTCAACATCGCACACCCACACACACCATTTCCTGCCTGCAGTACGGTAGCTATTCTTGGTGTCACGCACCTACCAGTTATCACGTAAAAAAACGAATAAACAATTACTCACAACCTACCCATCGCAGTCGACTGGGAATCAGTCTGCGGCCTGACAGTAGACCGCGTTCGGCTGGTTGGGCGCTCCTGCTCTGTATACCATCGTTGAGTAAAAGCATCATACACCGAAAACTCCGTGGATCTTCATGCATACGTATATGCCACTTGTAAGCTGCAAACCGGAACGGAAATGTAATCGCCGCACCTCAGAGAGCGAGCACATGTTATTTCACAGAATCAAGTGAACTTGTTGGTGGTATGCTGAGACACCGCTCTGGCAAAGCTCTATATATAGTGCTCAACTGGAAATGGTATGAGTAAACCAATACTGAAAATATAGTGCATGGTTAAATGCGCTTGCCCTATAAAACTTGAAAATTATTTCAATAAAACAGAGAAAAATCGTTGGAAAACTAAGCGAATTTACGTTTTTTTAGCGCTCGCTTACGTAGATAGCGTTTACTTGTTTCTATTTTATCTCAATGTTTCAGTTTCGGGCTTCACCAGAAGTAATTTTTAAAAATTTCTATTCCGATAGTGGGTGCTACTTTAAAAAAATTGTAATCAGGTCAAAAAACTACAGTTTTATCAACAACTTTTTCTGCCAAAATAGCTGGGTGATCTTTTACTGTTGCAACACAGTTGTACAGTGGTTTTGCTACAGTGCGTTTCTTTCTGCCATTACACAAAGTTGTTAAATCCGTCAATGTCATGAAAACTGCGTCCAGTAAGTCTGTTTGACTCATTTCTATTTTGTTGAAAATGTTTTAACTTAGACTGAATCCAGGTGCATAGCTACAAAAGTTAAGGGGGCAAGAATTGTTCACTCCAACAAATGGTTGGCATTACCCTTTCATGAACATTTTGCTCAATGTTTCGATAATAATTGCTTTCCAAACTTAGGGTGGAGCGACCGTGTCCTTTTGCTCCCACCTGCCTACGCCCACTTCATCTGTACTTTGTGCAAATCTGTTATTTTCATGTGTTTCAATTACGACTAAACCAAGCATACATCTTTTTGCAGCGTATTTTGAGCTTCAAGTTGGTTATATGACCAATCTTGCGGACAACCTGTCTGATCGTATCAACTACTTGCCAACTTCTATTTACCTCACGCAGACGTTTTTTAACAAGACTAGCGGCCATCCAGTTTTGGACAAGACGGTGATTATAACATGCATACTTCTCGCTGCTGTTTTAACGTTGGTATTGCTTACTTGGTTTTTGAATGGAAAGTAGATGTTCTCTGCAAGAATCATCAAAAAAAATTTGTTAAATGTGTGAAACCCATAAAGGAACGCGTGACTATCAAGTTATTTTCCAGTTAAAGACTTTTTACTTATTAAAATACTGTATACGGATACAGTATTTCTCATTGAGTGTTGTTTGATTGTCTGTTTTGTTTGTAATTAAGCAATTGCGTTGAAGTCACATCAAAACGTTTAGGATTAGCACAATCTTCAGCTGGAGTAACACTTGCACTGAAAGGGTGCATTAAAAAGTGCATGTTTCGTTACAGCAAGATATTTGTCACAGACACGTCACAGTGTGAATGACGTGTGTAAGAATGACGTGTGTGTTAACGGCAGCCAAGCACTGTGAAGCGCTGTACCTTACGAACGACAGTCCTCAAAAAACTTTGATTGGAATGCCACAGGAAAGTCAAAACGCGTATTCCCTCTCCAGTCAGAAGTGTTTAAGCTAAAAATGAGATGATTTGGAGCGCTTGCAGATGTTCATGAGTAGGTGAGCTTCATCTCTTGTTTTTCAGGCGTTTGTAAACGAACCGTCTTCAGTGATGGAAGGCTTGACCGAATGGTTGAAATTATTAAAGGACAAGAACTTCCTGCTTGTGTTTGTGCAGACATTGGAAGAGCAAAAAAAATTCACTGTCCAAGACAAGTACGTGCAAGTAAATTTAGTGCTTGTCATGTCAAAAGTCGGTATGTCTTGACCATGTCAGGAACAAAATAACTGCCATTCAGATCCGAAGACGTTTTTGCTAATGGGCAATGTCAGGTTATTGTTTTGCCGCATTTCTAGCAAAGCCACAAGCAGGAATGTCTCTATGATGTCTGAGCAACAACATTTTTAGGCATTCATTGCCTTCCTTGCGATTCGGTGAGCGGTTATATTTATTGCGATTAATCGAAAAGTGATGAGGAAGCTTTACTGCAGTCGGGTGGAGATCACGCGATGGGTTTGCGACGTTGTTCCTTGTATCAAAAGAGCATACTGTAGACTATTGCCATAAAACCTGATTCTTCGTCACATAACGAGTTGTCTATTTGGCCAAAGGTGGATTCGACTTTTCTCACAGAAATAGCTACTTGTGTGCATCATTTTAATACACGGTGGATAATTTTGCTGTTTACTGTAGTAACCCTCAAACGCATTCTAACGTCGACTCGATGCAGTTTACGAGCTGGTATTCTTTAAGGTAAGCAGCACGTTTGTAACAAACAATTTTAACGGTTTTTTTTCAGAGGCTGCGTAGCATCCTGTTTGATGTCCTGCTTACTATCCGACCTTCCTTATTATACCAGGTGCGATCTGCTGGTTCACACGCATGAGCCTTGCTTTGGTTGTGAAAGCTATCACTTGCTTATTTTTTTACTTTAATGTATTTTTCTCCTAAAATGTGTCGAATTGTGTTTTTTTTTCACAGAGTCATGTTTGAATTGTTATCGGAGCTGATAGCAAAGTACGTGGCGAGGAATCCGAAGTTGCTTTTACGCCGGTTAGTGTCATGACGCAGGTATGATCTGGCTTCATGTTGCGATTCGAATTACTGACTGCATCGTCTATATTCTCAGGTCAGAGTCGGTAGTGGAGAAGTTGGTGTCTCACTGGCTGTCTGTCGTTCTTTACGATGACTGCATTAAGGTGGGTTGGAATATTGGTTAGTTAAAGTCTTATGCTCGACCAGTTGGGAAATACTTGAAGATATCAACTGCTGTGTTCAGACTTTGATACCATTCCACGTCTTACCACAGACCTACAGGTGTCCATAATGTTGCGTTACATGTAATTAAAATATTTAGTGAAAAGCAAATGAACAGAGAAAGACACAGAAATTGTTAAAAAAACAGAGAATAGATAAAGGTTTTTGCCGCATTTGAAACATCTCTACACGGGCACCCACTAACTGCACGAAACCCCTCAAAACAGTCATCAACAAAATTTCCATGTTCTCCGTATCACCGTCATCAATGGTGTCAACGCAACGGTATCAATTATTTTTTGCTTAAAGTCAGTGATCTCTCTTATCTTTGTTCGACGCCCGGTTTGATATAAACTACAAAACGAAGTCCAGGGAGTGATATCTGGCAATCAAGGTGGTCAGGGAATCGGCCAATACCTTCCTAACCACAGGTTTGGGAGTTTTAGGAACTCACGAACACTCAGTCCACGACGAGGTGGTGTACCATCGTGTTGGAAAATGATGGTGTGGAAGGTCAGGTAGTTGCGGTGTTGCGCATTTGGTCATCTACCGTAAACACTGCCCCGTTTTTGTTCTCGTGGAAGATAAACGGGCCAATGCTCGACCGCGCACACTGCCACACCACATAACTACCTTTGGACAATCTTGGTGAAGGTTCCTAACCATGTGGGGATGTTATGATATCGTGAATCTCACATCTTTTGTCCCCAGTTTTCCTGACACATGAAACGTTACTTCATCGCTAAAACATTATAATAAACCATGATAAGCACTGTGCCTTCGCTTCAGAGGTACCCGTATTTATAGAGGTGGATTTAATACTGCTTCTTTCATTAAACACTGCCTATTCCATCAACAGGGCACCTGAAATACACAATTGCAACATGATTAAAAACTTTGGTAACCACTGAGCGCATACAACTTTTCTCATTAAAATATTTTATCAATTGCCCTGGTAATAAATTATTGTAAAGCAACTTATAGACACTATGCAGTCTATTCCTGTCAGTATCTTGTAACTTCTAAAATCCTATCACCACGAACGATAAGCATTCGACTGTATCGGAAAGCTGACATTTTTTTTCTGCTGTATGTTCACTGCAGATTGAATGTTATTCGCCTTTATCCGTTTGAACTATTATTATTCTTGTTGTGACGATATGAAACTGTTCCTCATGGTAGATTGAACGAACTGTATCTGCGTAAACAAACCTAAGTTTTAAGGCCATGATCGCAAAATAACATGTCTAGGGAAACTTGTTTATGCTAAAACACATCGCGTCTTCGTTTTGTCCATTCTTGTTCTACAAAGTTGTAGATTTTGTTTTGTTGCCTCAAGATACTTACTAACAAACAGAGCAGTGGTATTTTCAAACCACTATCACACCAGACTCCAGGCGGTTTCGTTGCCACGTATCTGGTGCAGGGTGCAAAATTCAAGGAATTTTGGAAACAAAAAGACAAGGCTTTTCGGGAACGAAAAAAGAATTTCGTGACAATACTGATCCGCAATAATTTTTTCTATATCTTAAAATAACGGAGGCTGTATTTTAAAATATATCGAGGCTAAAATCCCGGTAATACTTGGTTGTCGCGATATATTAACAACTTGAGGTTGCTGACATGGCTAAGTTACTAGCACCAGAAGGAAAAAATTAGAGTGTTGTATGTGGGCTGGGCCGTGCCTGTAATTGAATGTCCTGACCGTGTCTAGCCCTGAAATGTTTATCTCACAGTCTTGTATTTAAAGGCTAATTTCTGGCGTTTTGCACATATCTCAAAATAGGGGAAACACCCAATCGGTTTTTGAAAATCGTACTTTTGGACGCCAACTCTGTTTTTGTTTAATTGTACTTTTTGGTAAATGCAAGTCAAAATACAAAACAAGAAACTTCCATTTATGTTTTACTTATCGTTGCTTTGTCCAGAATGCATGAGTTGGTGTTTGGGGTTAAGGTTAAGGGAACGAGCTGAGTCCGGTTGATTACCTTAGACCCTGACCTAATACGTTTAGCCTGACACAAGGTGAACCAACGAGGCTTGACAGTTTGTAAATTGGTAGAACGTGAGTAACCGGACTGTGAAAGGTCTCCTAATAGGATAATTTGACGAGAATTGAATATTTGGCTCGTGACTCCACCGAACTGAAATATTTGAATTCGCCTTCACCCGTATGTGTTCCGTAAGCTTGCTGCACTGGCGTTTGGACACCTGGAAACATACGTTTGTTCGTTGCCCGAAAATTGTGCTTGTATCACAAAGCGTGGTTAGTTCGCTTGACGAGGTTGGTATGTCGTTGCCAGCATCTGGGGATAACCTGTATTTTGTAAGTTGAGCTGTCGTTAACATATTTACCCAGGAGTGCGCCGGCAAACCTATCTACTTGCTGACGAAAGCAATCCACTACTTAGTCAACAGCGCACCTTGCGACGTTGTTGCCAACAAAGCCTTTAACAGTCTGAACGAAATGACTCTGCTGGGAAGTGAAGTGGCGTTTGAAACACTGGTTGGTACTTTGTTGCATTACATCAGCACTAACGTATACCTTACGTTTAAATCTGAAAAATATTTGAAACGTAATTTTGTAGTTGTAAACATTTAGGTCTTCGGCATGTTGAAAAGCAGCTAGCATCGAAATCATATCAAGGTAACGATCGCAGGAGACGGGTCGCAGTAATTCAGTACCGATACCACTGCTACTACCTGCACATGAAAGGGAACATGGCAGAATTTTGGTGATAGTATCAAGAAATACACGGGTATCGATGCTCCAACCGCTCTCCTTGTGAAGGCTAAGAGTTGCTGAGCGAACGCCACATTGCCTGAATTCTCCGTTTGTGACCAAAGAATTTTTGAAAGATGTTTGTTTATCCAGTTCTATGCGGGCTTTCGATTTCGTAGTGTAAGCTGGGGCAAATTAGACGGCACGTTGCATCAGCACATCGTTCATGCTTGCCAACACCTTTGTAACCGTAGTCGCCGCTGCAGATTGCTGTTTGTGACTTTTCATTCGTTTTCAGCATCTACGCGCTCGTGTGGTTGACCAAGGGGAAGGTGATGATTGCACTCCTTTGACTGATGTTAAAGTGGTCGACGTGGATACTGTCACTCAAGCAAAAACAAAAATCATAGAAGCTGTATACAAAGACAAGCCCTACAGCGATTTTCCGAGAGCAGACGATCTCGAATTCGGTTAGTTAGGAGAATATTTTTTTAGTAGGATGTAAGATTCTCTCACCGGGTCAGGAACAATTGGAAGAAGTGTGAATAGTGTCCAGCAGGATTTTCCCCACATTTTGGCTTTGTTTTCCCATACAATTTGTGTAACACCCAAGACTTGGTGTTGATGAAAGAATGAATAGTAAGACCAGGCCCGGATTTCCCATATGGGCTTTCGAGGCTATAGTCCAGGGTGACGGAATTTCCAGAGGCGGCAAAAAATTTTTCGAAAGTTTTTTTGAGTTGCTTAGCTTGCTTCTCCGGCTTAGATGTCTTGTCGAGCACATACCGTTCAAAAACATACACGTTTAACAGTAATCAATAAACTGCTAGATCCAGACGAGTGAAACCACTGACGGGGAGTCTGACCTTGCTGCGACTACAAAGTTAAGCCGGCATATCAACCTCCACTTGAAGTGAAATCGACATGTTTAAGGGTAATTTTTCAAAAATTGAGTAATCGTGTCTTTGGCACTCACACGACACGGACAAAATTTTCCTCTTGGGTGAAAAGGTGGCGGCAACATTTCTATAACCTATGGGCGGCCAGCAACGGAAGACCGGCTCTGAGTAAGACGTAAAGTATTGTGCGAAATGATCATGTGGTGTGGGGCATAGATTGTGCGACGACAGCGGCCCCGACATGGAGAAGTGCCGCCCCGGGCGAGTCGAAAAGTGTCGCCCCCCAAGCCGAGCCACGGGTTAAAGCAAAGTCAAGCCTTTCAGGACGGAATTATTTCATAACAATGCATCGCAGGCTGGAGTTAATTATGAAAACTTCACTGAAGTGAAATTCCGGGACATTTTGCTAACCGGGTTGGGACACCGGGACAGACGTTTAAACCGGGACGTATGGTGATCCAACCTTAACCAAAATCTAAAACCAAAACCTAAATCTAACTTGAGGTTCATTCGTGAAAAACCATTTGCTATTCCTTCTTTTCACCAAAAGTGCCGCCCCGGGCATTTCCCCCTCCACCCCCCCTTTTCGGGGACCTGAAAGTGGCATGGAGATTTGCTTTGGAGCGACGCGTTGTGTTTTTGAAATTATTAGAGCAATCCGTATTGTATGAAAATATTATTACAAGTTTTAAATTATTTGCAGAACTACTGGCTGACAGCGAAAAAACGGAAGGAGTGTTTCTCTCCGACATTGATGCAATGTCCGACCAGGAATCAGGATATATCAAACTGAATACTCTCAAGCATTATAACGTTAGTCAATTCGCTTTTTGTCAATAGAAAGGGGATACCGCAAAGTGATGACATCTTACGCATGAATGATGACATATTGGGAGGTCTAAACTTTTTTCCATAACAACGAAAGCAAATTTCCCGTCAGCTCGAGAGCAATGGTAGTGGTCAAAAGAAAATTTTTTTTGACAAGCTGGGAAATAACATAGCCACGCAAACCGCAGTTTGCTTCGTACTCCGTTCATAGATTTTCTATAGTTTCCGCCGTTTGGACGTTGTGAAAACGTGTTGAGCACCACAAACCTTGTTGGCGTTGCAATTGGTTAAAAAACTGAGTGCGCACTGTTTTTCAGGTTCCCTCTGAAGCAGTAGTGGTACTGCGGCCTCCTTCAGCTCGTTCCTTAGGTAAGTGTGATGCGAAACTGCAGTTCGTTAGGTCCTGTCTGCCTTGCAGATTTCATGTAAGCTTTTTTTAATCGTTTAATAGGCAAGTGGTCTGCGAAAATTACTTCGAGGAATTTGCTCATGTAAGTTACGAGATGGTGGCAACACAGCCGTTTGATAAAGTATCGTTTGTAAAAACCTTTGCCTATGCTGTCCGACGTTAACTGGTTTTCAAACGATTCTTCTCAAATTAACTATCACAGTCGTATTGTTCTGACGTGGGCATTGGATGTCATATTTAATAACTGCTTTATCGCTTTTACTGGCAGACCTTTGCCGAATTCTGTTTTCGGCGAACAAAACACCTTGTTTACTGGCAGACCTTTGCCAAATTCTGTTTTCGGCGAACAAAACACCTTGTTAAGATTAGAGTGTTATTTATGCGCAGATGATCATAACAAAATAAACACAAAAAAGTAAATAAACTTTGTTTCGCTTAAAATTCAAGTTAAAGTAGACCAGAGAGGTATGCTTTGTCAGTTGTTTGCTTATCCTATAATCGTCAAATGTTTCGTCGTGGATGAGTACAACGGATGAACTGCTTCTTTGCTTCTTTTGTGATGGTTTTACTACAACAGGTGTGTTTTGCTTAGTCATGTTTTTGTTTACAAAGATGACGAGTCCTGGACATTCGAACAGTGGTTGACTCGCAACTACAGTTTTGATGTAGTTCTGCCTTCGTCTCCAGATCGGCCGTGTCAGTGACGTTTTACATCATGCGCATGCGCAATGCAGCATTGCATGCCGCTCACGCGATTTGCGATGTTTGCCCAGAAATTCGTAACAGACCCGAGCTGTCCGTTGTTGCGAGTATGTTTACCGCTGTTGTGCATGAAGCGATAGCACTTGAACATAATTTTTGCAGACCGGATTAGCGAGTGCTAAGTTGAGTTTGATGTTTTGGGAATGATTTCGACATTTTGTAAGAACATTTGAGAACCTCGGACGCTGGGGTTACCAAAGACCGACCGTGATGCAAAGTCATCGAAACATTATCTGCGACTTATCCGGACAGTCGGAAAATCTAACGAAGTTATCTGACTTCTTTCTCTGTGAACACATTTTTAGTGATTCTTTTTTGTCTTGAGTTAAGTTAAATCTTTCAGTAACATTTAAAAGGTAACGAACATTTTAAAACGCGGAATTGAGCCTAGTTTTGTGACAAGTGCACGGAGCGCTGGATTAGGGAAAAGTTGTTGCATATTTTCGTCAGTGTGGTTTAGATCAGGGATGTAGAGCTGTCTTCTATGTTGAAGGGTATATGACTGTTTAAACAATGCCCTCTTGGAAATCAGCCAAACAAACGAGTGACGTTTGCAGGTCTCTTGCGAATGTCTATCATGAAAACCTCTCCTCTTTGCACGGATGCGCCTCATGTTTCATTTATATTTCATGGGCGGTTTCTCCACTTGATTGTGCAATGCTGCTTTAATTTGTGATCAATTCTTTGCGTGATGATGAATACGCAGGTGCAGTGGTGTGGGAGGTGGGGGTGCAAGCGCACCCCCAAAAGTTTTTATTTGCCAAAAATCCCTGAAAATCCGGAAAAAATCTTTGAAAACTGGGCAAAATCCCAGAAAATCTGGACAAATTCCTGAAAATCCGGGCGAAAAAATCGAGCTAATTTATTGAGAAACTTACCGGAAGCGTACACTAATGCCTGTCAAGGGAGTGAGGAGAAGGAATTGATTTTGTGTGAAGATTTTTCCGTCGATTTTGGTGTAAATTCTACCAAGCGCCGTGTTTAGTAACAAATATCTACTCTTATTAGCGAATCAAATAATTCGTGTGAGCTTATGGCGGCGTTGTGTGTTTAGATTCTCGTTATTGATTATAATTTGCTGCTAGTGCGGAAAGACTTGGCTGCTGTCTTTGACTTAAACAATCGGTGATTTTTTCTTTTGCTTGAAAAAGATTCATCCGCGAGACGATGATTCATCAGAACAAAATTCCTGAAATCCGGGCAAAAATGGCGCGCAACGTTGTTGGATTTGAAAAAATGGCGCCCAACTTCTGCAGAAAAACACATGAAGACCTTTTTTTGGAGGTCATATCAAAAAAAGGTCTTCATGATCTTTGTTGGAGAATATTTGCAGGCAAAAGTCGTACAAAAACTTTTCGGGCAAGTTTGGGGAAATTCGGGC
>JGI24158J21664_10000893_pt1 | contig 30711 bp, 22 predicted proteins | sample Ectturendosymbi3_FD_21664 | JGI IMG/M metagenome (IMG submission 21664)
TTGTAATAAATATTCATTGCTGAACATTCGTGGCTTTTTGAACGCCGGTCCGCGAAAAAATTTCAGTTTCAAACCGGTCCGCAGTGCAAAAAAGGTTTGCCGACCCCTGCCTTATGAGAGACCGTCCTGGCGAATCGACATGAAGCTATTTCTTTGAGATAGTCGTTGTCATGCCGAATCGTCACAAAAGATTTCCTTTTTAGATAATGGAAGGAAAGCATCGTTTCTGGGTTGCTTGTTTTTTGACGGTTGTCATTTCAAGAGATTGATCAACAAGCCAAAGAGTGATGCTTTGCTAAGTTTTTTTTTTAATCGTTACAGAGCTCATAAAATCCTTTATAAGAACGGAAGAGTATCGCTTTAAACCGAAACAGATATTTTGGATTGTTTATTTTTGCTGCACAGGAGTGCAGATCGGTCGCAATTTTAAACGTTTTCCCAAACGTTCATAAAAGACGTGGTTGTGAAAAAACAGTCATTTTGGACTCTTTGCCTTCCTACAGTATAAAAGGAACAAAGAAAGAAATTACCGTCACGCAGTTAAAATCAGTAAAAATCGTGCAAACCTGCAATCGGGCAACATTAAGTTCAATAATAGGAAAAGTTTGTTGCGGCTTTCTAAAGTGTTCACGTTCAAATAAGTGTTCATAAGTTTGAATTAAATAAATATGTTGTAAGATGTGAGGTTGATCCTTTTTTTAGCCATTCGGAAATTTTGACGACGAAAATAGAAAGATACTGCCTGAATTTGGGCAAAATTCTCCTAAGTTGCGCAGAGGTATGAAGATGACCAAAAATAGGAAAACGTTGTGCAAACTTGTTGTGGTAACTGAGAAACAAGACTTTTGGCAAACTTTTTTTCCCAGATAGGTAGACTTCGTAAGGCTTCGGCTGGAGTATACCCATGATTGACGTACGGAGCTTAGTGCTCATGAAAGCAACTGTATAAACTTTGCTGCCGTCAAGATGTAAAAGATCATTACCCTGGTTAAGTGCCTTAACAAATAATGTTGTACTGGTGGTGAGGTAAATCATTCCGGTATGGAAACACTTGTATGTTTTCAGAATGCTAGTCTCTGTGTTTCTACACCCGTGTAGAAGAGTTCGCTTTGTTACCTTCTCGAGCTTTCCCAAAGCAAGCGTAAAAGTTTTAGAAACACCAGTGCAAAAAACAACAGGTTTAAATGAAATTAAGTTGGACATTTCAAAAAGCTTTTTCTGTTCTGAAAAATGGTCCCATCAGGTAGATCAACATTAACTTGTAACATGAATTCATGAAACGTGTTTGGAGAACCAGTAATTTAGTTACGGGAGTTGATGAAAACGAAACGCATTTTATGACGGCTGGTGATGTGTGTTAATCTAGTAAAAGAGCAATCAAAGTAAAACTTACCAAGTGCTCAGGCTTTTGCAGGGAAACGTCGTCAAAAAGCGGTTCAGAATTAGGATGAAAATGTTACTGTAAACGTTTCTTCCAAAGCACGCGTGGATACCCAGATTCAAGCGCAGGGCACGTGACGTCGCTATACAATAACCTTTAGGCGCACCCGAGATGTTGTCGACTACGAGAACACGATAACTGCCAGCGCTAACCTTCTACTGGTTGTGGCACAAATCTCTTCCAGTACCCTCAAATTATCCCATAACGCAGCAGCTGCTGCGATTCGCATCTCAGCATTTAAACATGAGTAAATCCCTTGGTAGCGTCATCACAGACCACGGACAAGTGCATAGTTCTTGCCTCCGCGCGTAGTACGTCGGTTGCGCTGTGCGAGGCGCATCGCGAGGCTTGTTACTGACAGATCTTGGACAGTCTGGGAGAACGAGCACGAGTGAACTTGAGAATGGGAAACGTCCTTTCAGTATGTCGCATAGTCAGGCTTGTTCGACAGTTGCACACGTTGCGAAGACACTTGGTGTTGACAGGAAAATAAGCAGAGTTGCAGAAATGGAATTTGGCAAATTTTAATTTCATTCTTGCTGGTTTGATATCAGAGTTTGAAAGCTTTTTTTGATATCGCGGTTTCAAAACATACATTTTTTTAACTTGACAAAATGCAGAGAATCGGCAACCTGTAGCATGCAGGTATTGCATCTTCAAGTTGTTGCAAAAATCAGAGATTCCGATCTGTGAAATTTTTTATGAAACGAGAGCTGGATTCTTGTTTGAAGCGACTTCAAACTGTTGCTTGAATAATATTCAGTGAGCGACTTCGTGGTATTTAGAGGCGACTTCAAACTCTTGCTTCAATGATAATTCTGACGAAAAATACAATTTCAATTTACAGATTATTGTATGTCAATAAAAAAACTCGCCGTAACTTAAGCCCAAATTCACTAGGTGTGTCAATCATGAGCGTCGGAAGGATTTTATCCAGGCGAGCCAAAACTGGATTTTTTCAGGCGTAGCCAAAAGTGGCGAAATTTCATTTTACCCATTCGAAACTAAGAAAACGACGTTTTTTGCTAAAAATTTAATAGGAAAATGTCAAATTTCAAATTGCCTTCCCCCCTTCCGACGCCCATGGCGTCAATGTAAATTTGTGGTTTCGCTAAAAATAACTAACCTGCTGTGCTTAGCTTTGAAAATGCATAAGAACAGGCATTTCTGAATCCCATTTCCAGCAAAGTGCACACCTATCAGGAAAACAGAGGTTTCATTTTGCTAGAAGGCAAGTCGCATTTGTCGAGTCATCCAATCTACATCATTGTGGTGTCGCGTGACAACGATAATATCGCCACGACTCTGTCGGCGAAATAATGTCAGACCCATCTGTGGGGTGCAGCACAGGAAGATGTACGGATAAGTATGGTGGCGTTTGACACGAATATAACTGGGGAGTTTTGTCGTCTTAACCTCATAACCTCATACAGTGTTTGTTGATGTTGTTGATAGCTGTTTTATCAACATGCCAGAGTGTTGATTATCTTGCCGGTGGTTGTTCTAAGAGATGTGCTAAGAAATAGCAAGTGGCAGTTTGCGATTAAACTTTCGCTTGATGTTCTGGAACGATGTGCTAACGTTTTATGTTCAGGGGCGATCTTTGTGTGTTGCCTGTAATTCTGCCGCTATTCTAAAACGAAGCTTGAATTCGATTTTTACTTTGCACCTCGTGTGGATTCAAAGCAGTAATCCATTAAGCTATCTTGTGACGTTTCGTATTTAGCACAAGCTACGGCACAGACAAGTGGGGACCCATAAAATAATGTGCTGTTTCATCGCAGGTGCCACAAAGTAGGTTTAATGATTTCTGCCTCAAGGCAAATTATCCAGACCGCTGGAGAGAAACGCTTTTACTGATAATTTTGTAAAATGTCACTAGTTTTTCGAAAAAATTCTGCCTTGCGAGAAAAAAACGCATCAGAGTCATACGGCTTTGGTTTCACGCTGCTGGACCGTGATGGTTTAAGAGCCTAAGTTCAACAGTGATTCGTACAGTGTAACATCAACCTTGAACATCGTGGTTTGCTTTGGTGGTGCGGTAACTATTTGTTGTGGAATATGAGTTCATAGGCGACAGGATGTGCTATTGCTTCACCTTTCGTAGTCATTGATTGTTTGGAACAAGACGAGTTAATAACAGCGGCGTGAACAAGCTCTTCGTGCAGCGAAACAAGATTTGGTACAAAACGTGTCTTGGAAGTTGCTAGAGAAGTCACGATAAAAGTACATCAGCTGATCTCGCGTTTTAAAGTCAGGATTATCTGCTTATGTTATGGTCACCACCTCAAACTGTTTGAGAGAACATGACTGTCTGTGGCATCCACCGTTTCTTTCATTATTTGTGATCTGTTTGGAGAAACGCATTGGCCTTTCGCTGTCTAGTTAACTTTTCGAAATTTTAGCAAGACCGGGATTCAATTTATAAATGCATTTTGAATAGTCTATTGTATTACGTGTTGTTAGAAAATCAATACAAAGCAAAAAGAGGCACCCAAACGTGTTATAACATTTAACAAAAAACTTTTTTGTCACCTTTATCGGTAGTCAAAATGCTGTAAGAAAAGAGACAAACATCAATCTAGGCGGTTACGGGAAATTGAACCTTTTCTAAACATTCGCAAACCAAGACAATCTAACACGCGTTTGGCCAAAAATACAATTGTTGGTTGTTGTTGTCTCAAATTCTGAACAATAAGCTGGACTATAAAAGCATGCAACTTGGACAGGCACTGCACTCAAAACAATTTTCGTGGTTCTGCATGCAGCTGGCGAGTTGTTAGAAAACCAGTGGTTTGAGCCAAAACTTGGTGGAAAAACCGGCAGGGAAGACATCGATGTCATAAGCTCACAGAAATAAATGCCGGTGCTTACGGAGAACTGCAACAATTGTGTGCTGCGAAACAAACGCGTTAAACCGCATATACGTTTAAAGTGCAATAATTTAACTTGTTCACCAACCGCAGTTTGCTCCAGGCTATTGTGTCGCTCCGCAAACGCGAATATAAATTACAAGTTGACTTGCTGAACACTTGACCTCCATAGTCAGATGGTTTGTAGGATAAATATACGCGAATAAGAAGCGTTGTGATCTGCTGGCAGCATAATTTTCGGTGCCTATTTGAGTTCGATGGGCTGACGCGATTGCATATCTTTGGCATATGGCTCGACTAAACTGCAGTTTCTTGGATAAAAAGAATGGTGTTGGTTTTTGAGTTTGTTGGGCCAATCTGTGTAAACGTTTGTTTAACTTAACTTCTTATCATATGCGCAGCACACTTCGCATAGGCGATCATTGAACTTGGCACGTGATACGCCGCTGAGCACCAACGTTTCGTCGGAGATACCTCAGAGTGATTGCAGTTCAACGATTGCCGGCGAAGGGCGCTACAAAAAGAAGGAACAAAGTAAGAGGCAGCATCATACGATTGACTTAATATACGCAATAAGTGGTGAAGAATGCAGTCAAATTTGTTTGCGTGATTTGCACCTGTAGTTTAAACAGCAAGCTTTTTCAAAGAACATGCATCACGCAAAATCCCGTGCAAGAAGCAGCCGTTGGGATTGAACTGTGCTTTTTTCCAAAGCAATCTAGCAATTGCAGCTATAAGTCACCACAAAAGTTGGTCAGTTTAGTTCATCAACAGTAAAATTTATCCGAAACTGAAGAATTTCTTAATCATTTTGTTTTTGCGCTACGAAATGCACGAAACGAAAGTGCAACATCATCATGCGATTTAGTGCGTCCGAGTTTTTAATTAAAAAGCTTTGCGAGGGAGATTCATCACAAATTGGAGTTACTGTAAAGTGAGCAAAAATGGATTAAGCACGCGTTTTGTTGCAGGGCCTTTCAATCGCTCAGTCAGATTGCAAAGAAAGTCAAACCGAGAGGGAACTGCAAACGCCGCCAGACAAAAACGGGAACGGCAACAAAAAACGAAATCTGCAATCGTTCCGGGAAGTCGAGGTCTGATAAGTCGTGTGAGCGATTCCTCAACTACAGGGTCGAGCATGTACAAGTTCATTCGACAAAATAGTTGGAAACCAGTCGGAGATTGGTCGACTGAAGATGCGTGCGACTGGCTCAAGTTTAATCAGCTGGATGACGACAGCCACCTTTCTGCGCAGTTTCGCGCCTTGCGGATCAACGGAACGCAACTGGTCGATCCCGAGAACGCGTGGAATTGCATGAACGGTCTCCGCTTTAAAAACGACCGCCAAAAGCAAGACGTGCTATTGAAGCTAGCCGAGTATTTGAGAGAGTCTAGGATGGCAATGAGTGGCACTTTGAAACCAGACAACGCTCTCAAGCGTCCAATGTCGGCACAGCAGATTCGTCCGCCGTCTTCACTAAGTCGTTCAGAATCGTTCGTTTCTTCTTCCGATTACGCCAGTGGCTCTTCCTCTTCATCAACGACGGTTCTGTCCGCCTCATCCTCGGAGCAAGCTCGCGGTGCTTGCGATGAAGTGCGATCTGTGTCCGCCACAAATGCATCAAGCAAAGTGAAAAAGACGTTGACTACGTTAAAGCAACGGATAAGTAAAGCCAGACCCAGCACTGTACTGCAAGACGAACAGAGTCCGATGAACACGATGCATTCTATTGTAGTTCACTCTGACTTGAAGCAACAAGGTAGGTTCTATTTTTAAGTGGATGAACATTTGCTACTTCCTGCACTAAGTTTGTTTAAGTTTGTTTCTGAATATCATGTTAGTATCTGTTTCAAGGTTGTGTTCAGGAGTATTAGAACTGATAAAGATTTTGCTACCTAGAAATAAGCTGGAAAACTTTTCACAACCACCCCAGCAATTAAACTATTTGAACAGCATTTTGTGGTACAGCTCATGTATCGGTCGCGATAGACCTAAAATAATTTTCGTGAATCGAATCTTGGCAAGTCCGTTTGGCCTTTGTTATCGCGACGGGAATGTTGTACAAAAAAGGGTGGAATTTGTTCAAGTGCTTTTAAACACTCTTGATGGGAGCTCCTTGTGTAAATTCAATTGCTGAGAAACGAATGACTGCACTTAAGTTTGAGTTTGTTAATTTCACCCCAATTTAGTGCGAATTTGCCGAGTTGGATGGAATCCGTCGCCGCCGCAAGTCACTTGTATTTTTTCTGTACCTGGTGATTTCTTGGGTAAAAAGTTGCTGTTGAATCCTTTCTCGATTAGATTGTCAAGAAATTTTATTTGCAATCACCAAACAGTTCAAAGTTATCTAAAAGTTTGTGCTACTTCGATAGATGACTGGCTGTGGTCAATCACTACAAATATCCTGAACGTGCATTCATTTGGAATCACTTCTGATATGAAGTGGTCATAAACAAAAACTACAGTGCATTGATTTTAGTTGTTTTTAATGATAACATACTGTTTACTGAAATCCTAGCGTCTCCGAAACAGAAAGAAAATCATACCATAGTCTGAAGTAACGTTGTTTAGGTTTACGCAGGAGCAAAAAGCAGCAAAATTTTCTGTATCCGTAAGTTACGAAGAGGTTTCGTAATAATTCAGTCATTTATCAGAACCTCAATTTATCTTCAGGTTGTTTCACTCCAACCCAGCTACAAATCACTGAAACCACCACGACGAACGAACTTATCCAGTTATTTCTAGACATCGCTTCTATCAACGAAGACATAAACCTGTTTCTTCTAAATGACGTTGCGATTCCCGATTCTGACGCAAAAGGTAACCGACGATGTTACGTCATGCTTCCCATGCTGTTTAATTTTTTCGCGTTTCTGAGGAAATCGATTTTCTTCTTGTCTCTTTTTAAAACTTCTAGTCCAACAGTCAACTTAGTCACACCNAATGTTGCCATTTGATTTAATCATTTCCGTGTGTCCTTTTTACTTGTACGTTTTATAAGATAGTTCAAAGTACTTTAAACTTTTTGATTTTNATTGGGACTTTAAATTCAGCAAAATGAAGTTTCTTTGCTGATATGTCATTAGGCTTTCTANACGCTGGTAGGGTCCATAGATTATTTCCTATACGACGAATGACCATAAGAGAAAATAACTTGAGAAATGCCCAAGGCGCCCATAAAAGCTAAACGCAATACAAGACACCTGCGACAGATGATGGCCATATGTTTATGAGCTCTGTCGTCGCAAGATAAATTGTTGAGGCTTGACAAATTTGCACAGATGCAAGCATGTTCTTCACGAACCTAAAGGCTGTTATTCATTTTTCCTGCATATTGTTATAACCTCCTTTCCCATTTCTCTCAGGCAAAAAGTTAAAATCCAAAAGTTTTTTGTCCTCACGTCGCTTGTTGGAGCCGGAGGAATGTCCACTGGCTGTTTACAAGTCAATGACGACGTCTACTCGGCGCAATATTGCCAGAAGATTGGAATTAACGCAAATGAAAGGAGAGATTATCAAGGTATAGCGTTGGTTTTGTTTCATTAGTCCTGATTCTGCCACTACTCAGTCATGATCGATCACGAATGGAGAAACAGGTTCAATGCCCTTTTGTGTACCGTCGTTACAGCGAACGGAAAAAATACCGAAGTGTGACAACAAAACCGCAGTGTTTACCTGGTTGCTAGCATAAGCAGACGGAAAAGGTTGACCTGGAAGCTGATAAGTGTCTGTTTTATGCTTTCCGCAACTCATTTCAGACGCGCTAAGTGGGTTTGAACCGCATGAAGAAAAAATCATGAGTGTATAAAGTAGTCTCGTAAGACTTCGTTTACAAAGTTGCGATGGTTACAAAATCTTGATAAAGTGATTTATTACTGAGACTGAAAGTCTTTCTGGGCATCACTACTGTCGGTTCTAAAAAGCTCCAACTTCATCGCGCGCGCGGACCGGCGTTCAGTGTCATGTGTCAAACACCATAATGCCTAAGTTTTACAAGAAACAAGCAAACAATAACTTTATGGAATAGGTAGCTGTAATATTAGAAAAGACTTTTTCATGGTCTCTTCAACCAAACTCGACCGATGTTATTACCTCTTAATCCTGTGACGAACCGCGTGGACCGTCAAACATTCTTTTTCAGGTTGTTTGCCGCATTGGACAACACCGCGCCAGAGGAAAACAGTTTCGAATTTCCAAGTTGTCTTCAGTCAACCATGTGACTCGACTAGCTTTGCGAAAGTTCAGACTGCGTAATGTTGATTCGAGTCTATTCGTTCTCTGCGAAATTAACCTCTCGGGAGGTAAGATCTAGTGATTGACCTTCACTTGGACCGTTGAGGAAAGTGCAATTTAAATGTGAAAAAGTTGATGTGAAAAACTTGTCCTTTCAGACACGCTTACGCGACAGATGACAGTAGGTCAGTCGAGGCCGCACTTATGAGCCTACAGCTTAATTAACTGGCGTTACACAAAAATATGCAGACATTGTGGAGCTGTCTCAAGATCAAGCACCCCAGTGGAAAAACGGTACTTCGCTTCTGCTGTGTGACCGGGCTTCCTTGCAAGGGATAAAAGCAGGTTTGTGCCTCCACACGGCATCACATCCAAAATTTTTGTGTGATCAGTGGCGCTTCCTAATTAATAACATCGAAACTAACACTCGTGAAGCTAAATACTTGCTCGGTCGTTTCATCAGATTAAACAGCACAAGCCACAAAAATGCCGTTTTCTGGACGCATTCACAAAAGGGTTTTGGTGTTATTTCGACAGGTGACGGAATCTCGAACAATCCTGATTTCAAGCGTTCGTGTTCGACGGCGTCAAACTGCTCTTCCGTAAGTACTCTCTCATATTTAATGATACGTTCTGTGCTCATTAACGGCTGCGACTTGTGCGACACAACGGTTTCCCTCGCGAAATGACAAAGCTCGCAAGAATTTGGTTGCGAGACTGCAAGTAATGTGTCGCTTTCACAATCCTGCGATTACGTGCAGCCTGACATGCTTAACGCTGTCGTCGAAGATGGCAGCTGTTTGCGTCCAACGCCCATCACGGTCGAGTAGGAGGTTTGTCGTGGTCTGTATTGAAACTTCCAGTGCATTACGCAACTTCGACAGGTTGTTCTGCCGACGAGAGCATTTTTCGTTGCTGCTCACATTACCGCACCTTCTCCTTCGTAGGAAAGCAAGACATCGTCGGATTCCTGGACACCGTACAAGCTGGACAGAGCTGACCGGCTTACAAACGAAATTATGGAAAAAGAAAGAAATAGTTTTGACAAGAATGAAAACAGCGCTCGCTTGCTGGCAGACGACGTGACGGTTGAAGATGTTGTCCCTATCGTTAAAAACAGCAGATCTTTATCTAACTCCTTGCAGCATCAAAAGTACGATCAATCATTTGAAACAGCTGTTAAGGATTCAGCGGTGAGTGTAATTCTTTGAGTTTATCATGTGTTACAAAACGTACCTTTCAAAACTTACGATTGCGGCAGGTTCAGCAAAAGCGTCTGACCCAGGCATAGGCAAAATATTGCTCGTTTACCTCTTTAGCCCGGTCCGCTGAACTTGTCCAAGTTATATTAATAAATTAAGGTCAAGGTGTACACCTCGTTTATATTGATTTACCTACAAAAACATCCGATCCATCTGCTCCCGATCGAACCCGCTGTCAAATTTTAGAGTCGAGTGTGACCCGCGAGTCAACATTTTTCCCATCCTTGGTAGTTGCTTGCTTGGTGATGAGTGGAGTTTCATATTTTGAAATAAAATGCCTGTAACGTAGTTGGCAAACAAATGTATTACAAATCAGCGTGGCTTCTTATAAAATGAATTCCTGCTTCGTAACGACCGTTTTCCGTTGAAGCGTCCCGCATTAACACCTGTTGCATGGTCTTCACAGAGGAAAACAGACAGTATGAATGTCATAGAATTATTAATGAAAACAAATATCGATTCTTGCCACATGGTTGTTTTAATTTTATTTCCGTGCGAACATCCTGTTCATTACAGAATAAGTCACAAGTATTGAGAACCCAGAATAAGAAGTTTCTTGTTGAAACGTAATTTTAAAATGTGATGGCAACATTGCATTTATTCAATACGCTGTTACATGCAATATTCAGCAAGAATTTGTAACCACCTTGGTCATGAGTCTAAGAAACTTTGCTCCCATGGAGCGTTGGGCCCTTTGTCATAATCTCCACGAGTATGTGTAACCTACATTGATGTTTGAAACGACTGGTGAGAAGTCTTTTGAGGGAATCTCTGCCGTAAAATCGGTTGATGTGCGCAACGATACGAGGTCAAAATTGTTTTCTTGTCAGTCCGAACACCCTTGTCTGCATGCAAATGTCTGTACAGAAACCTCAGGTTTTTAGCTTTTCTTGGTACATTTTTTTTCATCAGTTGGCGGAAATTGAACTCCATTCTTGCTAATCATTTAGTGACGGTACGTTTTTAAGATAGAAACATTATGTTATGACTGGGATTTTCCCTTGAAACCAAACTTTTGTGTAATGAGGTTTCAACTTACTTGTCAAGTAGCGAAGTTATCATCATTATCATGAAATGAGCGCAACGGTTTGTCGCATTATATGCTACAGCCAAAGCGTCTTGCTGCACGTCCGTATAGAAAGCAACTGTTTCGGGTCGTCTAGTTTTTTACGTTTAATATTTGTATAAAAATAAATCAGATAAATGATACTGGGTAATACACAGTTTCTTTTAAAACTGGGTGACAGGACTCATACGCACATCACAGTTTTATTATGAGTACAAAGCTTGTAGACCTTCTGTTCAGTGCAGTAGTTTGAACGCTCCCNCACGTATTGTTCCAAGATGCTTTGACATTCAATTCAAAATCACCATAAATTCATCACAAAATTTGGCTCAAGTTGTTTGACTTTTCGCGAACGTCTCAATTTGACGACGGACTAATCTCTTCATTCATATTTAGCAACCAGTCGTCGTTGATGGCAGTTGTGTTTAAAACTGCGAGGCTTCAAGTTCGAAGACCTCCATATTTTTACGATAAAAAAGTAGTTCAGCAAAAGTTTTCATTTATACATGTCTTTAAAATCCGTTCAAGTTCTTCTTTGGAATCCTGAAAAACATTTGCTTGCTTTCAGATAGAAGCAAGAGTGCTTATAAAGATCAGCCGATCAGATATTGGCAGCAATCCATAAAAACCGTCGAAAAAATATGTCTTACTCCCGAATGCCACACAAATCGCTGAAGTATGACCTACCAATATGGCTTGCTTAAACTTGATTGTAATGAATCCATATTTTTATTCAAGTTAAACCTTTAATTCATAAATATTTTTACCCAGAAGCATTTGAGGGCAGATGCGCTCAGCGTCGACAACGCTATGCTGCGAGTTCAGATTCACGAGAAAAACGAACAGTTCGGCGATATGCAACGAAAAGTGTCGCAAGTCAGACAGGTCTTGGAATCTGGACTGCAACGCTATCATGACGCGGTGCAACAGCAAACAGATCTACTTCCTGGAGCGTCTCTAGAGGACGAACTAAAGTACACATACTTTTTTTAGCATTTTGAAATGCATGCCTCTTCGAACTAATTGCATATGTAACTTCCTGTGGTTTTGGTTTGCAATTAATAGATTATCTCCAATACCAAAGCTAATCAACGTTATTGTAGCCGGTACAAATGTTATCGTCAGATTAAAATAGAAGCGAAGGCTTCATTCCTAGGAATTGTTTGTTTTGTGCAGCCTTGTAGCTTCCAGGGGAGCGATATAATTATGTTAAACAAGAATATACCGTACATTGAAAATCTTGTAACCTGATAAAGAGACGCCACCGCTTGGTCTTGTCAGGAAAACAAACAAGCAAAACAGGCCGCGTATTCCTAAGCGCAAGCGCAAGTGGTCAACTTTCACTGCAGAGGGCAAGCATCTGCCATTACTGATTACACGTCAGTTTACGATCGGGTTGAGCTTGTTTATGCAATAAAAGCTCAGGGAAGTGATTGCAGTCGCAGGTTATAAACACCGATAACAGCGATCAATTTTTTTCTTGACGTGCCTCTACACTTCTTTGTTTGTGAGCCACAGCCCCACTCATCGCGATCACAAACGCACCTGCTAATCCCTTTAGGTCATGTATTTTCATGAACGTATCTAAATTCGGGTTACATGCCTGCGGCTTAATGTTAAGGGAATTGGCGTGCACAAAAAGAGTCGCTAGGAGTTGACTTTTGTGTTACTAATGACAGATTGTCACGTATGCACAGGAAGCCGCGTAGCTAGCAAGTGCGCGTTTGCCTTGCAACTGCTATCATCACGACATATTAGCAGCTTCCAGATACGCTAATCGACATCTACGCCAATCAATGGGGAGAACTGGTCGAGTTTACAACCATTTTCAGAATCTTCGAACTCGTTCACATGGCTAGTGACAAATTCGGTCAATCGTCATACCCTCTAAGAGGGACACTTATCCTTGGAGAAATGAACCTTGGAAGTTTCTCCTGTATTCACCGAAAAGTTCCTTGTCAGAAACAAATGAAATATGATTTCTTCAAAACATACAGTAGATATATAGGCTATCCATTTTTAGTGCACAAACTGAATCCCACCTCACACCTGTGCAGAACCCCCGAGACTGATTCACTGACCCCCTGGGACACGCTCAAACCCAGGTTAAGTGATACTGCTTTACAAATCCTGAACTAATTTGCAGCAAACCGAAATGCCGCTTGGTATTTGAACAAGAAAAAGCTTATTGAAAATATGAATCAGAGATACCGTAAAACTGGGCTGAAACAAGGTGCTTGTTCTTTTTTGCCCCACTGCCCAAACGGGCATTTGTTTTGCACGTCCTGAGCTTTGAACAACTATCGCACCACAAACCACAAATAGAGACCTGAACTGCTCCGGCGTTGTGCTTGATTTCTGTGACCTACAATGTAACAACTCAAAATACTTCCCAATTGCCGATAAATTTTGCCACATGAGATTTACACCCGTTACGCTAACTGAGTCCAAGAGATGACTAAAAGTGTGAATAAATGTGGTGAAACTGGATATGGTGGCATTGTTGCTTTATTTACAGCAAGAAATTTAGGCAAAACGTAAAAAGTACAAATTTTCGGCAGGTCTACGGAAGAACACATGAACCAAGTTGAGGAGTTGTTGGGACAACTCTTTCAACACCAGCGCCAGTTAATCGTAAAGCAAAAAAAGTCGAACGTTGCAACGAATATTGGTGAAGGGGAAAAAACACCGAGTGCTGTTGGTGATGCTGAGATCGACGCTGTGGACTCAGCGACAATGGCCGATGTCGATTTGCAGATTGCTGTGCATCAAGCAGACCTACTTTCCTTGAAGCATAAGTATCAAGTGCTGGACCTGAAGGTGGGGTCATTATTCTTCAAACCAACCAAAGTGCTTGTATTTTCCGGTTTAGAAAACAGCAGGTTCGCTGCGCATGTGGTTTGCCACGAGCATTTTTTCGTCGACGGTGAAATGGGATTGAAACTCAGTTTTAAAACATATTAACTAAGCTGTTTTTAAATACTGCGTAAAAAGTTCTCAGTGCCAGATTTTGTCCAAACGTTTCACAAAGTTGCCCCGCTTTCAGCAAATCTTTGCGTTGTGATTGTTCGCACCTGTAAACTGCTTCCTCCAACGAAATCTTTTTACATTTACAATCATTTGTTTGTTTTCTAAGATTTTAACAAACTAACCTTCAGCAACCGTGATGTTAAATGAGCATTTTCGAATTTGATAAAAACCACTATTTTGTCGGTTTATTGACAGATGTCTCTATTCGTCGCTCAACGCAAAGCGGAGAAGTTTCGTCATATGATTCACGGCAGTCTTTATCAAATTGTGCAATCGCAGTCGGGAAGAAGCAGATTTGTTGAAAATGGAAATCAAACTCCTTTTGTGTCTCAAAACACAACCCAAGAGATTCTTAGCTGCGAAATTTCAGCAGAAAAAGCGGGCTACGGTCTTGCCCTCAAAGATGAAATTGAAACGATGCGAAACAGCTCAAGAATAAGGAGTACCTTTGTGGATTGCGATCATCACCAAAATGGTTTGATTCGAGGTATGTCTCTTGATTGTGCAATCGATTTGCTGAGTTTAGTTGTATTTTTCGGTCATAAAGTAGTTGGCAATGAGCACTTGTGAACAACAAAGGAAATTTTAATACTATTATTGTTCAGTTTTTGTCAACGGCCAGAGACATTTTTGAGAAATTTATCGAGAGTTGTGGTTATTTTGCATGGCACTTTTTCGTTTAGCCACCAGAAAGCGAAAGAATCGTCTTGTAGTGTTCTCCGGCTGCATGTCATGATCTAAAAATAGATCATAGCTTGATAGCCATGATTGTTTACTTATTCGATAACAATGAGTTACTGAGTAAAGTTCAGGACTAAGAACACGAATTAAACGTGTTCTGAGAAACCCTGTTCCACAATTGGTAATGCATGTTATAACTTCATGNCTAAACCTTTTTGCGATAAACTATTTATGAATGGGACAAGGTAAGCCTAGGTATTTCATATCAAACGTTACATACTTTGGAAACGAAGCATCGCTCTTACGATTTTACGGTCAATCTGCAAATTGAAACGTGTGGAAGATCCGATATTTGTGCACGGAAAACCTTCGATAGAGAAAGAGAAAAGCAGCGACTTCATTCATGCAAGTGAAAACTTGCGAGGTCTTCTCCAGAGCTGAAACACGAATATGTTTTTAAGACTATCATGGCTCTTAGTCCCCTTGTGGTGTTCCGTGTACCGCCACTAAGTACAGCAAAATTCGTCAAAGTATAACGGTAAATTAGAAACATTTGCTGCAAACTGTATGCATCATACGCACATATTTGCTTTTTTCTCATTTCTATTGGCCACTGAGCCAGGTCTCCATGTGAGGACATTGGTCACTTGAGCTCATAGCTCTTGCAATTTACAGGTGATCGCCTTTTGGAGGTCAATGGCATTAACGTTCAGTCCGTTGGAGCGGACTTTGTAGCGCGGATTCTGAAGGAAACCACCACAGCACGGATAGTCGTGATGAGAAGAAAAGCGGTGAATGCGAAAGAATGCCTGTGCAGCTTCGACGACAACTTGCAGGTGCCCGCCTCACAGTCAGTAAGCTCCAGCACCAAGTCCGAAGACACTGACGATGATGACGTCATAATGAAAGATTTTGAAAGATCGAAGATGAACGAAACTGGCAGCGAAGAAACGGCTGATTGGAGAGAAATGACTGCACTGAAAAGCGATTTGTCAATGCTTATGCGCGAACTGGAGGTTACTTCCAGAGCGAAGCGCGATCTTGAACGTGAGCTGGCGCGCAAGCGAAATCGCGACGTAGTGCTAGAGAGTGAAAATCAAAGACTGAAAGAAAGAATTGTTGAAATGGCCAAAGCCTGTCGTTGTAATGAATCTTATTCCACCTAACTAAACCATCCGATCTTTTTAAAACAACTGTCAACAACACAGCATCTAATATTGACATGTTATCTACATTTTCTACGTGAAGTTCAGTTTTGTTTTTTTTTGAGCAGTTCAAATTAAAATCGAGACAATCGTGTTGTAACAAACTCTCAGCTGGATATGCCGAGCCATCGCTGTATTGTTGATATAATCTGACAGCACCGTTCCCATTACATAATTATCAGTCAGAGCTAAACATTGCGAAGTCAATAGATAAATTTTTACATATAGATGGCGTTCCAGTCCGAGATTCAATCAAGCAGCTGATGAATTTTGTAGCTTGGGAAAAAATTATATGTTTTCATATAGTGGATCGATGAGTCAAACAAGAAAGTTGTTTACTTTAAATAATCATCATCGCTTTTCGAAAATTTGAAGAGGAAAGCGCTGTATATTAATTAAATAAACATTTTATCTGAAAAAATCACCTTGCAATCCTTTTTCATAGAACATTAATTGAAAGAGATCTCCTCGACCAGAGCAATAAGGGGAACCCTTCTTGCAGGTTGAAGTTTTATAAATATTGCACAAGTGAAGCAAACAATTTTCGATTTTTCTCACTCCTTGAATGCCAGTTTTGAGTAGCAAACTGAAATAAGCCAAACCAAATAAGGGCTAATCTATATCTAGGAACCAAGTAAAAACCACATCGATACTTCGTTAGGGGTGCTCCTAACGAACAACGAAAAAATGTTAAAAAGTTTGGGTGCCTTTAATTTTAAAATGCGGGGTTCTCTTTAAATTTCTTAATTTTCAAAAGAATTCATCTTTTACACATATTCGTTAGAGCCTAGATTTTAAGTTGTGATGCTACGGGCTTTCGCGCGTGTCCGCATTCATTCGGCATTAAAATCTTATTCAAAGATAATCTTCTATTTGAAAAATTTCAGTGCCCAATGGACACAGATGCGCGCAAAACCAATAGGTCCCACCTCAGATTAAAATCCTGTCTCAAACAAAGGTGTGTATGACGCTCGGATGATAAACGTCGAGCACTCAACGCAGCACCTTTCTCCGAAACAGGTAAGTACTTTTTGACTCTTATCCATGCTGCTGATATTAGCGGCAGTGTTCTCAACCGTAAACATTCAGTTAAACTAAACTGTTGCAGGACGTAAAATTTTGACTTTTTTTCTTTTGTTCCTGTCAAGGTAAAAGCTAATGCAAATGCAATATTGACGAGTAGTTCATCCTTTTTTCATTAGATGCTTGAGTCCTGTAAATTTTTGCCTTACATTGCGTTGCATTTCAACAAGTTAAGAAATAAATGAAATGGTTTTAAACGTTTGACACTTTTTGCATAAACACTCAATAAACTATTTACATAGTTATTGAAAGGAACCTTTTCTCGCGCAAAGAATCAGCCACTTTAAGTTTATCAGTTATGTTTCACCAACTAAGAAGGCATTGTCAGCTTTTTGTCAAAGATAATTGTTTTTATTTTAGTTGTGGTGCAAGATCCCAAAGCCAAGTGGATATTATTATGAATATTTAATACTAAAAAGTTTTCATCATCATCGTAATTTCCTGTTGTGGTGTTTCAAACATAAAACCCATTAATATGACAATTCAGTCATGTTTTCGCAAAAAAATTGATTTTTGTGAGTTGGGTTCACCACGGTGTTTGCCAGACCAAGATGCATCCAAAAGGCGCACCACCACTCACTACCGCAAATCTGTTGATGCAAAGATTGGTAGCGATTGGTTCTTTCTTGTAGTTGAACGCAGTTGCTGTTGATGATGACACAATTTAGTCGATAGCTCAGTAGCATAAAATCAGATGTGAAAGCACGTTGATGAAACAATCGCAAGCCACAGTTTCAACATCACATTTCAGCCATGACGAACAAACACGAACTGTGAGTAATGCAAAGAAAACAAACACTTGGGAATGTTTTCGTTCGACTGACTGACTTCAGGATAAACCCAGATGGTTCTACCAAAAAATCCCAGCAGACATACATTTTTGCCACGAACCATCATCAAGCTATTATTACTGGACCAGTTGTCAGGGATCAGTGAGATATAGAAAACAATTTAGTTTTTAATCACAACAATTAGCAAAAAATTTTAAGTATCAAATAATGCTGTTTCGAGCTCTCGAACAAGAGACCAAAGAAAGCAACGTGCATGGGACCAAGTTTATTTGTATTTAAATGCAAAGATTTACCAGATCTAACTGTAGCAAGTTTGTGCGCAGTTAAAGCTTTTTATTCACGTATAGCTTACACCAGGGGTTACCTATCTTTTTGAAACTGAGTTACTTCTTGTGTACCGATTAATGCGAAAGGGTACTAGTTTGATATACACTTCTGAAATAAAGATTTTGCTCAATTAACCTTCAATTGTTTTAGTATTGATACTCGTTAATGTGAAGACATTGATCGTGTTAATGTCATTTTTTTAAATAGGCCCGCGGGCGACCTTCATCTTCCTTCCGGGCGACCTGGTGCCCGGGGTCACCACGTTGGTAACCTTTGGCTTACACGTTGAGAAGACAAAAGCGAAAATCACTATAATGAAACAAGCACAAAATGAGAAAGCTGCGGTTTGAAGCCATAATACTGAGCACCAACAACTTTGTTCTTTAACTGGAAAAGACAGCTTATTTCTTGTGACACCCAATAAGTCAATGTATCCGACCATCCTTGAGTTCGAGCAATATTTTTAAAAATAATGAAGTTCTTTTTGTTGCGACAAATCTGAAGTTCATAATAAACTTCTGATTACAAACTTTCAGCTCAGTTTATGGAAATCACGATTAGTTGTTTTTACTGAAGGATAACGCTGACATATATTCTGGTGTGTGTCACGTATTTGACAACTTTGCTGATGTGGGCTTTCAAAGTGTTGATGCCATCTCGCGGTTGCCTTTCCCGCCAGCTGTTCAGCAACATAAAACGCTTCGGGTTTTCCGGGTTTCTATCATCACGCTGATGTGAGATTACCTTGAATCTGAACAAAGCAGAGATAAGATTCAGCAAAAAAGAACTTCAACAAATAGCTGCTCTTTCCACTAAACACCATTTATCTAAAATGCGTTTCCTTAGAGTTTTCCAGTGAGCTGAAAATATCTAACAATGCTTGCTTTATTTCCATGAATATCACATCTCAATAGCATATCTACTTGAACATATCATTATGCTAGCAGTCAAACAGTTCAGGGTACGAGAGAAATTGAACGTCTGGCGAGCAACCGGTAAAGCATGTTACAAACATTCGTATCCTTGTTTCTATTAAAGGGCACAAGACAGCACAGATAGATACGATCGGGATGCTGCCCAAAGCCTTGTAATGGATTCGGGATGTAAGCAGTTTTTCGTGTGTCCCTAGTAAAAGTGCAACTACTTGTGCTTTCGAAACGTAGTATCTAATATAAAATAGCAGAAAAGGGCTTTCAGACGTCCAAAGGATTTTCAAACCAGAGTTGTTTATTAATCATTTTTGCTATTGAAGCTATCACTTAAGTAATTAAGTTTAAAAATTGTTCGACCCTTGTCATATACCATATTTTAAATTAAAAATTAACACATGCAGAAAGGCTTTGTGATAATAATTTGCAATGTGCCACTGAGTGGGGATGTGAGCATTTCAAAGCCATGTGCGACAGTAGCGTTGAAAAAAGTTAACATAATTCTAAACCATTGTGTTTTTCCAAGTTGATATTGCTCAATAAAAATCCATTGAAAGTAGCAAAGGGTTTGAAAGCCATTGTAAAACAATGCTACTCAAGCGAGGTGCAATATTTTTCAAAATTTCGTTTTACGCTTGTGCATACTGTAATAGTTTCTTTCTTCAAATTACTCTTTCATCACTGTCATTCATCAAAATTTGTTTATACAGTACATAAGAAGTATCCTCCACACTAAAAAAGTATTAGTACTATTGCAAAGAACCTACCTACTGAACTCTTGCCGCGGTCGAAATATGTTCATCTTTCCAACATGTTTAATGCGAGCGTTGATGTCATCATCTTCTCCTCCCCAACCCTGTAATTCAGATCATGTCTAGATCATGTCTGTCACGAACGCAACGCACCTTGGCTGCGCCCTATGTTTGCCAAATGATTTTAATCCGATGTCACCAACAACATTGAGTTCTACTGTAATAATGTTGAGAATGCTTAGCTTAAGGCAAAGCATTTCTACCAAGCATGTTTTCTCCAAAATGATTTCAGATGCAGCAAACACTCAGCTTGCAGTGAACAAGGTGGAAAGCAGATTTTTTACATTCTGTTCACGAGATAACCAAACACAGCTCTTTTGGCACTACCTACAAAAAAGTGGTTGTGGCGAAATTGTGGCGAATGAAAATCGTGCTAATTGATGCAACATTCAGCTAATACCTTTTTTATATTTTAAAGAAAAAATGAGCAAAAGAGAAAAATGTATCAGATTAGCGACACCACTCATAAAGGTCCAAAATACTTTTAGAAGCATTGGAAAATTATCAACGGCTGTTATTGTAAGAGAAGCTTCTTAATACAGTTTAAATATCAGTTTTCTGCAGTGTTTGCGTGACACGAGTCAATTCCAGGAGTTGATTCGAATCGAGTCACGAATTTCTTTGAATCAATTTGACCTGAGTCACCTTTTTTGGAAACGATGCGAAATCTTGATTCAATTTTCCCGGGTCGAATCTGATTGCCTGTTGTTTAATCATGTCAACCCAAGTCAAAATACTTTTACTCTTGACTCGACTCGAGTTGCGCGGTGGTAAGTTAAATTTTTGCGTTTAATCAAAAACTATTGAACTTATCTGAATTTTTCTGTCCCAACAGTGACTCAAGCCAAGCATTTTGCGAATATAATAAGACTTGGTTTGAATAACGTGAATAAGTCGACTCAAAATGTTTTATTTACTGAGATTCAGGGCTTTGGGACTCGGCTCGACACATGATTTGCAAACTACGATTTGACAAAAATCTCCTGCACTCAAAACAGTTCGTGTTTTGTTTATTTGGCACAAGAAGCTGCAAACAACCTTATAAAAGGTCAAGCAAGTCAAGCAGCACCTGCATGATGTTGTAAAGCAACATGTCCAATAAAAAGAGCAAAAACGTGAAAGTGGGTAATGCAGATGATTACTTCTGTGAAGCAAACATGCACTTTGCTTCCTTACTACATGTTATTAATGGGGTGGTAAAAAGCGTCTCTTCATTCGTGTTATTCAAGTGCCTTGCCGCATAATACGGAAAACTAAAGCTGTGTAGCCTGCTGCATTTTCTAATAATATGAAATATCCGCATGGAAACTAAAACATCACGGGTAGTATCTTGCTGAATATGAATAGCGTATGCTGCAACAAGCTAAAATTATAACTAATCATGGCAAATTGTAACCAGGTGATTTAAAGTAAAGCTCTAGTTTTGCTGTACGCTTTCGAGGATTCATCCGGACAGGGCTCTGCTTTCTTCTTTTTACGATGATTCAAACTTGCACATATCTGTACTCAAGCAACTAGTCACCAAAAAGATGAAGGGTTTGAATCCATCAGCAAATCTTTAAGATTGGAAATAGATTTCACGTAACACTACACATCCGCAATCCTCAAAACGTATTCAAATAGAATCTGAAGTAATCAGTATGAATGCGTCAAGTATTGGTGATTTTGTCTCTGTCAGTGCAAAGGCAACTGCTTTAAAACCAAGTTTGTTTAACAATATTGTACAAACGATACCTGTACCTGAAAATTTCTTAATTTGTACGTTTTTTGCACAGCAATGAAAACAACAAAAATCGTGATTCATTTGATGCTAGGAATTACTGGCCAAAATCCTGCTTTAAGTTCTTTTTCTGCGTTATACATCTCAACTAGAGTCATACATATTTAATGCGAACTTACATTAAACATGTTGGAAAAGCCGTTGACTTTTTGAAACTGCTCCTTGGTGAACCCAACAACCCCACCAACCGTAACTCCGCAACAAAACCTGTAATTGTAGCGGTCTATTCGATGGGCAAGGTGGACAACATCTTTTCCGCCTAAAAAATACAAAGGAGTTTTGCAAAAAATTATTCCTTCAAACGTTGAGCTCATGGTGTTTAGCTAACGAGCAAACAAAGCTTTAGCAGTGTAAACCAAATTGATGCACAAACATCCTGTTTTTTCTCCAATGATGACAAACATCCTGTTTTTCTTCAACGAACAGAATTATGAGTTGAAAGTGAAATATGAACGGTCCCGTTTTAACTCATTTGTTTGTCAAACCTGAAAGATTTCAGATGTTTTGCTGTCTCACTCACTTTTCACACCCCTTTTGCAATCGGGTGAATCGCAACAGCTAGGACATCTCGAAATACGTCACAGTTTCAGCATGCTCTACTGGCTTCCCTTCCACCAAGACTGGGCCGCTTTGCCGTGGGTGTAACCAGCAGGACTCGTCTACACAACCTTCTTGGGACATTTCGGTCGCGCTGCTTACCCTTCCCAACTGGATCTCGCTATGCGGAGAAGCGGTTCGACACTCAGAGCTTTATGAATTTAAAAGCTACGTTTCTCGCCGCAAAGTGCCACGCTGTGAACTGTTTTCAAAAATCCCATCTCTGCCGCATGTACTTGAGATTGCACTCTTTCGGTCATTACCCAAGATTCATGACGATCGGTGTGGATCGGAACAAAAACTGATTTAAAAACTGAACGCTTTGCGGTGTTTGAAAGCTCCCACTTTGTAACTACGAGGATATAAAACTCATGCAATATTGTATTTACTTTACCAATACGCGTATCAAGCTCCTTGCTTTCCATCACTCGTGAATGTTACCCCAAGGTACTTGAACTTCTCAACTGTATGTATTGTCGCAATCTTGTTGCACATACTGACTTGGGTTTCTGGAGAGACATAGTACCTCAGTCCTTTTAGTGCTATTTTCGTCGGAGCTTGATCGCATGCAGCTGAAAACCGATCAAGTGTATGTTGAAGGCCCTGCTCGAATTTCAGAGGTTACAAGCAGCACGAAATGGTCCGCAAAAGCAAACGGTTGATCCTGCAGCTTCCAACAGTGACACCCTCGTCAACTTGGCTGTTGCTGTCTATCCAATTCATCTAGACCAGTACTTTTCAACCTTTAGAAAGACTGTTCGCACTCTTTTGTTCAACGAAAATTTCATTCGTACAACCAACACCCGCAGTGACGTGCACAGAAAATTTTCATGGGGGAGGGGTTCATTCAGTGGCAAATGGTGGTCATTTCTATTTTTTGTCCGTTGTTTGTGACGTCACAATTGGACACCATATTCTTGTTTCCAAAGCAACGTTTTGGCGAAGTTTGTTGACACTATATGCAGGGTTTTTTAAAGGAAAATGTTAGGTACCCGGTATGGACTCGATTTCTCTGATTCTAGGGACCCGATGCTAATTTTTGCTGATTCTAGGAACCTGATTTTCAATACTAGGGACCCGATTCGGGTCCCTGAAAACGCCTTAAAAAACCTGCTATATGCATGTTCTTCTACATACACTCTCCTTATTTCATGTGTCATTGCACGTAATATAAACTATCAGCGCTCCAAGTTAGGATATGGGAAGAAAATATACTCAACGCTACGACACAGCAGTCCAAAACTGCAAAATATCAGGCTGCAAAACAGGGGAGTAAAACACATTCATCACTACGTCAGAACAATTTACAACTGCTAAGCCAAGCTTCGTTAATGTCTCGTCGAATACGAGCAGTCGAGCATAGGTGTGCGGCTGGATTGGCTTGCACACATTCCGTAATCTTGCTAAACTTCACAAGAATTGAGAATGCGCATAACGTACGCAAGAAAACTTTCGTTTTTTCTGTGTACAATATATAGACGTCCAGGAAACTTTTACAGTAGTTTTGCTTTTCCCCTTTTGAGACATTATCAAATGACTAAATGCTTCTATTTTAACAACTGCTGTTTTTGAGCTCGAGCAACAGTTCTATTATGCTACAGAAACTGGTGATGTAGCCAATGCGGTCAGCGCAGGCACTGATCAGCAATAGCCGACAAAATAAAGACAATTGTTTTGGATAAAGTGACCTATCGCGAAACACAATCTTGAACATGCGTAATGGACGAAAGGTCTGCAAAAAGTGGTGAGTTGGTTCCTGAATGCAGACGATAACCCAGATCCCCACCAAAACCGAATTATTACTTTTTGGCCCATTTACAATGTTCCTTGAAATTTGCATGCAAATTCATTCTGTGGTATTTGCATTAAGTCGACATATTAACAAGCAAAAGTATGCGAAAATAATTAATCTCCTTTGCGCAGGTAATAAAATTTTTGTAACTTATCAAACTCAAGAGTTTTTTTAACCCCTTCCCCCTTGCGTACGTCCTTGAACACTAGGGTTGCTGAAGAATAGCCGTAAAGTCGGATTAAAATCTAAAAAATAACGTAGAAATTTTGTTTAAATAACCAAAATAACGAACACCTATTGCAAAATAATAAGCACAAAAATGTGCAGAGAACATCATCATTTATTTATTCAAAGTATGCACTTGTATTAATGACTTGGTGTTGCTGATTGCTTCTTGCAATTTTAGACCAGTTTGGTGCAACAACTTGCCCCAACGCTCGTCACATTAGGTCATCTAGTGTCCCCCTAAGAAGACAACTCCACCTTCCTGTCTTGATATCAATGAATTCCTAGAGCACTAAATCCTTTTTCGGCCAAGTAGATGGTTGGATTTTGTGCAAGAACTTAGAGCATTTAGATTTTGAGGTCTTTGCCAAGGCCATCGAGGGCTCTTACACAGAATTCAGCGTGTTTCATACGGCTAATAAAAGCTTGATAGCATAGGTCGTCTTTTAGATTTGTGCCCAAATGCTCCGGTGGATGCTGTTCGCAGAAAACATTGAAAATCCATAGCTTTGATTGTAATTCTATAGCCTGCTGACAGGGGAAGTAAGCTTCGAAATTATCAATCAGACTGTGTATATTGGAGCTGGCTGTTTCAGTGATACTCTGCTCTAGATTCTGTTTCTTCCCACTTACACGTGGATATTTGAACGTCTGTAGGGTATTCAAACTCATCAGGTTGTTATTGAAGATTTCTTCTTCGACCTTGTGAATTACAATGTGATTTTGGAGGTCGCTTTGAATATGTCAATTCCACAACTTTAAATAGTAAGTTTCAGGTAGTTAAATATGTCACCAGAATGACTAGTCCAGCACGTTAAAACAAATAACAAAAGAAAAGAGTTTTACGATCCTCTCGTCGATCAAATCACACAAGAAATTTCTATCCCAAATTCCCCACTGTCTCCATTACTGTTTCACGAGAGATCCACAACACTTGAGAATGATAAAGATGCCCATCGCTTCACGTTTCTATGACAAGTTCATCAAACTCACGACTTTTCTTAGGACTGTTCAGTATTGCATTCACAATTTTGATGACATCAGAAATGACATCAGCTAGTTGGTAATTTTCTTTTTCATTACCTAGCTTCTTGTCCTCCAGTGCTTCACGGTTTATGACACATTGGATACTCACAGTAAGAGCTGGCCTCTAGCCGATTGGACCGATTGCTTCCAATCGGACCCCGCGCCAAAGTGGCCCCACGCTACGCCTCCCACTACCCCACGCAAACTTAACACTTTCTATTGAAACTGCTTGTGTAGTGCCGGCACGGGGCCCACAGTTTTTTTTTAAGCGGCGGGGCCTGTTGCCATTGTAAATCATAGTGAACTGCGCGATTTTAACGCCGTTAATCATGATAATCCGTTCTCCAATCAAACAGAGGATTTTTAAAAATACGTTTACAACAACCTTTTTTCTCATCCGCACTCGTCCGCACGGTGTTTGTCATCCGCACAGCACGATTTTCTCATCCGCACCAGTGCGTGCCGTCGCACAGCACAGGTTGAAAAGCACTGATCTAGACTATGAAGATGAGTAATGACAACACACACCCTTAGCACCCACGCGAACGGTTGTGGTTCAACTTCGCTGACACGGACACAATCTTCTTAGCTGGAATACAGTGACTTGACATCCAGCAACAGGCGGCCGTCAACACCATAGTCCCGCAATACTTCCCAAAGCTTTTTGAAGAGACCCGTTTGTAGGCAGTGCCGGCGCTACCATTAGGTGAACTAGGAGACTGACTAGAGCGCTGGGCCAAAGGGGCAAAAAATATAGCTACGTGGTTCAGAAAGTGACGAACGTACACCAAGAAAAGAAAATTTGATTTGATTTGTCAGCAGACACAAAGTCCATGGTATAAACACACACACTCTGCATAACGCAGATCGATAAAAACAGACAAAATAGAACGTTTTAATAATCTTAATAAAAATTCTTAAAAAAATTCTCTTAAATGATTAAAGTTTTAAGTTTTCTTTCCAATGAAAATTGCTTCGCGGGCCACTGCAGAGGGTCTTGCGGGCCACATGTGGTTTTGACAAATCCAGCAGTTTCAGATTTCTTTCCCTAGATTTAGAAAGGAAGCGTTTGATGAATTACCAGTGCATGTTTTGCTGTCTGATGCATTTAAATTTATAAGGGTAGTTTCAGTTCTTGCAATGAAGATCAGGGCCAATGAGAACGATATCAACGACTTATTGCAAACGTTTCGATAACACCTGTTATCATCATCAGTGCATTGCAAATTGTTTCAGTTCTATAAATTACTTTTCTGTTGCGCAGCTTTGAAAAATTGATTTGATACATTCCACAAAATATTTTTGTCGTCAAATGAAAACAACCTCATTCCGTTATCTAACAGGAGAGAACTCCATATGCTCTTGTTCTTTTATAAAATAAGAACTGGTCTTACCTATCCTGTCCTCCACTCGTTTTTACCGCGGACCCTAGGAGAAATCTCAGCCTATTCGTTTCGTCATGCCAATAACTTTCAGCTTCCCCTCTCCAAACGTTCACTAGTACATAATTCATTTTTTTACAAAGCTCCCGTCCTTTGGAACTCCCTACCACAATACATCAAATTATCTTCTAGTTTTGCAGCATTTAAAAACCGCATCACCCTCTTTTACCATGGCAAGAATCGCAATATTTGGCACTTGCAAGGGCCAAATTCATCCGCTACCTCATTACGCTGTATATTTTGCCTTGGTCACAGCCCTTTAAATACTGATATGAAATCCTTTAGACAGTGTAGTTGTGGGTCTACAGAAACACTCGAACACTTTCTCCTGCAGTGCAATTTGACCTCACACCATCGAAATTTACTTCTTCTAACACTAAAAAATACATTGCTTAATGAAAAAATTTATGATTAGCCACAATATTCTACTATCACAAACAAAACTCTAATCCACATTCTCCTGTTTGGCCACCCGAAATTATCATTTAAATCAACAGTAGTTATCTTCTCAGCATTATCTCGATTCCTGAAGAACAGTAGACGCTTTAAATCCCCTTTTTTTGCTTGTTTGCTGCCATTTATTTATGTTCGTTTATAACCGTTCGTTTTGTTTATTCGATTACTTCTGTTTATATCGTGCCCACTAACTTGATTAGACAAGAGGCATCAATCAGGCCTCGACCTGCCGCCAATTATCTTTAAATAAATTCGTCGCATTGCATGCGATCCAGTCAATGAATTTTGTCCTTAGTTTGTATTTCGCAGTTTGGGGTTTTCAGCCACAGAAAAAATAGAAGCTTTTAACAAACACAGCATTTTCTTGGACATCTCAAAATATAACATTGAAATTTGAGAACATAAACGCCAATAACTATTCGTCAGACAAACCTTTACATCTGTAAAGAGTTCGATCGTCTTCGCTTATGGTGTCAACGTCGTGAAAGAAGATGCAATCGAACGTCACTGTAGTATTGTTTATCGCGTACAGAAAACCAGCGTTCATCAATTGACCTTTGTTAAACACTTTGTTATCATTTTGTTCCACAACGAATATCAAATAACGTGTTTGTTGACGCTGCAAGATCAGATGAATGTAATGCAGAAAAAACCTGAGGAATAAACGAAGGCAGGGTTGGAAAATGTAGTGCTTAAATGGAGTTGCAGTTTGAAGAAACTATTTGGATTGTGGAAAGGTTAATGGTTCTTCAAACTGTATTTTTATCAACAATCGAAAACCAAGTTTGCTTTAAAATGCGCCAGCAGGTTTCATTTAATTCTTTTATCCTTGTACATTATCGCGCTGCTTATACTCCGACTAGGAATGCCAATAAATACGTAAAGTGAGAAAGGATTGTGCACCGGTTCATGAGGTATAATGCCTTCGGGTAAAAAGCCTCAAGGCGGATTTACACTGAACCTCGAAAGATCTAGGAACACCTGCGATTTCATTTCAAAATAGATTTCAAATTTTTCTTTAAACGTATTTGCCAGAACAAGTGTAGCACCACCATACAAACTATGTATTTGTTGCATTGCAGACATAAAAGAAACAACAACTTTTCCTTGCCTTTGTCGGCTGCTGTGCCAAATTCGAACAGGCGATAAACTGAATCTTAGTTTACCTTAGATGTTCTTCCCGATCGCGAAACGGCACGATAACAGCAATGGTCTGTCTAGCGCTACAGTTTCCAGGTCCAGGGTAGTAACCACCAAGTTCGACTTTGCGGTATTTGATGGCGATCTCTTCAAATGTTGGAGGCCAGTTTGTGGGGAATTTTGCTGTATCTGCAAAAAGATTTCTGATAAGAATCTGTTTAGAGTTCATCGTTTCGACATGCTTCACAAAAACAACACCGCTTTGTTTTTTTCTGCCACAGGGTCTTGCAAAAAAACAATCGCTAACTCTGTGGAACGCTTACCTATTTACTTAAGGTTAGCTGTGCCGAGTCCTGCTACAGTAAAAATGAACGATTCGTGATGGCCAAAGGAGGCAGGCGCGTAGCGAGGGGAGGCAATGGGGGCAATTACCCCCTAATTCCGAGAGTTGCACCAAAAATTTTCAGGGCAATCAAGCTTTTGATGTGTAAGCCAAAGAAATATTTCAGCGCAAATCACCGAAATTGCTTGAAGAACCTGTTGCATAATTTAGTCGAACCTGATCAAAGCACTATGGTGCACCAACTGTCCGTGATTAATCAAACGTTGTGTGCATGGGCGTCGGAAAATTTTATCCAGGAAGGGGAAGCAGCAGTAAAATTTTCCAGGTGAAGCCAAGGATTTTCGTAGGGTGGGCAAAAATGGTGAAATTTCATTTTTTCCACTCGAAACTAAGTAAACAACTTTTTTTGCTAAAATTATAATAGGAAAATGTCAAATTTCAAAATGCAGGGAGGGCCCATCTCCTTCCGACGCCCATGGTTGCATAAGTGTAAATGTTGGCGAATTCATGTCATGGCTTACATTTTCAGGAGGTTTAAGCTCCGTGTGGAAGTTAGTGATAATGAAATACGATCTTGTATCTGACCGCTTGTAATTGCTATAACCGAAAGTAAAACAAGGAGTAACACTTTTCTCAGCTTTTCTGATGCACAAGCTTGCTGAATCTGACCTAATGGTGATGTAAACGTTTCAAGCCCATCACAAAACTTTCTCTTTGATAACTCTGGCGTGCCACAAATACTACGCATCTTACCCTTGTCTGCAGCATCAGCCGCAGCCTTAAATGTAAATCGTATATTTTTGTTTTTGTACAGTTTTAAAACTAAATAGCGGTGACGTACGTTTTATATGTCTTGAAGCTCTAACTTCGGTTGAGAAGAAATCTAGCTTAAAAGTCTTTTTATTACGCAAATAGGCCATAAACCAGGGCAGAACCGTCGCCAGGAAGTTTGGTCGAGGGGGCTTGACACTCAAAAAATTAACAAAAACTCAACTAATTTATGGTGTTTCATGTTTCAATTTGGGGTGACCTGGAGCTTCGTTTGGGGGGGATAAGCCCCCAAAAGCCCCCCCGTGGCGACGGAACTGCACAAGGGTCTCAAACTCAAATTGCTCCGAGGGCGAAACGAGGACTTAACACTTTCACGTCCGGTCGAAATCGGGAATTCTCGCACGAAAATAACAGGATCGCACGTGGATTTGCGCGAGAATTTCTCAGGTCCCGCCAGCGCTTCAGACCTAGTAAAAGGCTCAAAAGACGCGGCAAGTCTTCTAGTCTGCACTCGAAAATAATTTTTTGCGTGCGGATTTTGTGTGAGTGACGACATAAGTGGAGCACCTTTAGGCCACCTTGGCCCACTTCACCTGGCCCTGGGCGCCAACCGTTTCATGGTAGTATTTCGCTGGATTTTTTATTAGAAACTAGGCTGCAATCCGAGCCTTTTGATACTTTGGATGACTTGCTGGGGTTTCGGGTTCAAAAGTTATGATTTAAAGTAACAAGTTCATTTAAAACGAACGTAGAAAGGGGTAGAGACAAATTACCTACAACTCACAATACCATTCGCCGGAAAAAAGATGTAAAAGCTGTTTNTAGTAAGGCTCAGGTACCGCCTTTGTTGCGTCAGCGTCATAATGCGGCCCAGGGTAGTCATACAGTAAAGCNGGCCTGCTATGTTTAAACACCAATGAATAAACTAAATAACCTCATTGTTAATTATTTCAAAATTCCCAAGAAGGATCGCGGGCTGCGTGTTTGAGATCTCTGCCCAAGACACTGTTTATCAGCAACAGCATTATTTTTAGATATTTAGTTGTTACGATTAAAACTGCCTTGTAACGGTAATCACAATCAGGGGCGCAACCAGCTCTTCATTTCGGGGGGGGGCAATTTTCATGAAAAATTTCACGATGACGTCATCGTGCTTATTTAACAGTGGCACAACTTTTTTGCAAACGGTCACATATAATAATAATAATGTATTTTTGCCCGCAGACACGAAGTCCATAGTACTGTTGCGAACGGAAATCCCGAATGGCATGTGCGCAGAGCTTCGCACCGTGGCAGCAAGCAACAATAGAGATCACACGACGAGATCACTCTATTATTGCTTGTTCGCGCCACATACATAATGGTGTTATTCTTCACGCACATCCCGTTCGTGGTGAATCACACA